>VFQN01002355.1_pt1 | contig 29425 bp, 54 predicted proteins | sample 3512371 | NCBI WGS metagenome assembly VFQN01 (sample SAMN10412370, study PRJNA504923) | tailings metagenome | isolation source: Replicate 2 from Balatoc abandoned mine | place: Philippines: Itogon, Benguet | collected 2017-08-28
GGGGGGGGGGGGGGGGGGGGGGGGGGGGGGGGGGGGGGGGGGGGGGGGCAGGAAGGGGAGAGTGAGTTGCAACTGGTTGCAAGTAGTGGGCAGCATGCCTGCAGCAGGCGCAAAGCAAGCAGGAGAGGACACCGCAATGTTTGGGGCAAAGTACTTTGAGTGTCAGCGCAGGTCTGCAGTATGGGAGGTGGCCTACAGTGACGGACCCAAGGTGCACGCACGGTGGACGGGAAGGACCTCCCTTGGACACATGACGAGTGCCCACCTGGGTTTGCCAAGCTGTGTCCCGCTCCCGCTCTGTTTGGCCTCTTCCATCTTATGGATGAGGTTGTGAAAGCTGCCGCCTTGTTGGTGATTGCGCTGGTGCGCTTTCTGCAAAAGCGAAGGCTGTTGTTCCCAGTTCCGAAAACAGGAGTCAAGTCCGTGTCTTGCAGGTGCAGCTATGGTTCTTTACTGTTACCCTCCTACACGATATTGCATGTGTCGCGTCAGGAACCGCGATGACCCACCCATGGCGAGGGCTGGAACGTGGGAGGCGGGGGCCCATGCCTCGCCGCTGTTTGTGTATCATCTTCTTAACCAAGCGGCGCTTGCAAAGATAAATACAATCAAATCCTCTTTACGCCTGTACTGCGAGAAGCTACAGCCCGTCCATATCGCAGCGACCAACTTGACCGCGCCTGCCCAGCCGCGCGCGAGGCGCTGCCATGGGGCACGGCCACGATCATGGCGCGCCTTCATTAGCAGCAGCAACTAGGGGGCGCGTGCTGCAGGCGGGTCCGGAGGGCGGCGAGTCGGAGGGCGAGGCCCAGCGACGGGAGCGCTTGGAGCAGGAGGAGCAGGCGGCACTGGCACGGTACGCCCCGGGACCCGGAGCCGAAGGTGTCTGAAGCAATAACACAATAGTGTGTCACTCATACTAAATTTGGGGCTCGCCGAGTTGCTAGCACAGCTGTCAGAATGCTGGACGGTGGGAGTGAACCGGCGGGTTGGCACGTGGGCAAGGCAATTGCGGTGGCGGGGACTCCGGCGTCAGCGCGACAGCCAGGGGCCGTGCAAATAATCATGCAAACAACAGGAAGCTGTGAAGGTCAACCTAAGCTTTCTGCCTGGCCAGAACATTCTTGGCGATGAACCGTACGGGTAGGGGTCCAAGGTCCTGCCCGTGCTAGGCGCCATCCCCACTAACCGCCAACGGCCTCCCCCTTGCCCCGCTGCGGTTACCCCCCCACCCCGTACCGCAGCATCATCCTGGCGTTCCGCGACTACCAGCAGTCCGCCGAGTGGGAGGTGGCCCGCTGGCAGGCCAACTTCGCGCAGCTGCCCCCCGAGCACCGCCGCCTGCTGCCCTCGCAGCCAGCAAAGTTCGCGGCGGCGCGCCAGGCCATCCACACCAACATGTGGTTCATTAAGAGCCTGCTGCAGGTGCGAGCGTGCCGGTGCACATGCCATGCCATGGTGCAGGAGTCAAAGCACGGACCAGGACTTGTACTGCTCGACGGTATGTTGTCGCGTCAGCGCCAGGGGTGCTGATACGTGCGGTCAGCCACCCTACGGCCGGAGCTGAGGGTAGCAGCGGCACATGTCGCTTAGACACATGGTACAGTCACCCTGTCCACCTGTGGCGTTTCGTCGTCACAAGAAAGTGGACGCCACAAACGGGGTGTGTGCCTTGTGCCTCGTGGCTCTGCGGTGCTGCTCCTACGCAGCCGTTCCTCTGGTTCCAAGGACCTCCCGCACGCCTACCCACTCACCCACTCACCCCATACGGTGTGCCCTGCCCCAGGCGTTCGATCCCGACTGCGTGTCCGGCCCGCTGCCGCCCCACCTGGCTGCCGGGGGGGTGGGCGGCCCTGGGGAAGACAAGCCGCACGTGGTGTCCGCACATGACGTGGACAAGGTGGGTGGAATCAGGGAGGGACGTAGCCACCTGTGTGTGTCCACGTGGGTGTGCGTGTGCATGTACATGTACGTGCGGCTGGACAGGGGCCTACTCGGGCTTTGCGCACAGTCTACCGGCGCCTGCGACTGCACACTTGGAGTGGCCAAGGTGGGCGTGCGGCAGCGAGGTGCAGCAGCGGGATGCGCACCGCCAGGCATTGGCACAGGAACAGGGACGAGGACAAAAGAAATAGGGTCAGGAATCAATATCAGGAGCAGGATGAGGAGCATGGGCACACCAAGTGTCATTTTTGGTTTACGACAGCGCCAGGCTAAGGTCGTGCGGGGTTTGTTGGGTCTACCGGACGGCGGCGCGCAGGCCCTGCCGTGGACTCTGTTTCCACATGGTGACCATGCGTACGGCCCATGTGGCACGGACGTGGTGTCCGTACACGATATCACAGGGCAGGGTCACACATTTACCTTCACATGACGGATGTATTGAACCCTAACCCGGGCGGCCTGCAGTGCAGTCACCCCTTAAGTCAGTCCCTGCCGCACCACGGCACACACGCACCACACACGGCAACCATGCCCTGTCACCGGGATGCCACTCGACCTCACTTTTTCCGCCCGGATGCTGCCCGCAGGTGCGCTACGTGCTCAAGAACCTGGCCCGGGACTGGTCGGAGGAGGGCGCGGCGGAGCGGGCCATGTCGTACGGCAGGATAACGGAGGAGCTGAAGCGCATCTTCGCGGGATGGTGGGTGCCGTGCGTGGCATGTGGGGATTTTGCCTACTGCTACTGCTGTCGTGCTAGGCGGCCACTGTGCCGAATGCTAATGCAGGAGGGCTCTTGGGTGCGGTCAACTGCAAGCCCTGCCGTGGGAGGTGCAGGGGCCACTGCGGGGCATCCGGCAGATGATGCCGCCCTTGGGCTTAACTGATGGACAGCAGTGTGTCCGCGTGTCGGGGTTTTCCGTCTAAAACACCGTCTTGGTTCTGTGAGCACGTCTTTGGCGCAAATCCTTTTCGCATCTTCTGCCTCATGTGGGCCGTGCTACAGCTACGTTGCGCAGCTGACCAGGGCCACGTGCACCTCATGGCCCAAACCCTCCAACCACCCCTCCTGCCGCCTGCCTCCCCCGCCCACCACCACGCCACCCCCAGGTCCAACCCGCACCGGCCGCCCCGCGTGCTGGTGCCCGGTGCGGGCCTGGCCCGGCTGTGCGTGGAGGTGGCGGCGCTGGGCTACGAGGCGCAGGGGAACGAGTTCTCCTACTTCATGCTGCTGGCGTGGGTGCGGGCTAAGGAGGGGGGCCAGGGGCAGGGGCAGGGGCAGGGGCAGGGCTTCTTGTAAGTAAGGCAGCTTGGCTTCGTACACGGGGACTGAGCGTTACGGTCTTGGGCAGCAACGTGCTGTGTGCGGTATTGTTGCGTCCTCGCCCCACTTGCGCATTTTAGGCTCTGTCTTGTCATCACCGCACGCGCCCCTGCCACCACAACCTTCTGTACAGACAGGGCCAGCGAGGGCCTCCGTCCTGCCATTCGGCAAGAGCTCCTCGCTCCCCTCCGTCCTGCCTTACCCGCCACCCCGTGTCCCTGCGCGCAGCTCCTCCTTCATCCTCAACAGCACCGCGGAGCCCCGCCAGTACACCGTGCACCCCTGGCTGCACTCCAACTGCAACCACCACTCGGACGCCAACCAGCTGCGCCCCGTGGCGGTGCCGGACGTGCTGCCCGCGGACCTGGTGCCGGGGCCGGGGCTGCTGTCCATGTGCGCGGGGGACTTCGTGGTGCGTGGGGATGTGTGGGTGTGTGCGGGGGCTGGTAGGTGGTTGGGCTGTGTATAGGATAATGTGGGTTACGTGGCTGCGGCAGGACTCGGGGCGTGGGGCTGCTGTCCAAATGCGCGGTGGACTTCAAGTGGGATTGGATGTGTGGGGTTGCGGTGGGACAACGGGTGGGGTGCATACCATGCACGCTGCGGCGTGCGACACAGGTCCCCAGACCACCCACGTTTTGTCGGTGCACGGACCGATGCAGGAGCATCGGCAAGGACCAGTGGCAGGACAAGGGGCAAGGGCTGATGGCATGTGTGGAGGTGCCACATGCTGCAGGGCCTCCGGGGGCCCACGCTGCACCGGTGAGTACGATGGCCATATCATTTGTATCCTCTAAAGACTGTAGACGTATTGAGGCCTGTTTTTGGAATGTCACACCTCCCCCCCAGGAGGTGTACTCGGCGCCGGACATGGCCGGTCTGTTCGACTGCGTTGCCACGTGCTTCTTCCTGGACACGGCGCACAACGTGCTGCAGTACCTGGCCGTCATCAGCAGGGCGCTGGCGCCCGGGGGCCACTGGGTGCACCTGGGCCCGCTGCTGTACCACTGGGCGGACGCACACACCTACCTGGAGGTGGGCCAGGCGTGGATGAACTGGGGAGGGCAAACTGCTAGCCGAGTAGTACACAGCGACTCTGCAGTGCAGTTGATAGTTTCGGGGCACACCGGTGAATCACAGGGTCGACGGTCAGACGGCTTGGCTTCAGCTCTTGGAAAGGGGCCCAGGGGAGGATGTGCGGTTGCGGGGGTTGGGGTCTGCACTACGGAGCGGACGGCAGACAGGTGGCGTCCAGCACCGTACAGGAGGAGCTGTAGGAGTGTGCTACCGCTGCACCCTACAGGAAGTTGAGGGGTTGACACCACTTGGCACACAGCACACCGCGCGCTGCGCCGCTTACCCACTCCCCAACTCCACCGTACCACCCCCACCCGTCACCCCAGAGTCCCGAGCTGTCCATCGAGGTCTCCCTTGACGACGTGCGGGCGGCCGCCCAGGCCATGGGCTTCCGGCTGCTACGGGAGGAGACCGTGGACGCGCCGTACATGGGTGGGGGCGGGCGGGCGGGCGGGGGTCACACGTGGCACGTGGCATGGGAGCACGAACGGGTTTTGCGGCTGAGGCAGACTTGGGATCCGTGGAGGCGCCATACACGAGTGAGAGCGGGCGGGCGGGGGTCACATGAGGCATGGGCATGGGGCACGGCGGCTGAATGGCGGCGGCGGTAGTAATCACCTGCTGGTGGAGAGGACGGTGTGTGTACTGGGGTGCTCATGGCAAGTGCTGGGCCCGCATGGGGCTCAGGCGAATTGCTTTCATGGTACCGGCTCCTTCCTTATTAAACTGCCAATACTTATTGCCCCCTGACCCACAGCCGACAGCCGGTCCATGTACCAGACGCGCTACCAGGCCACGTTCTGGACCATGGTCAAGGAGCGGGAGTGGGACCCGGAGCGGGACGCGGTGCTGTTGGCGGGGGCGGCGGGGGCGGCGGGGGGCTCGGAAGGCACGGCGCGGAGCTCGGAAGGCGCGGCAGGGGGCTCGGGAGGCGCGGCAGGGGAGCAGGTGCAGGGGATAGCGCCGCCGCCGCCGCCGCCCCGGCGGAGGGGGTGAGACGGGCTGGGGCACGGGGCGGCGGTGTGGGGTTAGCAGTGAAGCGGCAAGGTGATTGCATATGGGTGTGGGTGTGTGCTGGGGATGTGGAGCGGGCGGCATGGCATGCGATATGCGGCAGGAGCCTGAAGTATGACACAAAAGCCGAGTGAAAGGGGATATGCGTAAGCGTGACGCATGCTGTACAGCCGGTGCCCGGCATGTATTGACGAGCAGGGAGGAGGGAGGGCGTTGCTTCGGGGACCCCGAAGTGGAGGGCCATACTACTGGTTGCACGCCTAGCTGGGGCTGTGTTCACAAGAGTGGTGACCAGGTAGCTGCCCTGCCGGTCAGCTGGCCGCCCTATGCAGGCACATGACATCTTGGACAAACTAAATGATACACACACGGGTGAGGCCAGGAGCACTGGCTAGGAGGCTGGCCCAATTCAAACTGAAATGCACATATGTCCGGTGTGGTGCATCCCAGGGGCGGCCCCCTGGTGCATATCGTTGAAGGACTGATGCTGGGTGAGCAGATGCTGCGTGACTTGCCGGCACATGCTGGAGTGCCCTCATACGATAGCTGAAGCGCTCCTCTTGGATAGCTGGGGGCCTGGGGCACTCCTCTTGGAGAGGCTTGCTTTGCTGCTTGTTGTCAGGGGAGGCCTCCCCTGCTTGTTGCACCTTGGTGTAGGGGACCATAATGCCGGTGAGAGGCTGGTTGACGGTGGGTTGCGCTTATACTGTACGTCCTGCAGGTTCTTGCCCTTCTGGATTAGCCTGGATAAGCCAGTAAGGTTCCAATGCGTGCCGTCGGGTTAAGGCAGGCAGCGGACGTCCTTTGTCAGCTCACATTCGGCGGTTCGCGTGGCAGTCCATTTTGCTGTGTACTGGCTGGTGCTGAGTACTCATGCTGCCGAGGCAGTGCGCACACTCGTAGTACATCTTGTGCCGTGCTGTCGTATATGCATTCTTGCATTGCGTACGGCTCCCTGGAGCATGAACTCCACCTGACCCCCAAGGCACGGACCTGACCATACCTAATCCGACTGGCCGCAGCGTAGCCATAACCCGTAAGCAAGGCAAAAGCTCCTTCACTTAAGCGAGCCTCCTGTCGGCCTGCCACGCTTTGTGCACACCATGCCGTTCACAGGAGGCAGCTGTTACAATACGTGCTGTTACATGCCGGTATGCACGCCGTACTGTTCCTCAGTACATCAGCACACGGTATTGAGCACATCCAGCCCGGCCCTTCAACCCAGGAACGACACCACGCCCTCCAGCTGCCTTTTCGCTCCCACCGTGCACACGCCCTCCGCCACGCGACGCACACACCACGCACCGACCCAGGCAATGACTCGTGCACCACCCATAAAAGGCGTACATGCCTGGTGCACCACAACGCACCGATTAATTTCCGCTGCTCCTGCTGCATACCGCATGCCAACCATCCTAGGGGCTCGCTGGGGGATTGCGACACAGCCGCGCGAGGCCGTCCGCTGCACGGCCCACAACTTGACCACAAGCTGGTCGCTACCGCAACTTCACTGCACGTGCCTACTGCACGTTCCGCAGCGCCGCCCTCAGCCGGCTCCACGCCCCCCACGTCCGCCAGCAGCTGGCCCCCGGACAGCACCTTCGACACGCTGCCGGCCGCCTTGACCTGCTTGCGGCGGACGGCGACCGCACTTGCTTTCTGCAGAGGGACAGGGGCGAGGTCGTTCGGCCCAAGTCACGACTCCACACCACGGAGAACGGGGCGATATTGCCGAGCAAGCAAAGTCAAGGAGGATTTCACATGCTCCGCAGCATGCTGAAGGAAGCCAGGATCCGTGCACGTATGATGGTATCATTTCCTGTCAAACCTCGCTTGCAAACGGTGCGGCTGCACAGGTGTGCAGGTGCGTGCGGCGCCAAGGGACCCACCGGCTCGTCCATGCCTGTGCGTACACTGATTCCGTACGTCCAATACGTCTGTCCAGTCGTAAACGGCTTTCCGTTCTAGGCTGGCGAAGTACATCTGTCATCTGTGTAGCACGCGGAAGCCCTCATGAACGCCCCTCGACATGTAGGGCCTGCGCCATGCACCCACCGGCTTGTCCTTGCCCATCATGGACTCCCCCGTACACCACCTCCACCACCGTGGTGCGCAGCGACCTGCCCCCGAACAAGGCGTGGAAGGCGTTTCCCCCGCCGTACTTCTCCTGCAGCGGCAGGCGGCAATCAGCAGATTTTACAGGCGGATACCACTGTGGCCCTGTCGCTTCGCACTGCTAGTTCGAGGACGCGTGGGATGATAGATTTTGACGGTTGGAAGTGCGGAAGCGAACAAGAGGGCATGATGAACGGAACCTCCCTTAGAGCGAGTCAAGTCAGGTTACACTGCCTCGCACCTTGGCGTCTGCCTTCTCGAATGCAAATCCCAGCAGCCCGCCTGCCGCCTTCAGGAAGCCCTGGATTTGTGCACATGGGGCAAACGAGGCGCATGGGGCATCAAGGGCCCGTGCAAGCCCGTGCGCAGCGGTTCGGCAGCATGGGCTACACGCCGACGTGAAGCAATACGTATAGGCTCGGCCAATGCGCAGACGGCACGTGTACACTATATGGCCACCCCCGTTACCCCTACCACCGCCACGGCACTGGCTGTCACCCCCAGACACTTGCGCACAGCACGTGTCTGTTTTGCTGGCCACAGCGTCATGACGCGGACGGAGTGCCCGGTCCGCCTTCACCCGATCACCCCGCACTTACCTCGTTTCCTGCTTGCTTACCCCTCACCCAACTCCACCCCAGATCCCGATTCCCCGCATAAGCGCCCTAGCCCGTACCCGATCGCCCCAACGAGCCAGTTCCGCCTGTCTTTCCCATCCCAGACTGCAGCATTACTGTTCACCTGCCAGCCCCAGCCCCGTAATACCGGTATCACCCCGCCGCCCCACCTGCCAGTCCCAGCCCTGGGGCACCACCCCGTGCCTGACCGCCAGCTTGCAGAACAGCAGGAAGTCGAGCAGGATGGAGTCACCGGTGTGGTCTGGGATGGGTAGGAGTGTGGGGCAGAGGCAGGGATGGTGTCTCCAGCGACTGCGGATCAGGGGATCTCCCCTGCTGCGGATGAACGGGCGCTCTGCCGTGGATGCAACTTGCAGGCACAGTGGCACGCGGAAGTGTCAAAGTCGCAAGCAATCTGTGCTGTTAAAGTGGCACGCACTCGGTGTCTTACTGGGGTGGTACAGTCCGTGCAGGTTTCCCCCTCCCCAGCACATGTCGTCGTCCACCCGCATGCGGTAGCAGTCCACCAGCCACTCCTGCTGCTGCGACCGGGTCAGGCCGGCGGCCCAGTTGTCGGGGGGAGGCATCACTGCAGGGCCCAGGAGGCAGAGCACGGGGTGCAGCCGAAGGGGAGGGCTGGCATACCGGTACGAGGCGATTCCATGCTGCGGGACAGCCGAGAGGGCGGCCGCTCCAAGCCAACGGATCAAAAGGTCGGACTAGAGGACGTTGATTTAAGGAGAGCATGCGGGCCCCTCGTGCTGGGCTGTGGGCTCACGGTGGTGCGGTGTCCACAGCTCCAGACAATATGTCTGAAGATGGTGCAGCTTATTGTTGCCCGTGTATGGTGGCCTGGCGCTGTACCCGTCCTTGCGGCTGGCAGTGTCGGGGGAGCACCGCCCCGGGGGGTCCTGGGCTGGGGCCAACCCAACAAGCGCCGGACTTACAGTCAGCACCCACCATCTCCTCCTCCTCCTCGTACTCCTCCTCTTCTTCTTCTGCTTTTTCTTCTTCTTCCTCCTCCTCCTCGTGCCATGCGTGTTGCTCAGGCGGGGGAGATGCAAGCAGCTCCAGGTTCTGGGGCCGGACCTTGACCGTTTCGGTAAGCAGCCACCGCTTCCGGAGGGCTTACGAGTCTAACAGGGAAACGCCCGGTATTTGCGTCAGCTTGATCAACTATCTTGCCCTCCGCGCCGTTTAGGGTTTGCGTGTTCAACCCGGTGAGTCGCACGCGGGCGCCCCTCCGGAGGCTGCTATCTACTGTTCGATTCATCGTATACTTACATGTCATTGGTAGAACTGAGTCTTTATGCTCGCTCGGACGTCCAAGTCGGAACAGCTCCGGAACCGGGCCACGTCGGGATCGGTACTGCACCACTAACGAAATCACATGCCAGGCCTCTGCCCGTCCCTGCCAAGTGATATGAGGACCAAAACACAGCATCCCATGACAGCTGCCATTTCAGGTCACAGCGCCGTGCGGTAGAGGATATTGCCACCCCTAGTCATAGGGCTCGTACAAATGGCGCCATTTGTGCCCTTGGCCGCCCTGCCTCTGACCTCGCTACCTCACCACCTCCCATACTGAGCAACCTATGAACTTGTAACGAAACGCATGAGTATCTCAACGCTTATGCAGGCACCCTCGGCACACCTCCCTATCGGCCCTTCTGCAGCACCGCCCTCAGCCGGCTCCACGGCTCCACGCCCCCCACGTCCGCCAGCAGCTGGCCCCCGGACCCGGACAGCAGCTGAGCCACGTCGCCAGCCGCCTCCAGCTGGTCGCGGACGGCGGCCTCGTCCTCGCTCTGTGGGTGTGGGGTGGGGGGTGCGGGGTGGGGGTATGGTCGGGTTACAGAACATGGCGCAAGGGTAGTGGTATGGCAGCGATGATGAAGTGCAGGAATGGGAGGTACCGGTAGTGGCAGGGAAGGGGGTGTAGAGGAAGCAGGTCCCTGCTGTGTGGCTGGAACGGCCAACGAAGGTATGTCGACCTTGCAGGCCACGACGAGCAGGTGGTGACGCTGACGTGCCTGTCACGCCTCAGCAAATGCTCCAGCCGGACGCAGGCGGCCCCATGCACCATACGGTCCTCACACACCACGTACCACCTGCCCCATGCACCGGCTCAAGCGTGACTTGCGTGTCGGTACCCACCGGCTCGCCCATCCCCATGCAGGACGAGCGGTACACCACCTCCGCCGTGGCCCTCAGCGACCTGCCCCCCGTGAAGGCGGAGAAGACGTTCTCCCCGCCGTACTTTTCCTGCAGCGCCAGGCGGCAAAACACCCAGGCAGCGACGGCAACTGTTAGTGATCGCACCTCGAGGTCACACGTGCACATTAGGCGTTTGGCGGTTGCTCTGCGGTTTGCAAGCTTATGCGATGAGGCGCCGGAGGCTGTTGACAGCGCACGGGACGGAGGCAGATCCTGGCACACTGAAACATGTCACGCCAACGTGCCACCTGGTGCTTACCTTGGCGTCCTCCTTCTCAAACGCGTAGGGCAGAAGCCCCGCAGCCGTCTTCAGGAAGGCCTGCGCACAGAGTAGAAACGCAAACATGCATAAAGTATCGGCATATAACTCGGCTCCAAGGTGGGGATCAGGACAGCGCGATGCTCTAAGCCGGAGGGTTGGCTCGACACGGCAACGCCACTGGCGGTCAGCAGCCCACTGGGGAAAGGCAGTAAAGTAGGTTCAGGGCCCGCCTGTAAGCTGCAGGCGTCGTCTAGCTGCTGCCAATACCGCCCCGGCAGTGCTACCCCGGGCCCCCACCTGCCAGTCCCAGCCCTGTGGCACCACCCCGTGCCTGACCGCCAGCTTGCAGAACAGCAGGAAGTCAAGCAGAATGGTGTCACCGGTGTGGTCTGGGGGGTAGGAGTGTGGGGCAGGGGGCAGTTTGGTGTCCACTGTAACAGCCATAACACGGGGAAGGATTGCCAGTACTGGCAGTCTGAGCCACAAGGTGGGACCGTCGCGCACATACGGCTCTATGAGCATCTCAACAACGGGCCGACCGTAACGGTGATCATGGCAGGCCAGGTTATTCCCGCCCGCTGGCACGTGTCACTCACCCTCTTCGTACAGTCCGTGCAGGTTGCCGCCTCCCCAGCACATGTCGTCGTCCACCCGCATGCGGTAGCAGTCCACCAGCCACTCCTGCTGCTGCGACCGGGTCAGGCCGGCAGCCCAGGCGTCAGGGCGGGGGCCTGCAGGGGGCAGTGGGGCAGACATTGGGCCACTGTCAGCATTGCCGCAGTAGCAGCCGGCAGTAAGCGGCCAGGTGAAGGCGGTAAGCAAGTATATGCGTTTGGTGCTGACCAGGGTGCTGACTGTGACTTGGTGACTGCATGCCACCTGAACATGTATGCCCCGTCGTCCAAAACAGGATATAATGTAGTCACGGCAGCCTGTCAAACAAGGTTTCTCCGCTTGTTGTCACCACTGTCTCTTTGCAACGCGTGATCGGCTTCCCGCTTGTTCCTCCCCACCCCGCCACACGTGCCGTCCCCTCCCCCTGCGCCCACCGTCAGGGCCTCCCACAGCCTGGTGCACTCCGCGCCCCACGCTGGAGGGCCCGCCAAAGGGCCTCCCCTCCACAGAGCGGTGCGGGAACCTCTTGGCCGCCTCCTCCTGCCGCTGCTTCCACTCCTGCGCGCGACGCTCTGAGGGGGCAGGCGCAAGCGGCTCCAGGTTCTGGGGCCGGACCTTGACGCCATCCTTGAAAGCGGCAACTGCTTCCGGCGGGCTGGTTATAACTATTGGAAAACGGCCGGTTGATGCGTCAGGGAAATCGACAATCTTGCCCTCGGCGCCGTTCAGCACTTGCGTGGTGAGCCCGTTGAGCCGCACGCGGGCGCCTTTCTTGAGCCTAGCGTCAACCTTTTGATCCATATTTACAACTTTGTATTTTGATCAGGATCTACGCGACGTAGTGAAGTCGCTTCCTCTCGGAAAAAACTGATGGGCTCCGGAACCGGTCATAGCGGTGCACAAGGTACAAGGTTGCGCTTTCAGTGCTGGCTTATGGCCTCCAAGGCGCAGGACCGCATGCTGTGTATACGGCGCTATTTGTTGTGCTAAGCAAAGGCTATGGGCGAGGAACGTCCCCACAGCACCGTACGGCTGCCCCGCTGGGCATGCCCATGCGTCAGCCCTGCAGGTCCGGTCCTCATCCAAGACTCCAGGCACGCCATAACGGCATACCCACTTCCAGTCACGTCTCTACCCACGAGCACCACATGTGCATGCGAAGATTGTGCTGTAACAGAAAAATGCACGTGTTTGCACAGCCTGACACCTGGCTGGCCGCCACCGCCCTGTCGGTGTGCAACTGCTGCCCCCCTGCAGTGCCTTACGGCACGCCCACCTACGCGCCGCTGCTACACCCCACCACTCCCATACAGCTGCATCCCTACAAACCCGCCCGCCGTACTCTTCGTTGTCGCTCCCTGTCGGCCTGATGACCCCTCACTCATCGTCCTGCACCTCCAGGCAGTCCGCATCGTCCGGCAGCTGCCCTCCACCAGCCTCCTCCCCGCTCCCCTCCTCCCCCGCTCCCCCTCCCTGTCCGTCCCCTTCCGCCTCCTCCCCCTCCACCTCCGCCCCTGTACCCGCCGCCCCCTGCTCCCCCGCCGCCCCATCCATCCGGTTGATGCACGTCACCAGCCCGCACGCAGCCGCCGTCACCAATGGACTCACCTGCCCCTGCCCCTCCCGCCCCTGCCCCTCCCCTCCCTGCTGCCCCGCCAGCTCCTCCGGATCTATCCACACCAGCCCCGGCACCTTGCCGGGCGGCAGCAGGTCGCGCGTGTCGGAGCGTGTGCGCGTGTTGAGGGAGAAGAGCGCGCGCAGCTCCTCCCGCGAGAACTTGCCGGAGCCCGCCTTGCCGCCGCCGGCCGCCACGGTGGCGGAGGCCAGGTCCGCCTTCATCAGCTGGCGCTGGTACACCTGGGCATCGTGCAAGTGCGAGGGAGGCGGAGGAGCTAGGGAGGCGGAGGAGCCAGGTTACGAACGGCGAGTGCATGGGATGCGCTGTGTACGCGACGCGCACAAGGCAAAGTTGGTGGGAATTGAGGCGACCGCATGGCGTCAGCCATCAACTTGTGACGCCAGTGAACTTTGAAGGTATACTGGGCCAGGATGTGGCCAACTCCGCGGCAGGGTGTCGTGGAAATGTAGCGGTTCTGGTCGGTGCAATGAGCAAAACGTGTTCGTCGCACGAGCAGTGCGTGCGCAGGGCTTTGGCTCACCTTCTCCTCGATGGTCCCGGTGGTCAGCAGGCGGTACACGGTGCAGGGCTTGGTCTGGCCGTCGCGCCAGATGCGGGCCATGGCCTGCTGGTCCTGTGGGCGGGCGTCGCAGGGGCCAGCAGGTTGGGCGACCTGTGTGAGCAGGCGTGTGGGGTACTGCAGGGGCGGTGCCCCACCACGGCATGAGGGCTGCATGAAAGGCGTGCGGTACTGCGGCGGTTGGTGAAGCGCCACGGCGCTTGTGGGCCTTCGCAGAGCGCATGATGTGCAGTGCTCAAACCCCTGAACTAAATGTGGTACAGAATCTCCGCTCTGCCCCTTGCTCCCCGTTTCACGGCGCTCACCATGGCCGGGTTCCAGTCGCTGTCGTACAGCACCAGGTGGTTGGCGCCCACCAGGTTGAGCCCCGCGCCGCCGGCACGGGTGGACAGCAGGAACACCTGGGGGAGCAACATGGGGACACGTGTCGATCTTGAACTACAGTACCGCACGTTGGCTCCCGAACCCTAACTATCTTTGCGAACACATTTTCTTTCTCAAGCGCCGTTTAGGAAAGACACAAACCATGACATGTAACCTCAGAAACCCCAGCGTGCTCCGTCCCGCTTAAGCCCTCCCCGCCCCCTCCTCCACCCCCCTGCACACCTGGCCCATGCCCAGCTTGTTGAAGTTGTCCACCACCTGCTGCCGCTCGTCCACGCTGGTGCCGCCGTCAATGCGCACCGTGCCCAGCCTGCGGACAAGGCACGTCAAACCTGCACCACTACGGACCGTACTATGCGCGGCTGCTCCACTGCGCTCACCAGCTGTCCTAAAACGTACCCTAAGGCATCGTAATATGCTTCCTCACCCGCCCGCCCCGGCCGCCCGCCATCCATGGGAGCCGTGCCGCCCATCTCTGGTACCTGTAACACCTTTCCCACCACAGAGTACTGTACTCGAGTGCCATGCCGCCCACCAACCCGCCACAAACCACTGTCCCGCTCCCCTCCAAGCACCGTTACCCACCCCTGCTGCCTGCACACCATCCGCTCCACCAGGTCCAGGGTGGCGGTGCTGGTGGACACCACCACGCAGCGCTCGCCGCGGCCGGCGATGGCCTCCAGCAGCACCCACAGCACGTGCATCTTGCCTGGGGCGGGAGAGGGGTACGCGTGAAGCGTGGGGAAACACTACAAGGCGTCACGGAGGTGGGAAGGGGAGGGGCAGAGGGGGCTGGCGGACAGGGTACGGGCGAGACAACACGGTGGCAGTGAAGCTGAGGTGGTCGAGCCAGTCGGATGTCAACGTGGGGCGCTTGCCGCCTGCACTCATGGCACACTTTTGGGCGCAGGTTGTTGTTGATATGGGCGTCAGCTATGCACACGTCCACCCACCCGAGGCCTCGTAGGATCCGCTGGGCGGGAACTGCTGGCTGAAGTTGGGCAGCACCGAGGAGGCGGACGACGCGCGGACCTGCGGACGGACAGGGGACGCGGAGCGGCAGGCCGGAAGGTGAGGAAACAGGTGAGGCCAGCGACCAGTAGGGGCGGGAAGGGGATGGAGGCAGGACTGCGCCGTGGGTGTTGCACTAATGACAAGAAGCACACCTCCGCACGGTAGCCGATAAGAGGCAATGTGCCGTATAGTGTGCTTGAGCGAGGAAGGAGCAGAATATGTTTCTGAAACAGCCCACCTGCGGTGCCCCCCCCTCCGCCCCCGCGCCTGCCCCCGCGGGATCCACCAGCAGGTCGGGGTGATTGGCCACCTGGGGCGCGGCCAGCAGGGGGCAACAATTAGGTGGTTGCAGGTTGAGTTAACTAGGGTGCAGGCGTCTTCAGTAGGCGCTGCTGCAACGCTGTACGCCTGCTTGAAGTGTGCAGCCCACTCCGCCACCTAAAGCCCAGCTCCCCCACCTTTCTCAGCGCCGTAATGACTGCTAGCGTGTTGTCCTCCCCTCCCGCCCCGCCCCCGCACAGCAGGCTGGTCACGGCCTTGGAGCGCAGCACGGCGCCGTACAGCGCCAGCTGCGGCTCCGAGCCCGCGCAAAACAGCACCACGCTTGACGGGAGGGAAAGTAAAGGGGAAGAAATGTAAGAGAGGGAAATCGGCTACATCATTGGGCTTGATCCACACGACGTATTACGCTGGGCGGATGGGACATGGAGCTGGGGTAGGAAAGGGAGAAGGGAGGAGGGGAAGGGAGGAAGCGGTGAACGAACGTGTTTCGTATATATGCTGAAGGGTAGGACGCTAGGACCAGACCGTACACCCGTCATGCACCAAAGTGTATCCGTGCAGGACGCCGCCGCCCGCAAGTACCAAGTAGCTCAGGGGTTGTCATGGTCTGAGGTCGCCATCACACGCTGGCGACGGCATGCCAGGCATCAGTCGTGGTTCCGCCCTTCACGTACCTCAGCCACGGCACAACCGACGCCGTGCAACCGCACCCAGTCGGGCCTTGCGCCTAGCGTCTGCCTCAACAACGAAACATCCCGCAACTTCCCCCGTTTCAGGCCCCGCTTTCGCCAAGTAAATTACAGACCGTGATACGGAAGGTGAGTGCATACAAGTGTAGATGTTAGGCAGGGCGGCTTGTACTGCCAGCCGGGTTTGCCGTGCCCACCTGGTGAGTGGCGGCAGGTGCTTGGCCAGCAGCGCCTGCGTGCGGCGTAGGATGAAGGCGGACACCTGCGCCTGCAGCTCGCTGAGGGTGGGAGGAGAGACTGTCAGACGAGAATAATTAGGGGCTGCGATCGCGGTCAATTTTAACCCTCAGCAACCAACGGCGTTGCTCAAGTACGGTATACGAGGTCGTAGAACGAGGTAAAGGGGTCATGGGCCTTGGCGCGAGCGAGCAGCGAGATGGTGGCAGGCGGCGGGCCCACCTGGCCCGCGCCGCGCCCAGCTCCTTGTCCGCCGCCGTGGCGGTGCCCTCCTGGGCGCGCGTGATGGGTATGCCGTACACGCGGTTGAAGGCGGCGGGGCTGCCCAGCGCGTCGGGCACCACGAAGGACACCAGGGCTGGGACGCCATGGCGGAGGGGGGGGTTGAGGTAGGTTGAATGGGCTTAATGAAAACCCGTGGTGCTCACGCTGACGGCTACATCATACAGCACAAACTCGGAGCGTTGGCACGGGTGCTCATACTGTATAAGCAGACGATGGTCTGTACCCTGCCCTACAAGCCACAACCAAGCCTACCGTAGAACTCCTGCATGCAGTTCTGGACCGGCGTGCCTGCAGGGCGGGGCGGGGCGGGGAAGGTAAGCACGGGCCCGGGGAAGTGGTGGCATCGCCCAAAGTCACGTTGCAAGAGCCCACGGTGCGATGGAGAACAGGTTCACAAACTAAATACATGACTGGTCCGTGGCATGGTGCGCGCGGCCCCCACCTGTGAGCAGGATGCGGCGGTTGCAGCCCAGGCTGAGCAGCGCGTCGATGGTCTTGTTGCCGCCCACGGACTTGAGCCTGGGAAAGGGAGGATGGAAAGGTCAGGATAGGGCAGGGCAGCGCACGGGAATGACGCACAGAAAGCACGCGAATGCAATGCGGTGTGGTAGCCTTAGGAGTGCAGGCGCTCAAGCTGCACGCTGTCCACCTGGCCCCAGCAGCTGCAACCGCCGTTGACACTACCGGTTGCACCTTCGATAGCATCACAGCAGCAACACCAGCGTGATCTCATTACGTGTCCGATGCCGCTGCGTGCTTGTCCATTCCTCGATCCCGCACCCCACCTGTGCCCCTCGTCGCACACCAGCAGGTCGAAGGTGCCCTGCATCTCCCCGGCGTATTTGCGCAGCGTCTCGTAGCTGCGAAACGTGCGTGAGAGGAGGGGTGCAAGGGAGAGGAGGGGCAGCATTTGTTTGTCGTGTCCCTGTAAGGCAAGGAGCAGGCACAAGCGCGCCAAGCAGGGCTGGGACCTGGTAGGACACAGCTCGGCGGGTACCGGTGCAATTACATTACCCGTCCAGGATGGAGCCTGAACCACAGTTCTTACCGGTAAACGCTTGTTAGCAGTACTAATCACGAGCTTTCATTTTACAAGTTTTGCCTGTAGATAGCTTTCCTGGCGTTGAGAGTGCCACCCAACACTGCTATATCCCCCCCTGCCCGCCGCCCCAGCCCCCACCTGGTTATCATCATGCGCTGGTGCGCCCCGTGCTTGAACTCCATGATGAGCTGCTTGGCGTTGGGGCCCTGCGTCAGGCACAGGGCCTGCGGCGGCGCCCAATCGCAGCATCATCAACCAACAATTTGGTGCCGTTGACCGTTACAGCAGCACCGACCCAAACATACCGGTAGGCATGTGAGCACCGGGGTGCTCACAGCTGCAACCATACAGTCTTACGTATCCAGTTGTGCATCATGCACGTACCTGGAGCCGCTCGCTCCCCAGCCACTTCTTGACCTGCACATGCACCGGAGCACAAGGAGTGATCGGGGCCCATAGGTGGACGTGCCCAACACCGTACTCCTGCGCCCGCTCACATGCCTCAGCCGGCCACCCCCACCCACCTCCTTCCCCCAGTTCTCCACCAGCGTGGCGGGCGTCACCACCAGCACCTTGCTGGCCGTCGGCCGACCCTGCGTGCACAGTTGTTGGACCACTGTCGTGTCAGCTGGAGTATATCCCTTGCTGTCACGCTTTGACTTTTGCTGAGTGCTTGTGCTCCGCCTCAGGCTGCAAGCGGGCAGGGGTGCGGAACTGCGGGCATGAAGACAGCGAAGGGCGTGCCTAGAGTACCTACCTCAGGTCCCTGACGAAGCATGGTCCACGCGAGGGTGATGACCTGCAGCGTCTTGCCTGCAGTGTGGCAGCCACCAGGAGCAGCCGTGGGCTCAGGTCCAGCACGTAAGGCGCGCGGTTGACACATGCCAGCACGTGCAGGCATTATCTACCAGTAGACTGATACAGAGCAGCTGCCCCTTATTGCAGCACACTACCTTGTTTTCCTGCTGCACAAGTTCGCTTCCGCGAGGTCGACGGCTACCTCTCTAACGTAAGGAAAGCTCCGCAAGGAAGGTACCACAGCACAGGCTCCCCTCTCAGCGGTACCCCTCCGCCCGCCACGCCGGCGCTCACCCAGCCCCATTTCATCTGCCAGGATGGCCCCCGTCTTGTCCGGCGTGCGCAGCCCCATGACCGCCTCGTACAGGAAGCGCACGCCCTCCTCCTGGTGCGGCCGCAGGTGGCGGCATAGGTAGCTGTTGTGGGGGCGGTAGGCGCGGCAAGGAGGGCAGGTATAACTACACCTCTACCGAACCTCCCGTTTCAAATCTTGCGCCCCGGGTTCCCCTTTCCGTGGGCACAACAACGGCAGCAACTGGGTTGCAGCCCAGCATTTTCCCGCGTCCTATTCCCACACCCTGGCTCGGGTAACCCAGGCGACCCACGGGTCAATGACGATGGGCACCACGGGCCGGCCGTTGCGCAGCTTCCCGCTGCCCCCCGCCCACTGTGTCGTGTTGAGCACCACCGCGTTGGCGGCGTGCGGGTCGTGCAGCGCGGCGGGGGCGGAGGCGGCGCCGCCAGCTCCGCGGCCACCGAGGACCGGCGCCCCCGACCCAGATGCCCCGGGCGCCGCGGAGCCGCCCGCTGGCGCGTGGGGCGTGAAGGGCTGCGACGCGGGCTTGCGCAGCACCGCGGCGGCGGGGAGGGGCGCGGAGGCGCTGCTCATGAAGCAGGAGCCGCTCCTGCGGGCGCAGGGTGGCACCATCACCGTCGGTGCTGCCGCACTGGCGTTTTCCACAAGCGGGCGCTAGCCAGGCCCGGCCATTCCATGCAGACCGCGGTACACTGTGAATGCAATTGGGAGCTGTACAGTTTTCTTTACTTGGAGCACAAGGCGCAGCTTGGTGGTGTAGCCTTAACCCCCTGCCATGCAGCTCGCGGACCCACAGGCCCTTGCCCCCTTCCCCCGCTGACCCACTTGAACTGCTCGAGCGTGAGCGGCTTGTCGATCTCCACGTGGAAGGTGCCCATCTCAAAGGTGCCGTCCTCCGTGCCGCCGAACCGCTTGTAGCGCCCCTTGCTCACCACCTTGCTGTCCTGCAGGCAGGAGCGTAGAACCAAGGCGACATTGTAAAGCGGCGGCGCCGTGGCCATGTGGGTCAGCGGCATCAGCAGCGGGTTCAGGCTGGGGGAGGCAGGCTCGCAGGCTTTGTGCATAAGCATGAGACCCCGCCAACAGCGCACCTGGTCGTACAGAATGGCGGTGTTGTCGTCCAGGAGGGTGATGACGCCGTCCTGGAACTTCTTGGATGCCTTCTTCTGCGGTGCAATATGCAGCGTGCAAAGGCAGTAATTGTTGAAGGGGCATGTAGCTGGAGCTCGAGCTTGCTCCGCACCGATACCCGCGTGGTGACCCAGATCACTTTTGGATGCTTCAGTATGGTGGTTGAGGTGCCAGCGTATGTCACAACGGCTGCTAACCTTCTGCATCAGCTCCTTCTTGGTGTAGAGCACAGCGTACACCTCCGAGATGCTCGCAGGCCCGTTGTTGGGGGCTGCAGGCGCGCTGGTTGATGCTGGTGTGGGCCCTTGGGGTCTTGCCACCTTACCAGGCGGGTTCGGTGCCGCTGGTGTTGGCAGGGACCGCTTAACCGGCATGCTGTAGTCAGCGGCCGACCCATATGCCCCACTACCACCACCTGGCTGGGCTGCTGGCAGCCTGTTGCCAAGGCTTGCAAGCGGCGCACGGAACTTGGGCGCAACTCCGGTCGTTCCAGGGCCTGGTTGTGCCTTGGTGTCCGCCTGGGACGCTGCATCACTGCCGCAAGGCCTCGTGGGCGCGTCCGAGGTAGCTGCTGCTGGAATGGCGCTGAAGTCCCTGCTTGGAGGGGGCTCGGCTTTCGCGGTCCCTGTAGCTGGCTGCGACGCATCGGCAATCCTCCTCGGAGCGACAAAGCCTCCGCGCTTCATTACTGTGCGTAAGGCTGGCTCTACTGTACAAGAGGCGAAGGGCCCGAGAGGCCCGATGGGGATGTTGTGCCGGGTTCCTTCAGCTCCCTACATCAAGTGCCAAGTATGAAGAAATACAAGCGATATTGATGGCTCCCTCACACCCTGTTTAGCTGTGCAGCGCTGCTCGGCGTTGCGTCTGTTGGGAGGTGACAGACGCAATTTGCAGCGCAAGAATGAGATAAAATTGCTGTCCTTTGCGCACGTCACAGGTTAAGCCTATGCTTTATAGAAGATACATGCGTGTCTCAGTCTTCAATTGTTACTGCTAACCAAATGCTGGTCATGAGTTGTCGTTCGTTGTCTTGCGGTAGTGATCACTTTCTAAACGAGGCAAGCAACTAAAACATATATGTACGTGCTGCAATTGGTGAGCATGCGAAGTGGGAAGCTTTGCGCTTCCGTGCTCCTTGCCCTCCTCGGCTCAGTGGTTTCAGCGCGGGGAGTTGATGCCCAAGTTCCGCCCCTCTACCGTGTGCACGCGTTTTACTACTTATGGTATGTAAAGATTTAGGCATGCAGAGGTGCATCTGCGTACCTGGCCCATCCAGCATTGGAGCTCCCTTGCGCCTTGGCGCCCACAAGGGGAAGGCCCGCTGGGCACCGTGCCGTCTGCCTTGGCTTTGCATGCATGCCGGCGCCCACATGCTTCTCTGACCTCCATATCTGGATCCCTACATGTCCGACACAATTGTCCACGTGGTCTGCGTTCCTGCCGTACATGCAGGTACGGTGAGCCCTCTACCACTGGGCAGTTCCAGCACTGGGACCACGAGGTGTTGCCTCACTGGAACCCCGAGACAGCAGCCAAGTACCCGAGCGGTGAGGGCCGCACAGCCATCCACACAGCAGCTCCTGCACCTGCACGAAACAGCAAGCCAGGATTACGCGTGTGCGCAGTGTACATATGCAACGTCAGCAGTGAGGCTAAAACACCCGTCATGTAATCAAGTCGCCAACCTCTTTCTCCCTGGCCCCGGCCTACAGGCATCCGCTTCGAGCCGCCCGACTGCCTGCACAGCCCGTTCTACCCGCTGCGGGGTCCGTACAGCTCGCACAGCAGGGACCTCATTCGGCAGCACCTGCAGGAGATGGAGGAGTACGGCATAGGGGTCATGGTGAGCACTACCGGAGGTGGGAAAGGGAACAGAGAAAGATGCACCCAGCAGAGTGCAGCCGGCGAAGCGCGACGGTGGTGCATGTCCCAAACCTTGACCGCTTGTCAAGCGGAGACAGTAAACCCTGTCATGCCTGTTGACTTGGTATGCGCTATACAATGTGCCTAATACCATGTTCACTTCGCTTGCTGCCCTGGCTGTGGCCTTCCGTGGTGGCAGGTGGTGTCTTGGTGGGGGCCGCCGTGGCGGGAGGGCAGCCACGACACACAGAAGGTCAACACGGACCAACGCGTGGAACAGGTGGGGCGACTGGGGACCCAGGGGACATGGGTGGGGGACAAGTGGATATGTAGAGCCTGGGGCTGGCGCGCTGGCCCCATGGCAGCTGTGGGCAGGGGCAGGAGCCGCTGAGAGTGGGCACTTGGCAGGGGCCAGCGCCATGTTGCACTCGGTGTCACACAGCTTTTCGCCCTGTTCAGGCCGTGACCCACTCGCACGCTGCCCGCAGGTGATCCACGAGATCGCGGTCACCGGCAGCAAGGTGCGGGTGGCCTTCCACCTGGAGCCGTACGAAGCGGCGTGGCGGCAACAGGGGCCGGGCGGAGGACGGATTGCTGAGCTTGGGCAACTGGGCGGTCTGCGAAGGGCTGTACAGGCTGTGCCCGCATGCGTGGGTGCTTGCTGGGGCATGCCGCATACGCTCTGCAATTAAGGATCAGCCCGTCGGTCTTGCCAAGTTGGGAGGCCCGTGCACCATGCAGGCCGCACCAAGGAGACGGTACGGGAGGACCTGCTGTACCTCAGCAACAAGTACCGCGACTCGAACGCGATCCTAAGAGTAAACGGTGGGACAAGGGGAAGTGCAGTAAAGTGGGGCAAGGTGGGGCGTAGATCCCCAGGGCAAGAGGAGGTTGAACTGACGCGAAGGCACGGCTATGCAAAGCCAAGGAATGAGGCCGAGAGGACAGTCTGGTTGCCGGTCCATGTGCTTGTGCTTGTGGCTCTGAATTGAGATTTTTTGCTAATGCCACGACCCTGTACTTGCGCCTCACATGCAGGAAGGATAGCCTATTACGTGTACGATAGCTACAGGTAAGGGGGGAGCTATGAAGGCAAGCGGAAGCCGTTGAAGGGGTGCGGCGGCTGATCAAGGGTCGCCGCAATTTAACCCAACAGCGTTGTCTGCCATGCCCATATACTGCAACTTCCCCTTTATACCAGCTGTCACGTCGCCGCCACAGGGTCTCACGCTCACTTGACGCTGCTAGCCCGGCCTTGTCACTGCTTGCCCTCGCCTTGACCCCACACCTCTTCCGGTTGACCCCTCAGGCTGCCTGCCTCCGAGTGGGCTGCGCTGCTCAAGCCGGGGGGCGACATGACGGTGCGCGGCACGGACGCAGACGGTGAGCGCCCCGCCTCCTGCCACGTGCTCACCTGTGACACGCCCACCCTACCATATGCAGCCCCGCGGATTGTAGCCGCCGGACGGCACCGGAAGCCCACGTACTGACTTGTGGCATACCTCCTGCAAGCCCGTCTAGAGCTGAGGGCATATCGGTGTCGGCACAGGTACATAGTACATAGCCCCACTGGGCAGCACAGCGTAACGCGTACGTCAACCGGGTACGGTACCCAGCTGGTAAGGAAGCATCCGTCGCGTGCATGTGTCCCATGCATTACTTCAGGCTTCTTCATCGGGCTGTGGCTGGACCGTGGTGACGGCGACGACAAGCTGCTGCCGGGCGGCTTCGACGCCTTCTACACCTACTTCGCCAGCGAGCAGGTGTCGTACGGCAGCAACCCCGACAACTGGGAGGCCATGATGAAGTGAGCGGCCGCCGCGATGTTTATGAGTCCGAGCCAGCGCGTTGTAACATACTGAGGTGGCGCTGCGTTAGCGCGCTGGAGGGAGGCAGTGGCGGGGGGGAGTACTGTGTGCAGCGAGCCATGTCTGCGTGCGGAAAGGGGCGAGGCTACGGTAACTGTGCCGCCATGCCGCCGTGGTGTGCGCCGCTGTGCAGGTGGGCGCGGGAGCACGGCCTCGTGTTCGTCCCCAGCATCGGGCCCGGGTACAACGGTGAGTCTCTGGAGTGGATGTGCTCCATGTGTAGCACCTGTGCGCATATGGCAACGCGTTTGGGTTACCGGTACTGCCATTTACTGCAGCGTGCTGTGTGCCATGAGGCGGGGTGGGAGTTTGCCCCTGCTGCCCGCTGCGACAACACATTGAGCAGTAGGCAAGACTGGTATGAGGTGTGCGCTCGCTCCACATGCCAATGCAAGGAGCCCTGGACTAGCAACAAAAGCTTTACCGTTGCTTGAGTCATCTATGCTCGCTTGTGCGCAGAACTAACCCGATTCGCCCGTGCTGTTATGCCTTCGGCTCTGCAGACTCGAAGATACGGCCATGGAACCAGGTGCGGTGGCACGTATTGGCCGGGTCAGTGTGGAGAGCTGCAAGAGAGCCGTGACAAGCAGCCTACCTGTGCTGTAGGGGCGCTTGCCTGCTACCCGTTGAGAGGTTCTGGCCTGCTATGTACAAACCGCAACAACCGGAATTGATTCCAACAGTAGTAGGTCCCTCCCTCCGTCTATGCGCAGGCGGCCACGAGGTCACGGTCAGATGGCGAGCGGTGAGCCTGCACTAGCCCCAGGACCTCGCCTGTCGACCTGCACTGCACTAGTCTCGTCCACCCCTGTCGTGCCCCACTCCGCTGTCTTTCCAGTGCACTACACTCCCCCCCTGTGCCGCCGCCGTGCTTCAGTGACCTGCCTCTTACACCCCCAAGCGCTGCCCGGGGCCATAACACACACAACCCTGCGCGCCACCTGCCTGCAGGTACCGTGAGTACTGGGCCCGCGTGGCGGCGCTCCAGGCCCCGCTGGTGTCCATCACGTCGTACAACGAGTGGGGCGAGGGCACGCAGATCGAGCCCGCCGTGTCACGGGAGGCACGTGTCGGCTGCGAGTACCTCGACTACGAGCCGCTCGGCCCGTACATGTACCTACAGATGACTAAGCAGGGGGCGGCGCAGCTTGGGCAGGCCTGCACGGCGGAGGCGGAGAAGGAGGTCGGAGGGGTAGCAGAGGGGCGGGGGGAGGAGGGACGAGGGGCGGAGGGCCAGGGGCAGGAGGGGCGAGGGGAGGGAGAGGGAGGGAGCGGAGGGCGGGTGGGGGGTGGGGAAGTGGAGCAGGAGCGGGAGCGGGAACGGGTGGTCGGAGGGAGTCAGGGTGCAGCAGGAGGGGAGCACCAGGAGTTGTAGTGTGCGTGACGCGTGGGTGGCAGTCTGGCAGGCAGGGTAACGCATGGTGGCAGGGGTGGTTTGCGGAGGGGAGTGGGTAGTTGTCCTCGTGTAGCTGGAGGGAGTGTTGCGGCTGAGCCGCCGCAACAGTAGGCGACCCGTGTGATCCCGCAGGCAGCATGTGAGGAACGGCTGGATGAAAGGCGTGGTTAGCAGTGGAGGCGCGGTGGTTGCGAGCCAAACGCATCGTGATTCGTATGAACGCTGCTGATTACGCACGTTGTGCTGCACGCATTGTGCTCTGGGCGTACGGGGGGTGGCGTCCTGAACGGGTTGCAGACAGTTTCCCATGGCCTAGTCTCTCATCTGCAGCACCCCGGCTTAGGCAGGGCTGCACATGTGCACAAGTCGTTGGCCGCGCCGCGGTATCCAGCTGTCCGCATGTCGGTATTGGGGTTACTGTCAGTACCAACGACGCCAGGTTCACATGCACAGGTACGGCGACTTCGGCTGAACTGCTGGATCAGGGGCCTACACCTGAGTTGTTTTCGGACCTGATCGCCTGTTACTTTGTGTCAGTTGCAGGCCTTTACCCGTCTCGTGTTTTGCAGCATGCTGAGGCTAGGCGCTGGAGCCGGCTGAGGCGCCAGGCAGCTGCAGACGGGCTGCTGCGTTGGCGAACTGTTAGCGAGGCATGCCGGCATGCTGTCGCTCGCTCTTGCCGTGACTACCGGTAGCCCTGTAACCCACGGTGAAATATGGGGATCATAATGCAAGGTATGGACATATGTGGTGCGCTGGCGGCCACTGCAGCTGTCGCATAGGTCAGGGGTCGCTGCGCCATGCCACGGCGCCGTGCTCCTTTTGCGCATTCGGGTACACCTCGAGTGCCAAGAGAGACCGCGTGAGCCACGCCTGTAAACCTGCGATGTAATATACTGGCGCGTTTCAGTTACTTACGTCTAGTACGCTTCGCGCCTAGGCCAGACTGGCCCGCCCGCCTTGCTTCCGTTGCATAAAAGTACGGCACCTGCTAGGGTACGAGGCACTCACGCACGACTTGATAATCGTTGCCTCTGTGTTGCTCACGACCCCATAGATTTTCTGAAAGCATAACCGCGGTCAACGCTGCGTACCTCGTTTCGCAGCCCTTGTTTGTTGGCCGCATTGTCACCGAGCGACAGTAGTCGTGCGAAAGCCGTCCACAGCTTCAAAATGCCGCCAAGATGGGTCACCATTGCTATTACTCTGTCTTTGTTGGCGGTGCTGGCGACTTCCGCACACGCTGAGAAGGGCAAGTACCCACTCCAAATGCCACCCTGGCAGTTTGGCGTCCTTCGCTGTCGCCTTCGGGTGAACAGGGGCTGACACTAACTCCGTTACGACCGCAGAAAGCGATGAGTCTGAGGTGCAGCTGGTCGCAGCTGCTTTCAAATCGCGGTCGCTGCGGCTCACGGGAGGTGCCTCCGTTGGCATCGGCACTCAGGCCAACGCATTCACAGACGTGGGCCGCGCGCTCCTTCAGGACGATGACGATGACAACGATGACGAAGATGATAACGGTTGGTAGCACTACTATTGCACAAATGGCATTGGGCTTGGCGCCGCAACTCGAAGGTACCGGTAGTACTCTGCCACGTGTCGAAACGCTCACGAGCAGCCAAGGAACCCTGGGGGGGTGTAATGTGAAAATGTGGAACGCCACATCCTAACGCCACATACCGCTGCCTTGACTCGTTCTGATTCTGAAGCGTCTTTGGTGGTATAACCTGCTTGTCCTTGTGCGGGCATAGCAGCATACCGGTACCTGACCGTCCTGTACCGCTGTGCCCCTTGCCGGGCCCGACCTGCCTTCCACCGTCCCTTGTGGCCGCAGACGACGACAATGTGAACGACGACGAAGACGACAACCTTGAGGAGGGTGATGACGACAATGAAGATGGCGGTGATGACGGTGGGTGCACGTGGACGTGGCTGCTATGGCGGCGTGCATGATGAGCAGGGCGGGGGCTGGGCAGGTCGCACTAGGAGAACTCCGTACGCTGGGTTGCTCATGGTTGCACATGAGCACGCCCCCACAGCCCACGTGCCCCGTAGGCATCAGGACGTGAGGCTCCTAAAGGTTCAAACCCATAGATGTCCTCTTGTACGATGACATGCTCGCCTGTCCTGAGCTACAACGCATCTATCAGAGTACCGGTATGCAGCTCCAAACAGGATGGGACGAGTTTCTAGGCCAGCCTGGTCAGAGCCTGGTCCAGCTTTAGAAGCTTCAGCTCTTGTGTTGCATCTGGTTGTACCCATGGGTTGCACCCCGGCGCCACCTGCACACACGGCTCGCTGCTGCTGATTCAATCCCTCCCTCCGCCTCCGCGTTCCGCCTCCCCCCTCCCCCCCGGCCCCTTGCGTGCCCCAACGGCTGCCTGTGCAGACGACAATAATGAGGGTGACAACAACGACCAGGCTGATTACGACTACAACGATGAGGAGGAGGAGGATGGTGACGCTGAGGACGACGGAGACGACGAGGATGTGGGCGACGGTGGGTTCCTGGGTGGTAGTGGTTTGTGGGAACTCCCGGCGGCTGCGTGCAAGCAAGCCTGCAAGGCTGAAAGTACCATATGCGCAAAGCTCTGACATGCGGGCACGAGAGGGTTGAAAAAGCCGTACTCTGATTGCCTCCACAGCACACTTCATTTGCAGTCAAGGGTACCTGCCTCGCTCGCGGCATCTAATTGGGCCATCGAGCCTGTGGGATCATTGCTGGCATATGCTGCCTCCGCATGCGCACGGCCACGGCGGCTCCCTTACCGAACGGCAGGGTCTATTGCAAATGCGGTAGCTGCCAACATGATTGCCGTGCGTTCACACGGCAGCCACCTCCCAAGCCTACCGTTCACCCACGTGCCGCATGCCACGTGCTACGGGCCCACGCGTCCAGTCCTGAAACCTTGCACCGTGATGCGCCCTTACGCCTCCGCAGATGAGGGCAGGGTTGACGAGGACGAGGGCGAGGATGATGGCAATGAGGATGGTTTTGACGACGATGGTGATGAGGGTGGTGACGATGAGGAGGAGGATGGCGGTGATGACGATGAGGACGAGGATGGTGACGGCAGTGTTGGTGGGCGGCGTGGAATGTTCTGAGCGGAGCACCCCTTGGTGCGCTTGGGCGCATGGCGATGTCCCTGACCCCGCGCCCCCCCCCCACCAGGCCCTATGCCTAAAAGGGGCATACTCACATGTAGCGTGGCCATGCATGGTTCTTGCCAGATGTGATGTTTCTATAACAGCAGGTGGGCAGACAGAAGAGTAGTTGCAGACCAGAGTGCAAGTGTCTGTGGTGGCACCTACCTGCCGGCGTGCACGTGTGCTTGCCAGCAGCGCTCTGAGGTACCTTCTTTTGCATCTTTGCATAGCAAGCCTTGTACGAACCTGATTATTTCTTGTGTTTTTGTTGCGTTCGGAGGGCTTTCAGCCCTTGAGCGGATCCCATGTACCAGTAGGTGTATACACGTATTTGTCCACCGCACCTGCTGGTGCAAGGTGGGGCCTGGCGCAGCAACGTACACTGCAAGCCAGGATGTAAACTGAATAACTCTATGCTTTCGTGTTGGTCTCGGCTACGGGCTACAGGTGGACCCGGGTATTCCGGGTCAGGGGGTATTCCGGGTCAGTGGGCAGGATTAATTGCCCGATGGGCCCAATATTCTGTGCCTCTAACCTAAGTATCTTCATATGAACTTTGAGTGATTTCAATTGGCAGATCCCTGGAAGCACGTGGTTTGGCCCTCAGTGCGACGACTGACCCGCGAGCGCCAAGCAGCGTTGCCGATTGAGGGCGACACGCAAAACCCGGGCGAGGGATCAATGCCAAAATGATATACGAATATATAAAGATGTAATCAAAGCGCTAACACTGCAATCGTGAGGAATGCGCATAACCCGGCAGTCACGCGCCGGGGCTCTGCGGGCCCAGGGTGCTCCAAGCCAACCAGAGGTGCAAAAGACGACCACAATCGAAAGCAGTTGTTACACAACGGTATTGGAAGTGCGTATTGCAAGGCGGTGCAGTTGTCGAGAGTGTTCAGTGTGGGGCGTAAGCGCATTCTTTCGGAAAGTCGCGATGGCCGTCGGAGCAGGCCGAGAAACGGCCGATACCGGTTCTGCAAGGCTTGGCAGCCTCAGCAGGCGTATGACAGTTGCACACGGCTGCTACGGTGACAACAGCGCCCTCGTAGCGCTCACTAGCACCTGACCCGGAATACCCCCTCAAAGCCAGAAACGGGATAACCAGCAGGGGGTCGAAACAAGCTTGGCGTGCGTATATTTGGAGAGGCTTTTGCCAGTGTGGCTTGGGGTGACTCAGTGTACCCATGGGTCAGTCCGTACGATAAATCCCAGGGCAAATCGCCTTCGGCATATTTTACTGCCTTGCAACCAACTCCAGGTGACCCGGAATACCCGGGTCCACCTGTATCCTCTGGGCACAGCATGTGCATCGGCTGCCCACGTTTGTTGGATGTCGTCATCAGCGGCACAACCACTGCCGGTGCCGGCACCACACGGCACACGCTGGGCAAACCAAGGCCCGCCTTGTTGCCTGCGGCCAAGCATGCGGGAAAGCAAGGAAGCTCCCGTGCCTGGTGCCGCTGATAGGGAGTCATGGTTTTTTTTTTCTGTGGAAAGGTTTACAGGTAAGGAGACGGGGCCAGCGGGAGTCCAAGGCCCAACCAGCACAGGCAAGCACCAGCACCACCAAAGCCCAAACCCAGTGAACCC
>VFQN01002356.1_pt1 | contig 29419 bp, 28 predicted proteins | sample 3512371 | NCBI WGS metagenome assembly VFQN01 (sample SAMN10412370, study PRJNA504923) | tailings metagenome | isolation source: Replicate 2 from Balatoc abandoned mine | place: Philippines: Itogon, Benguet | collected 2017-08-28
AAATTCGGCCGCCTTTCAGGGGCGGCCGTCTGACGAGGTCGGGTTCGGGTCGATCAGGTGCAGCACCTGGAATGCGACGGCGTCGGATCGAGCGGTCGCACGGCGCGGCACGGTGTTCTGGGCAGAAGCGAAGGATAGCACGGCGGCACACTATATCTGGGGTCCCCGGGGGGTTCAAGCACTACCCCTAGCGTGCCGGCCAGGCACGCTCGAACCGCTTCGAGGACGCGGAAGGCGCGCCATTGCTGGCTTCACGCGGTGCTGCACCGCATCACTTCAAGGCGCGCCGGTTGCGTCGTGTTGCACTCTGGGGAAAGTCCCAATCGGCGAGCCCCGCACTCGCCAGCCCCGACCGGAAACGATGCCAATCGAAGCCGCTGCCAGGGTCCCGCTTGCGCCCCGGCGCAATATGCTCGTGTCCGGCCACGGCGTCGATCGGATAGCGCCTGGCGAGCGCCAGCGACAGCGCCACGAGGGCGTTGTACTGCGCCGCCTCGAACGCTTCGCCTTCCAGGCCCTCGAGTTCGACACCGATGGAGAAGTCGTTGCAGTTCCCGCGCCCGCGGTGCGACGAGGCTCCGGCGTGCCAGGCCCGCTGGTCGCAGGACACGAACTGGACGATCTCGCCGTCACGGCGGACGACGAAGTGCGCCGACACGCGCAGCGCGCGGATCGACTCGAAGTACGGATGGGCACTCGCATCGAGCCGGTTCAGGAAGAAGTCCTCGATCCACGGCCCGCCGTAGCGGCCGGGCGGCAGGCTGATCGAGTGCACCACCAGCAGAGAAACTTCGACCCCGCTCGGGCGCGGCCCGAAGTTCGGCGAACGGCTGCGGCGCGCCGCCGACCACCAGCCGGCGTACCAGCGCGGCCTCACGGCGTCGATGCGCTCAATCGCGGTCCGCGGCGATGCCGTCGCCGCCGACGTTCACGCCGAGCCGGGCCATCCGGTAGCGCATCTGGCGAAGCGACAGCCCGAGGCTCGCGCCGGCCGCGGTGCGGTTGAAGCGGTGGCGCTCCAGGGCACGCACGAGGATGTCGCGCTCGACGTCGTCGAGGTAGGCGGCCAGATCGGCCGGCAAGGGCTCCTCGACCGGCAGGGCCGCGGCCGGCGGCGGAAATCGCACCGGCGGCTCGTCGCGCCGCGTCGCGTCGAGCGGATCGCCGTCGGCGACCATCGCGTCGCCCAGCTCCGATTCGGGCAGGCCCAGATCGGCGACGTCGATCGTCTCGCCGCCGGACAGCGCCACGGCGCGGTGCAGCAGGTTCTCCAGCTCGCGCACGTTGCCGGGAAACGGGTAACGCGCCAGCTGCTGCAGGGCCTCGCGCGTCAGGCGCGGCGCGGGCGTGACACCGGCGTCATGGGCGATGCGCTCGAGCACGCGCTCGGCGATGTCGGACAGGTCTTCCAGGCGCTCGCGCAGCGGCGGCACGCGGATCTGGATGACGTTCAGCCGGTAGTACAGATCCTGCCGGAACCGGCCCGCCTGCACCTCTGCGCCCAGATCCTTGTGCGTCGCACTGAGCAGCCGCACGTTCACCGGCTGCTCGCTGACCGCGCCTACCGGGCGCACCGAGCGCTCCTGGATCGAACGCAGCAGCTTGCTCTGCATCGACAGTGGCAGGTCGCCGATCTCGTCGAGAAACAGCGTGCCGCCGTTGGCGGCCTGGAAGAAGCCCTCGCGGTCTTCGGCAGCGCCGGTGAAGGCACCCTTGCGATAGCCGAAGAACTCCGCCTCCAGCAGCTGCTCCGGGATCGCCCCGCAGTTGACGGCGATGAAGGGCTGAGCGGCGCGCACGCTGGTCTCGTGGATCGATCGCGCCACCAGTTCCTTGCCGGTGCCCGATTCGCCGTTGACCAGCACGGGCGCCATGCTCCGAGCCACCTTCTCCACCAGGGCGCGCACCTGCTGCATCGCCGCGGACCGGCCCGCCATGCGGCGCAGCGCAGGGCTGACCGGCGCTGCAGGCGCAGCGGCAGCAGGCCGCGGGGCGCGCGGCTGAGGCGGCGCGCCACGCTCGGAAGGCAGCGACGACGGATCCATGGTCGGCACTGCCGGCCCGCCACGTCCGAGCGCCGAGGACACCACGGCGCGGAACTGCTTGAGGTCCACCGGCTTGGTGAGGTAGTCGTAGGCGCCCGCCTTGAGTGCCTCGACGGCGTTCTCCGCCGAGCCGTAGGCGGTGATGACGATGGTCTTCTCGCGCCGGCCCGCCTCTTCCAGGCGGCGCAACAGGTCCAGGCCGCTGCCGTCGGGCAACCTCATGTCGGTGATCACCGCGCTGTAGGTCCTGTCCTTCAGGTGCGACCATGCTTCCTCGATGGAGCCGGCCGTCTCGATGTCGTAGCCTTCGCGCAGCAGCGTGAGTTCGTACAGCGTGCGCAGGTCGGGCTCGTCGTCGACAACCAGCAGGCTGAAGTGCGAAGGGGAGGTCATGAGGTCAGGTGCAGTCGCGCTTCGGTGTCGGCCAGCGGCATGCGACGCATCACCACGTAGAACTCGTTCGGGTGCGGATCGCCGGCCGCGCGGGCCCGATAGTCGATGCTGGCGCCGTAGCGCTCGCACAGCTCCCGGCAAATATACAGGCCCAGTCCGGTGCCGCGGCTGCGCGTCGAGAAGAACGGTTCGAAGAGGTAACGCTCGACCTCGGGCGGAATCGGCTCGCCGTCGCTGGCCACGCTGAGGAAGGCACGGGCCTCGTCGCGCGAGTCCAGCCGCAGCACCACCGCGCCCGGCTTGCCGCTGGCGTGCCGGTGCGCGTTGTCGAGCAGGTTGACCAACACCCGGCGCAGGTGCTCCGCGTCGAAGGCCACGCCCAGAGGCTGCGGCGGCAACTCCACGCGCAGCGAGCTCTGGTCGCCCAGCCGCAGCCCCACCGAACGCGCCCAGTCGCTGCAGATCGCCGCCACCATGGCCGTGGCGTCGATGGCCCGCACCTCGTCCACCTGGCCCGGCGCCACTTCCATCACGTCGTCGACGATGCGCTTGAGCCGCTCGACGTTGTCGGCCACCATCCGCGTCAGCTGGCGCTGCGCCGGGTCGGTGGCGTCCTCGGCCATCAGCGCGTTGGCCTGCGCGATGGCCGCCAGCGGATTGCGGATCTCGTGGGCGATGCCCGCCGACACCCGCCCCATGGCGGCCAGCTTCTCCTGGCGGCTGCGTGCCTGCATGTTGCGCACGTCCTCCAGGAACAGCACGCAGAAGTCCTCGTTGGCCTGCGCCGCCTTGTGGCGAGTGAAGCGCACACGCACCCGCAGCGTGCGGCCCGAGCCCGGCTCGAACTGCAGCGAGACTTCGCGTCCCGCCTCCGGCCAGCTCGATTCGACGAAGGCCTGCTCCACGGTGCGCACCAGGCCCGACCAGGCCTCGACGCCGCGCAGCTGGAACGGCGCCGGCCGGCTCATCCCGGTCGGCGCGAGCAGCCTTCTCGCCGCCGGATTGGCGGCGCGCACGCGCCCGCGACGGTCGACGACCAGGATGCCGTCCTGCATCTCCTCGATCACCAGGCGGTTCAGGGCGGCCTGCTGGCGCGCCATCTCCATGTTGCCGCGCGCGCTCAGCTCCTCGCGGGCCAGGCGACCGGCCAGTTCGCCGGCCAGCACGGTGATCACGAAGAATCCGCTGCCCGCCAGGGCCGCCTGGGTCAGCAGTTGCGTCAGGTTGGTTCCGCTCAGGCCGTCGATCCAGGCGGTGACCAGCAGCATGATGGCCACCACGGCCGCGGTGGCCAGCGCCAGCGGCCGGGGCGTGAGCACGCCGGCCATCAGCACCGGCAGCACCAGCAGCGCCACGTAGTTCAGGCTCGAGCCCGGCGCCAGCATGTGCAGCGCGCTGAACGCCAGCAGGTCGACGCCGATGGTGGTCAGCCACGGCGTGCCGAAGACGCGCGCCAGGGCCTTCGGTTCGACCGTGCGCTTGCGCGGAAGCAGCCACAGGATCAGCGCCAGCGTGCCGTAGGCCACGCTGATCAGCGCCGCTTCCAGCGAAGGCCGCGCACCGAACAGCCCGGTGATCGCCTGAGCCAGCACCAGCGCCACGCCGAGCGCGGCGCGTGCGCCGATGAAGGTGCGGTAGATGCGGTCGAAGGCCGTCTGGCCGGCGCTGACGATGCGCTCGGCCTGGCGCGAGAACAGGCGCGAGTCCAGCCTCGATGCCTTGGGGGAAGACGACTCCGCGGTCGGTGCCGCGGCCGTGTCCTCCGGCGAGACCTGCGTGTCCTCGGCCGATCCGAAGGCCCCGAACCAGGATTCGTCGGCCGTGGGCGCGCGCCGCGCCTGGCGCCGCTCCCCCTGCCGTCGTTCGCGCTGGCGCGGCGACTCGCTCATCGGCTGGCCCGATCCATCTCAGCCGGACGGGTGCTGCTTCTCGTACTCGGCACGATGGGCCTCGCCGCAGAACACGCCGCCGCGGCCGGGCAGCGCCTCGTGCGCCGGCAGGTGAACGCCGCACTGCTTGCAGGCCACCATGGGCTGCACGCCGGCATCACGCTGCGGCCTCGGGGGCGGCACCTCACGGCGGCGCGCGCCGCGAATCAGCCAGACCAGGGCCACGATGGCCAGCACCAGCAACAGGTACTTCATCGCTCAGCCTGGGGCTCTCTGCAGGACGATCTCGAGCACGAAGCGCGAGCCCACGTAGGCCAGCAGCAGCAGCGCCGCGCCGCCATACAGCCAGCGCGTGGCCAGCGGCCCGCGCCAGCCGAAGGCGCGCCGCCCCGCCAGCAGCGCGGCGAACACCACCCAGCCCAGCATCGAGAACACCGTCTTGTGGTCCCAGCGCCAGGGCTGCGCGAACCAGGCGCCCAGCAACAACGCCGCCGACAGCACGACGAAGCCGGCACCCACGAAGCGGAAGGTCAGGCGCTCCAGGCGCAGCAGCGGCATGCCGGTGGGCGCCGCCGCCGCGCGCTGGCGCATCTGTTGTTCGGCGCGGTTGAGCATCGCGCCGTGCAGCACGGCCGCCCCGAACAGGCCGTACGAGGCGATGCCCAGCACCCAGTGCAGCGGCGCCCAGCGCGACAGCGCGTGCGGCCGCAGTTCGCCGGGAAAGAGGAAGGCCAGCAGCACCACCGCCGCACCCAGCAGGGCGAGCGCGCGCCGCACCCCGCCCAGCGGCAGGAAGCGGCTCTCCACCGCGTACACCGCCAGCACCAGCCACATGGTCACCGACAGCGCCGGCGCGAAGCCGAAGCGCGCGCCCGCCGTGGCCGCGCCCAGGCCGGTGATGTCGACGAGGATGGCCAGCGCATGGGCGATCCAGCCGGCAAGCAGGGTGCCGCGAACTGCCGCCTCGCGCTCCGCGGGCACGACGGCCGCGGCCGCGTAGGCGAGCAGGGCCAGCAAGGTCGGCAGTCCCAGCGCCCATCCCATCGCCCCGTCGGGGCCGAACGATAAAATCATCCGCACAGTGTACTTTCGCGCCCCGGGCTCACCGGCTGCGCTGCCCCATGGCCTCCACCCTCACCGAACGCCTGAGTCGCGCCGTCAAGACGATGCGCGGACAGGCCCGCATCACCGAGAGCAACGTTCAGGAGATGCTGCGCGAGGTGCGCATGGCGCTGCTCGAGGCCGACGTCGCGCTGCCGGTGGTGCGCGACTTCATCGCCCGCGTGAAGGACAAGGCCCTGGGCGCCGAGGTGGTGGGTTCGCTCACCCCGGGGCAGGCGCTGGTGGGCATCGTCAACCGCGAGCTCGCCGCGACGATGGGCGATGGCGTGGCCGACATCAACCTCGCGGCGCAGCCCCCGGCGGTGATCCTGATGGCCGGCCTGCAGGGCGCAGGCAAGACCACCACCACCGCCAAGCTGGCGCGCCACCTGATCGAGAAGCGCAAGAAGAAGGTACTCACCGTCTCGGCCGACGTCTATCGCCCGGCGGCGATCGAGCAGTTGAAGACGGTGACGAAGCAGGCCGGCGCCGAGTGGTTCCCGTCGTCGGCCACCGACCGGCCGCTGGACATCGCCCGCGCCGCGCTCGACCACGCGAAGCGCCACTACTTCGACGTGCTGCTCGTCGACACCGCCGGCCGGCTGGCGATCGACGAAGCGCTGATGAAGGAGATCGCCGAGCTGCACGCGGCGCTGAACCCGGTCGAGACGCTGTTCGTCGTCGATGCGATGCAGGGCCAGGACGCGATCAATACCGCGCGCGCCTTCAAGGAAGCCCTGCCGCTGACCGGCATCGTGCTGACCAAGATGGACGGCGACTCGCGCGGCGGCGCGGCGCTGTCGGTGCGGCAGATCACCGGCGCGCCGATCAAGTTCGCCGGCACCAGCGAGAAGATCGACGGGCTCGAGGTCTTCGACGCCCAGCGCCACGCCGGCCGCATCCTCGGCATGGGCGACATCGTCGCGCTGGTCGAGGAGGTGCAGAAGGGCGTCGACATCGCCTCGGCGCAGAAGCTCGCCGACAAGGTCAAGGCCGGCGACGGCTTCGACCTCAACGACTTCCTGATGCAGATCTCGCAGATGAAGAAGATGGGCGGCCTGTCCGGCTTGATGGACAAGCTGCCGACGCAGCTCACCGGCGGCAAGACGCCGAACATCGGCCAGTCGGACATGGACCGCGCCGAGCGCGACGTGCGGCGCATGGAAGGCATCATCTGCTCGATGACGCCACTGGAGCGTCGCAAGCCCGAGCTGATCAAGGCCACGCGCAAGCGCCGCATCGCCGCCGGTGCCGGCGTGCAGGTCCAGGACGTCAACCGCCTGCTCAACCAGTTCGAGCAGATGCAGGGCATGATGAAGAAGATGAAGGGCGGCGGCCTGATGAAGATGATGAAGCGCATGGGCGGCATGAAGCTGCCCGGCGGTCCGCGCTGATCCTTCGCCGCCATGACCCTGTCGCCGCCAACCGCTATGCTGCGCCGCTTCGCGAACACTTGGACGGAACTCGCCGATGCCTGACTGGCTTCTCGCGCTGCTGGCGCTGGTGGTGGTGGCGCTGATCGCGGTGGCCGTGCTGCGGCGCGGCCGACCCGCCGTGCCTCGGCGCGGCGAAGAGCGCCGGCTCGACACGGTGGCCGCCTGGCCGCCCACGGCCACGCGCATCCTCACCAGCGCCGAGCGCCAGGCCTACGGCACGCTCGAACGCGCCCTGCCCGGCTACATGATCCTTGCCCAGGTGCCGCTGGCCCGGTTCCTGAAGGTGCCGACCCGCAACTCCTACACCGAGTGGCTGCGGCGCATGGGCACGCAATGCGCCGACCTGGTTGTCTGCGACATGGCCTCGGAGGTGCTCGCCGTCATCAACGTGCAGCCGCCGGCCGGCGCGGAGAGCGAGCGGGCCCGCAAGCGGCTCAATCGCATGGCCCGCGTGCTCAAAGCGGCCGGGATTCCGATGCACGTGTGGACCGATAACGCCCTGCCCTCGGCCGAGGCGGCGCGCGAGATGATCATGCCGCGGCCGGCCAGCGCGGCAGCGGCGTCCCCCTCGCCCGTCGCCGACACGCGCCTGCGCGCGACGCGCCCGACCCCCTTCGACGAGCAGGGCCGCGACGAGTCGCAGGACGAACGCATCGAGGTGCGCGAGCCGCCGCCGTCGACCTGGTTCGACGAGTTCAACTCCGGGCCGGCGCCGCTCGGCGGCGGAGACAAGCCGCCGCGCTGAGCGGGGCCTCAACCGAGCAGGGCCAACGCGAACTCGCGCGCGTCGAAGGTCTGCAGATCCTCGAGCTTCTCACCCACGCCGATGAAGTAGACCGGCAGCGACTGGCTGCGGCCACGGCCCCACAGCGCCAAGGCCGCCAGCACGCCGCCCTTGGCGGTGCCGTCGAGCTTGGTGATGACCACGCCGGTGAGGCCGAGCGCGGCATCGAAGGCCTGCACCTGAGACAGCGCGTTCTGGCCCGTGTTGCCATCGACGACCAGCAGCACCTCGTGCGGCGCGCCTTCCTGCGCCTTGGCGATGGTGCGGCGGATCTTCTTCAGCTCCTCCATCAGGTGCGCCTGCGTGGTCAGCCGGCCGGCCGTGTCGGCGATCACCACGTCGCAGCCGCGCGCCTTGCCGGCCACCACGGCGTCGAAGGTCACCGCCGCCGGGTCGCCGCCTTCCTGGCTGACGATCTCCACCTTGTTGCGGTCGGCCCAAACGAGCAGTTGCTCGCGCGCCGCGGCACGGAAGGTGTCGGCCGCGGCCAGCAGTACCTTCTGGTCGGCCTCGGCCAGATGGCGGGTGAGCTTGCCGATGCTGGTGGTCTTGCCCGCACCGTTGACGCCCACCACCATGATCACCGTCGGCGTGTGCTCGCCCACGCGCAGCGGACGCTGCAACGGCGCGAGCAGTTCGGCCACCGCGTCGGCCAGCAACGCCTTCACGGCGGCCGGCTCGGTGGCCTTGGACTCCTTGACGCGCCGCTTGAGGTCGTCGAGCAGGAACTGCGTGGCCTGCACGCCGGCATCGGCCATCAGCAGCGCCGACTCCAGCTCCTCGTACAGCGCATCGTCGATGCGTGTGCCGGTGAACACCTGCGCGATGCCGCTGCCGGTGCGGCGCAGGCCCTGGCGCAGCTTGTCGAGCCAGCCGCGGCGCTCTGCCGGCAGCGCCGGCGCTGCGGCCGGCTCGGCCGGAGCGGGTGATTCGAGCGCATCTGCCGCGGGCGCAGTTGCGGCCTTTTTCTTGAAGAAGCTGAACATCAGGGAAACCCGGAACAGGGGCCACGCGAGCGGAATCCGGAGCCGCGCTATACTCGCGGGCTCAGGCGCTTTAGCTCAGTCGGTTAGAGCGACGGAATCATAATCCGCAGGTCCGGGGTTCGAATCCCTGAAGCGCCACCAAAACCGAAGAGGCTTGTAGGTCAACGACTTACAAGCCTCTTTCTTTGCCAGGGGTGCCACAGGGGGTGCCACTTGGCCCTCAACGTCCGGCGTCTCCACCGCGAGCCCAGCGGTAGGCTCTGCGTGCGCGCCCTTGCCGGCCAGCCGGCCGCAAGCACTGCTCGATGCCACCGGCACGCGGGCGCGATACGGAAGACCACCACGCCGCCGGCTGGCAGCGCAGTGCCCCCCGCGGGTCAGAGCGTCCCGCGGGCCCAGGGGCCGGTGATGGCCAGCGTGATGCCCGGCGTGTACAGGTTCACGAACAGCCAGTGACCATCGGGGCTGAACACGCTGCCCGCCCACTCGGTGTCGCGATGGTCGCCGGCCAGCGCCGTGCTCTTGCCGGCCGCGGCGAGCTGCTCCGCCGTGAAGTTGAAGTTGTGCTTCGCGAAGACATAGCTCGCGCCTTGCGGCGTCACGCCCATCAGGCGCATCTGCTCGACGGTGACCGACGGGTCGCCCTTGGGGCCGCTGTTACCGCCGTCTTCGCAGAACAGCAGACCGCCGCGCGGGCTCACGCAGATGTTGTCGGGCGAGTTGCCGATCAGGATGTCGTTGCTGACGAAGATGGCCTCGAGCGTCATCGTCGCGAGGTCGAGCGCCCAGATGCGGCCGGCGCGATCCGGGCTCGTCGTGACGCGCTTGTCGCTGAAGTACACGATGCCGTCGGCGACCCAGCAGCCCTCGTTGGCGCCGAAGATCGCCGCGCCGTTCGCATAGGCCTGGCGATAGGGGCCGCTGGCCGACAGGTTGCCGATGCCGGTGACGGCCAAGGTGGCGCCGTCGAGATCCGGGTTCGCGATGTCGACCCAGGTGCACTGGAAGGTCTGGCACAGCTTCGGGAAGCGCAGGTCGGCGTTCGGCACGCCCTTGACCGCCAGGCCCTGCAGCCGGCCACCGGCGTGCAGCGAGCCGATGCCGCCGCTCGCGTTGTCGGGGAGGAAGCGGTAGAGCGTGTTGGCGTCGCCCTGGTCTTCGGTGAGGTACCAGATGCCGGTGGCGGGATCGATCGCGCTCGCCTCGTGGGCCATGCGCCCCATCGCGACGATGGGCTGGTTGATGTAGGCGTTCTGGCGCGTGTCGGCCGGCACCTCGAAGACGTAGCCGTGGCGCTTGCCGGTGGAGCTGACCGCGTTGCTGCGGATCTCTTCGTTGCTGAGCCACGAACCCCAGGTGGTCGCGCCGCCGGCGCAGGGGCGGTAGATGCCGCCCAGGCTGGTCCAGCACTCGGCCCAGCGGCCGTTGCGGAACACCAGGTTGGTGTTGCCGCCGATCTGGTAGCTGCTGCCGGTGATGCCGGCGTCGTAGATCGCGACATCGCTGCGGCCGGTGCCGACGATGTTCGCCGCGTTGGTGCTCGTCGAGCGCTCGTGGTTGCGCACCAGCACCATCTCGTTGCCGACGCCGATGCGGCGTTGCGTGACCACGCCCATGCCGTCGTGGTTGCCCGGCGTCAGCAGTCCATCCGACATCGGGTCGCCGGTCCAGCCGGTGGAGAGGTAACGGAAGCCAACCGGCAGCTCGATCAGCGGCAGGCCGGTGGTTTCGTCGTTGGTCGGGAAGGTCGGGCCGTAGGGGCTGTCGACGCTGGGCGATGCCGCGCCGGGCTGGCACTCGCCGCGGAACTCTGGGCGCTTGGCCATGGCGGAAAGCGGTCCGCCGAAGGCGGCGGCGATGGCGGCGGAGCCGCCGATCATCAGTTGGCGGCGTGACTTGTCGACGGTGCTCATGCAGGCCTCATGTCGTGGTTGGGAAGAATGCACAGATTGACGCGCGTCAATGACACCGGCGTGACACGCCGGCGTGCGACCGCACGCGGCTCGGCAGACACCGGCGCGACGAGGAACCGTCACAGCGGCGCCATCTGGCGTTCCTAGCCTGCGGCTCCGCCATCCACTTCCGGAGCACAGCCCATGATCTCTACGCCCCCGATCGATCGCCGCCGGTTCCTGCAGTTCGGCACTGCGGCCGCCGGCAGCCTCGCCGCCCCCGCCCTGATCGCGGCCGACGCCAGCCGCCCGAACGCGCTCCAAGGCGTGCAGTTCGGCGATCCGTCCGACGGCCGCCTGCTGGTGTGGAGCCGCAGCGACCGAGCCTCGCGCATGGTGGTGGAGTGGAGCCTCGATGCCCGCTTCACGAATGCCACGCGGCTGGTCGGCCCCTATGCGCTCGAAGGCAGCGACTTCACCGCGCGCCAGGATCTGTTCGGCCTGCCCGAGAATCGCGAGGTGTTCGTGCGCGTGTCGTTCCAGTCGCTGGGCAACGAGCGCGCGGTGTCCGAGCCGGTGACCGGCCGCGTGGTCACCCTGCCCGGTCCGCGCGACGACGAAGGCCGGCACCGCGGCCAGGGGCGCGGCAGCGACATCCGCTTCGTCTGGGGCGGCGACACCGCCGGCCAGGGCTGGGGCATCAACCCCGACTTCGGCGGCATGCGGATCTACGAGACGATGCGCCAGCGCCAGCCGCGCTTCTTCATCCACAGCGGCGACACCGTCTATGCCGACGGCCCGATCCGTGAATCGGTCACCGCCGAGAACGGCCAGCCGTGGCGCAACATCGTCACGCCGGAAGTGAGCAAGGTGGCCGAGACGCTCGACGAGTTCCGCGGCCGCTACCGCTACAACCTGATCGACGACAACGTGCGCCGCTTCAACGCCGAGGTGCCGCAGATCTGGCAGTGGGACGACCACGAGGTCACCAACAACTGGTCGGATTCGAAGGACCTGTCGGCGGACACCCGCTACACCGAGAAGAACGTGCCGCTGCTGATCGCCCGCGGCACGCGCGCCTTCCTCGACTACGCGCCGATGCGACCCTTCGATGCGCGCGAGGCGCAGCGCGTCTACCGCCGCTTCAGCCACGGACCGCTGCTCGACGTCTTCGTGATCGACATGCGCAGCTACCGCGGCCCGAACACCGACAACCTGCAGCCGGTGCCGGGCGCCGACACCGCCTTCCTCGGCCGCGAGCAGCTGGAGTGGCTCAAGCGCGGCCTGGCCAAATCACGTGCGGTGTGGAAGGTGATCGCCGCCGACATGCCGATCGGCCTGAACGTCGGCGACGGCACCAACGCCTCGGGCATCCCGCGCTGGGAGGCGATCGCCAACGGCAATGCCGGCGGCCCGCTCGGGCGCGAGCTGGAGATCGCCGAACTGCTGCGCTTCATCCGCCACCAGCGCGTGCGCAACACCGTCTGGCTGACCGCCGACGTGCACTACTGCGCCGCGCACTACTACGACCCGCAGCGCGCCGCCTTCAACGACTTCGACGGCTTCTGGGAGTTCGTCTCCGGCCCGCTGAACGCCGGCAGTTTCGGCCCGAACACCCTGGACGGCACCTTCGGCCCGCAGGTCGTGTTCTTCAAGGCACCGCCGGCCGGCCAGGCGAACCTGTCGCCGTACGCCGGGCTGCAGTTCTTCGGCGAGGTCAACATCGACGCGCGCAGCGCCGCGATGACGGTCGACCTGCGCGACCTCTCCGGCGCCTCGGTGTTCAGCAAGACGCTGGCGCCGCGCTTCGGCTGACGCCGTGCCGGACGGGCTGCCGGGAGGCAGCCCGTGGCGTGGTCAATCGAGTGCGCCCCAGCCGGTGGCAATGCGCCGGTAGCGGCCCTGCGCGTCGAGCTCGGCGGCATCCACTTCTTCGCCCGTGCCTTCGAGCACGTCACCGCGGAAGCGCTCGGCAATCACGTGGCGGGGCGCCTTGAACGGTGCCACGTGGTACGCCTCCGCATCGAGTTCGAACACCCGGAAACCGTAGACAGTCACGGTGTCGGCGATCTGCTGCATGGCGCACCTCCCTCTTGGTCCGAGAAAGTCTAGTCAGCGTGGACCGGGCGTTGGTGACAACCCAGCGCGTCGCCGGGCTTCCGCCCTGCAGCATTGACCCGCGCCGCAATCTGTGCACAAAGCCGCGGCGCCAACGGTCAATCGCGATCCGGGCTGGTGTCGTCGTCGGCGATCGGCATCGGCATCGGCATGGGCAGCGCGGCCGGCGGCAGCTCCCTTGCAACTGGCGGCGCGCCCGTCGATGCCACCGTGGCTGTCGTGCCAGCCGGCCCGAGGATCCACACGTCGCACCGGTCGCGGCGGCATTGCAGCGCGTAGCTCAGATCGGGCCCCAGCACGAGCGGCCAGACCTGCGCCAGCGCACGCCCCTGCCACTGCAGCCGCAGCGGCCGCGCATCGGCCATGGCGTCGGGCGAGCCGTACAGCCTGGAGCCGCTGGCCTCGACCAAACGGCGCACCACCTCCTGGCGCACGGCGCCATTCGCGGCAAGGCGCCACCCGGCACCCTGCCGCTCGAACACGAGGCCGGGCGGCGTGACGGTTGGCGGCGCCGGCGGATCCGGCGCTTCCACCTCGCTGGCCACGACGACGGCAGGCAGCGAAGCCGGGGGCTGCATGGGCTCGGCGGGCACGGCCCGTGCCGCCGCCGTCGTCTTCGCGACGGCCATCGCCGCGAACAGTGCCGCGGCCAGCAGCGACACCAGGGCCATCATGGCCAGCCGCCGCCGCGTCGCATCGCTGAGCACCGGGGGCGGCTCCCAAGGCTGCACCGGCCCGTCGCCGAAGCGGCGGTCTGCATCGGCTTGCGCTTCGCGCACGGCAGCAGTCAGTTCAGTCATGCCTCGGTTGATACGCGGCCGCGATGACGCGCGCGTGACGCCGCGCGGGTCACGGCGCTGTCACGGCGGCCTGCCAACCTTCGCGCCCACCATCTTCCCGCGGAGACACGTTCATGTCGGCATCCCTCCGAATCCTGGCCAGCGCGACCGTGGTCGCACTGTTCGCCGGCGCCGCGCTGGCGCGCGACGACCACGACGAGCATCGCCATCGCCACGACCGCCAGCGCGTGGTCGACGTCAAGATCATCGGCTTCAACGACTACCACGGGAACCTCGAGTCGCCCGGCACCTTCGGCGTCAACACCACCGTGCCCACCGCCCAGCGCCCGGCGGTCGGCGGCGCCGAGTACCTCGCGGCCTACGTCGCGCGGATGAAGGACGCCAACCCGAACCACGTGGTCGTCGGCGCCGGCGACTTCATCGGCGCCACGCCGCTGATCTCGTCGCTGTTCTTCGACGAACCGGCGGTCGAGACGCTCAACCAGATCGGCCTGGAGTTCAACGCCGTCGGCAATCACGAGTTCGACCGCGGCTCGGCCGAACTGCTGCGCCTGCAGCAGGGCGGCTGCAGGGTGGTGGAAGGTGTGCCCGATCCGAACAGCTGCAAGGGCTTCGGCTCGAGCACGCTCGGCACCTTCGACGGCGCGCGCTTCAAGTGGTTGTCGGCCAACGTGATCCGCCAGGACAACGGCCGGCCGCTGCTGCGCCCCTACGGCATCAAGAGTTTCCCGGGCGGCGTGCGCGTGGCCTTCATCGGCATGACGCTCAAGGCGACGCCGACCATCGTCACGCCGGTGGGCGTGGCCGGGCTGGAGTTCCGTGACGAGGCCGACACCGTCAACGCGCTGGTGCCGGTGCTGCGCCGCCAGGGCGTCGAGGCCATCGTCGTGCTGGTGCACCAGGGCGGCTTCCAGAACGGCGCCAACAACGCCAGCGACATCAACGCCTGCCTGGGCGACCTGAAGAACAACGACGGCAGCGACAGCGACATCCGCAGGATCGTCGCCCGCCTGGACGACGCGGTCGACCTCGTGATCAGCGGCCACACCCATGCCGCCTACAACTGCTCGGCGAAGACGGTCGACGTGACCTTCGGCAGCGGTGGCGCCGCGGTCGCCACGCCGCGCCCGACCGGCCTGCCCAACCGTGCCGGCCGGTTGATCCCGGTAACCAGCGCCAGCGCCTTCGGCCGCGTGCTGACCGAGATCGACGTGCGCATCGACCGCCGCAGCGGCGACGTGATCGCCGTCGCGCCGTCCAACCGCCTCGTTGACCGCACCGACGCCGACATCACCGCCCGCATCGCCGCCAACCCGGTGGTGAAGCAGACCGTCGACGCCTACCGCAACGCCGTCTCGCCGCTGGCCAACCAGGTGATCGGCACGATTGCGGCGCCGATGCCGAATGCCGCCGACGCGGCTGGCGAGATGCCGGCCGGTGACCTGATCGCCGACGCGCAGCTGGCCGCCACCCAGCCCGCGGCGCTGGGCGGGGCGGTGATGGCGTTCATGAACCCGGGCGGTGTGCGCAACCCGGGCTTCGCCTTCGCCGGCGCCACCTACCCCTACGACCTGACCTACGGCAACGCCTTCACCGTGCAGCCCTTCGGCAACAGCCTGGTGACGATGACGCTGACCTCGCAGCAGCTGAAGGACCTTCTCGAGCAGCAGTTCCCCGGCTGCCAGGGTCAGACGGCGCAGCGCATCCTGCAGATCTCCAACGGCCTGAGCTACAGCTGGAGCGCCTCGGCGGCACCCTGCGCGAAGGTGCGCGACGTCTGGTTCACGCCGACCGACGTGACGGTGGTGCCGCCGCTGGCCACCGGCGCGGCCGAACAGATCGTGCAGGCCGGCCTGGTGCTGAACCCGGCACGCACCTGGCGCGTCACCGTGAACAACTTCATCGCCACCGGCGGCGACGGTTTCACCACGCTGCTCGGCGGCACGAACGTGCTCGGCGGTGCGCAGGACATCGACGCGCTGGTCGCGTACCTGGCCGGCTACAAGGCCCCGGCAGCGCCCTACGACCCGGCCTCGCCGTTGCTGAAGAAGCCGCGCATCGTGCGTCTGCCTTGAGCGGCGGTCTGAACCGGCGCAGCGTGCTGGTGGCGCTGGCTGCCGGCGGCGCCGGGCCGGCGGCGGCGCAGGCCTTGCCGGGCAGCTTCGAGAACTGGCGGCGCCTGTTCGGCGGCCCGCAGGCCGCCGCCGACGAGGCCGAGCGCCTGCAGCTGCTGGCCGAGGGCGAGGCGCTGCTGCGCGCGGGCGACGCCCTCGCCGCGCAGGATGTGTTCCAGCGCGCCGCGATGCGCGCGCACTCGCCCGACACCGAATGCTCGATCGTGCGCGCGCAGATGCAGGCCGGCGCCTACCGGCAGGCACTCGCCTTCGGCGCGCATGCCGCGCTGGCGCACCGCGGCTTCGCCGGTGGCGTGGCGCTGTATGCATGGATGCTGCACGCGGGCGGGCAGTCGGTCATCGCGGACCGCTTGCTGGCCGACGGCCTGCAACGTCACCCCGAGCATCCGGCGCTCCTCGCCGCACGCGAGGGCCTGCGCGCGCCGTGGCCGCTGCCGAGCGCCGCGCTGCTGGCCGCCCCGCTGCGCGCGGCGCCCTATGCGCACGGCGACACCGCCGTGACGCCGCTGCGCTGCGCCGGCACCGCAACGCTGACGCCGGATGGGCTGGGCGCCTGGGTGCCGGCGGCCACGCTCGGATCCGCACGGGCCCTGCACGTTCGCAATGGCCTCGGCCAGACCCGGGCGGCACGCCTGGACGACGGACCGGCACCGCCAGGCACGGTTCGCCTGCGCCTGTCGCAGGCCCTGCCGGTGCCGGAGGGACTCGCGCCAGCCGCGCAGCCACCTTTCGCCGGCAGCCCGCTGGCGGTGGTCGAGTTCGGCCCCAGCGATGGCGGCGAGGCCGCGTGGCCGCAGCTGGTGCAGGGCTTCGCGGGGGGTCTGGCGGCCGACGGATCGCGGCGCCTCGGCGTCGAGCTGGCGCGCGGAGCGCGCGGCGGTCCGGCGTTCGATCGGCACGGCCGGCTCGCCGGCCTCGCGCTGCCCGCTGCGGGCGGCCCCGACCGGCTGGTGCCGCTGGAGTCACCGGGCGGCCCCGCCGCGGCCGGCGTCCAGCCGTCCGCGAAGGAGACCGCGCCCCTCGATGCCGTGTACGAATCCGCACTTCGCTTGACCTTGCAGGTCCTGCTGCCGCATCCGGGCTAGCGAGCCTGGTCGTGACGGCGGCGTAATGATTTCGCGACAGTGCGACGCTGCGCTTCGGCGTTCGAGGCTCGGGCCCGCTGCGCCCGTGCTGCGGGTGTCCGGTAAACTCCGCGCTCGCTCACCGCAACGGTGTAGCGTTGCGACGACCCGCACCAGGGATCGTCTTCCGGAACCCTTCCACGACAGCCACTGGATCCACACCATGTACCGCTGTTTCCTCGCCCTTCTCGCCTCGACCTTGCTGGCTGGGGGTGTCATGGCGCAGAGCCTGCGCAGCTTCACGCCCAACGCGCTGCGCGGCACGATCGAGATCCTCCAGTCGCCCGAAGTGGCCCTGAACGGCAAGCCGGCACGGCTGGCCGCCAGCGCCCGCATCTTCGGGCCGGACAACCTGATCAAGGTGCCCGCCTCGGTTCCCCGGCAGAAGTTGGTCGTCAACTACACGCTCGACGCGCAGGGTTTCGTGCGCGATGTCTGGATCCTGACCGAGAGCGAGGCCGCGAGGAAGCCCTGGCCGACGACGGCCGCCGAGGCGCAGGCCTGGCGCTTCGACGCGGTCTCGCAGGTCTGGATCAAGCCCTGACGGAGCACAGCATGACCGGCACCAAGGGCAAGAAGGTCTTCGTCAAGACCTTCGGCTGCCAGATGAACGAGTACGACTCCGACAAGATGGTCGACGTGCTGCAGGCGGCCGAGGGCTACGAGCCCACCACCAATGTCGACGAAGCGGACCTGATCCTCTTCAACACCTGCTCGGTGCGCGAGAAGGCGCAGGAGAAGGTGTTCAGCGACCTCGGCCGCGTCAAGCACCTCAAGGCCAAGGGCGTGCTGATCGGCGTGGGCGGCTGCGTGGCCAGCCAGGAAGGCGCAGCGATCATCGAGCGCGCGCCCTACGTCGACGTGGTGTTCGGCCCGCAGACGCTGCACCGCCTGCCCGAGATGCTGGCGCGACGCTCGCAGCAGCGCCGCCCGCAGGTCGACATCAGCTTCCCGGAGATCGAGAAGTTCGACCACCTGCCGCCACCGCGCAAGGAAGGCGCCAGCGCCTTCGTGTCGATCATGGAAGGCTGCTCGAAGTACTGCAGCTATTGCGTGGTGCCGTACACCCGCGGCGAGGAAGTGTCGCGGCCGTTCGACGACGTGCTGACCGAGGTCGCCGGCCTGGCCGACCAAGGCGTCAGGGAAGTGACGCTGCTCGGCCAGAACGTCAACGCCTACCGCGGCGCGATGGGAACGAGCGGCGAGATCGCCGACTTCGCCCTGCTGATCGAGTATGTGGCGGAGATACCCGGCATCGAGCGCATCCGCTATACCACCAGCCATCCGAACGAGTTCACCCAGCGCCTGATCGACGTCTACGCGCGGGTGCCGCAGCTGGTGAACCACCTGCACCTGCCGGTGCAGCACGGCAGCGACCGCATCCTGATGGCGATGAAGCGCGGCTACACGGCGATGGAATACAAGAGCACCGTCCGCAAGCTGCGCGCGGTGCGCCCCGGCATCAGCCTGTCGAGCGACTTCATCGTCGGCTTCCCTGGCGAAACCGAGGACGACCACGCACGCACGATGAAGCTGATCGAGGACGTCGGCTTCGACAGCAGCTTCAGCTTCGTCTACAGCGCGCGGCCGGGCACGCCGGCCGCCAACCTCGCCGACGATACGCCGCAGGCGGTCAAGCTGCAGCGGCTGCAGCAGCTGCAGGCGGCCATCGAGACCAACGCGCGGCGCATCGGCGAGTCACGGGTGGGCACGCTGCAGCGCATCCTGGTCGAAGGCCCCTCGCGCAAGGATTCCGCCGAGCTGATGGGCCGCACCGAGTGCAATCGCATCGTCAACTTCGCGGGCGCGGCGCGCCTGGTGGGGCAGATGGTCGACGTGCGCATCACGCAGGCCTACCCGCACTCTCTGCGCGGCGAGGTGGTGACGGCGGAAACCGTCTCCGCCTGATCGGTCAGGCGCGCGCGCCGCGCAAGCCCGCCCACCACAGGGCGATCGAGCCGCAGGCGAGCATCAGCGCGTAGCCGGCCATCTTCCCGTCGCGCTCGAAGATCACCAGCGCGGCCAGCAGCCCCAGCGCGCAGCCGCCGATGGCCCAGGCTGCGAGCCGGGCGAAGCCAACCCGGCGCAACTCGCGCCGCCACAGCAGCCGCGCGAGCGCGGTCGTGATCAGCCCGACGCCCAGCGCCGGGGCGAAGAAGTTCAGCAGGTGCCAGAGAGCGTCGAGGGGGCCCATTCGCCAAGGCGGGAGGATCGTGGGAAGATGCGCCACAGCTTGATGGTCATCAAGCTCGTACAGCCGGCCGCTGGGATGATCCGGGGCCACGGGAACGGAATTTTATAATCCGCGCATGAGCGTCTTCGCCCTCGGGCTGAACCACACCACCGCGCCGGTCGATTTGCGCGGCCGGTTCGCGTTCGCGCCCGAGCAGCTGGTGCCCACTCTGCAGGCCTTCCGCGAGAGGCTGCAGCGCACCGGCGAGGTGGCGATCGTCTCCACCTGCAACCGCACCGAGGTCTACGTGGGCGCGAACCCGTCGCTGCTGACCCCGGCGGTGGACTGGCTGGCCCAGCTCGGCGGCGTGAGCAGCCAGACGCTGCGCCAGCATTCCTACGTGTTCGAGGGCAGCCAGGCGGCGCGCCACGCCTTCCGCGTGGCCAGCGGGCTCGACTCGATGGTGCTCGGCGAGCCGCAGATCCTCGGCCAGATGAAGCAGGCCGTGCGCGAGGCCGATTCGGCTGGCACGCTCGGCACCACGCTGCACCAGATGTTCCAGCGCAGCTTCGCGGTGGCCAAGGAAGTGCGCACCTCGACCGAGATCGGCGCGCACTCGATCAGCATGGCCGCCGCGGCCGTTCGCCTCGCGTCCCAGCTGTTCGAAGACCTGCGCGAGACCAAGGTGCTGTTCGTCGGCGCCGGCGAGATGATCGAGCTGGTCGCCACGCACTTCGCGGCACGCATGCCGAAAGCGCTGGCCGTGGCCAACCGCACGCTGGAGCGCGGCGAGAAGCTCGCCGGCCGCTTCGGCGCCGAGGCACTGCGCCTGTCCGACCTGCCGGCGCGCCTGGCCGATTACGACATCGTCGTGTCCTGCACCGCGAGCACGCTGCCGATCATCGGCCTGGGCGCGGTCGAGCGTGCGATCAAGGCCCGCAAACGACGCCCGATGTTCATGGTCGACCTGGCCGTGCCGCGCGACATCGAGCCCGAGGTGGCGCGGCTGTCCGACGTGTACCTCTACACCGTCGACGACCTGTCGGCGCTGGTTCAGACCGCCGGCGAGAAGCGCCAGGCCGCCGTGCAGCAGGCCGAGGCGATCATCGAGCACGGCGTACAGGGCTTCGAGCACTGGCTCGGCGAGCGCGAGGCGGTGCCGCTGATCAAGGCGCTGCACCAGCAGGCCGACGACTGGCGGCACGCCGAGATCGCCCGCGCGCGCAAGATGCTCGCCAAGGGCGCCGACGTCGATGCGGTGCTGGAATCGCTCACCCGTGGCCTGACGCAGAAGATGCTGCACGGCACGATGGCGGAGCTGCACGCAGCAGATGCCTCGCAGCGTCTGCAGCTGGCTCACACCGTCTCCAAGCTGTTCCTGCGTCAGAACCCGCGCGACCCCGCCGACGAGCGCGGTTAGCGACGCGCTGAGACGTCGCCGGCCGTGCAAGGCCGGCTCCCCCGCCGGTGCACGCAGGGCACCGCTCTCCCCGCCTCAGCCGTCCCGATGAAAGAGTCCTTCCGCCAGCAGTTCGAGCGACTGGCCCTTCGCCTCGCCGAGCTCGACGCCACGCTCGCCGATCCGCGCATCGCCGCGGACATGAAGCGCTTCCGCGAGCTCACGCGCGAGCATGCGGAGGCCTCTTCGCTGGTGGAGCGGTTCCGCCTGTTCGAGCAGCGCGAGCGTGATCTCGCAGCGGCGCAGGACATGCTCGACGACCCCGAGATGGCCGCGATGGCACAGGAGGAGATCGCCACGGCGCGCGCCGACATCGACCGCCTGCTCGGCGAGCTGCAGGCGGCGCTGCTGCCGCGCGACCCCGACGACGCGCGCAATGCCTTCCTCGAGATCCGCGCCGGCACCGGTGGCGACGAGTCGGCCCTCTTCGCCGGCGACCTGGCGCGAATGTACCTGCGCCATGCCGAGCGCCGGGGCTGGCGCACCGAGCTGATGTCCGAGAGCGCCAGCGAGCTCGGCGGCTACAAGGAGGTGGTGATCCGCATCGAGGGAGACGGCGCCTACGGGCGGCTGAAGTTCGAGTCGGGCGGCCATCGCGTACAGCGCGTGCCGGCCACCGAGGCGCAAGGGCGCATCCACACCAGCGCCTGCACCGTGGCCGTGCTGCCGGAGCCCGACGAGGCCGAGGAGATCACCCTCAACCCGGCCGACCTGCGCATCGACACCTTCCGCGCCAGTGGGGCCGGCGGCCAGCACGTCAACAAGACCGACAGCGCGATCCGCATCACCCACCTGCCCACCGGCCTGGTCGCCGAGTGCCAGGACGACCGCTCGCAGCACCGCAACAAGGCCAAGGCGATGGCGGTGCTGCAGGCGCGCCTGCGCGACAAGGAGCGCAGCGAGCGCGCGGCCAAGGAAGCGGCCACTCGAAAGGGGCTGATCGGCAGCGGCGACCGCAGCGACCGCATCCGCACCTACAACTTCCCGCAAGGCCGGCTGACCGACCACCGCATCAACCTGACGCTGTACCGCCTACAGGCGATCATCGACGGCGATCTGGACGAGGTCATCGACGCGCTGCAGGCGGCACAGGCGGCCGAACAGCTGGCCGCTCTGGAAAGCGGCCAGTGAGCACGGTGCGCGAAGCCATCGGTGCGGCACGGGCGGCCGGGCTGGACCGGCTCGACGCGCAACTTCTGCTCGGCCACGTGATCGGCCGGGACCGCGCCTGGCTGCTCGCGCATGACGACGAGCCGCTCCCGGCCCGGCAGCAGGCGAGGTTCGACGCCCTGGTGACGCGGCGACGCCAGGGCGAGCCGGTCGCCTACCTGCTCGGCGAGAAGGAGTTCCACGGCCTGGCTCTGCAGGTCGATGCGCGGGTGCTGGTGCCCCGACCGGACACCGAGGTGCTGGTTGATTGGGCCATCGAGCTGCTTCGCCACGACCTGGCCGTCATTCAGCGCCCGTCGGTCGTCGACCTCGGCACCGGCAGCGGGGCCATTGCACTGGCCGTCAAGCACGACTGCCCTGCCGCAGCGGTCACTGCCAGCGACGCCAGTGCCGATGCGCTGATCCTGGCCCAGGCCAATGCGCAGCGGCTCGGCCTCCCCGTCGAGTGGATGCAGGGTAGCTGGTGGTCTGCCCTGCCGGGCCGGCAGTTCGATCTGGCGCTGTCCAACCCGCCCTACATCGCTGCCGGCGATTCGCACCTGGAGGCGTTGGCGGCCGAGCCGCTCGCCGCGCTGACGCCGGGGCCGAGCGGCTTGGAGGCGCTGCGCGAGATCGTCGCCGGGGCCGGCACCCACCTGCGCCCGGGCGCGTGGCTGCTGCTCGAGCATGGCTTCGACCAGGGCGAGGCGGTTCGGGGACTGCTGCGTTCCGCGGGCTTCAACGACGTCCAGACCCGGCTCGACCTCGGTGGCCAGCCGCGCTGCAGCGGCGGGCGCCGCTAGCCACCACCCCGCCCTGTGGCGCCATCGCGTCGCCGGAAAGCGTGGCTTCTTGGCGGAAGTGGCCATGACACCACGGCCAGGGGGGGCTGTGCCCGCACAAGCGGCCCGTTGCGGCGTAGCATGAATCCAGCACTTCACGAGGAGCTGACCATGCAGACTGCCAAGTGGGTACTTACCAGTTCGCTGTTGCTGGCCGCGCCGGCCATGGCCGGGCAAGGCGACGGTCTGAAATGGCAGGACGACAGCCTGACCTGGGCACGCTGGCAGGCGCGGCTGGCGGTCAGCCAGCCGGCGCCGCTGTGGCGCGCGGGCTTCGGCGAGACGGACAGCCAGGGGCTGAAGCCGCGCAGCCTGAGCGTCATGGGCGACTACCTATTCGCCCGCTCGCTCTCCGATGACGGCCGCGCCAGCGTGCTGCGCGCCACCAGCGGCCTCGTTCTCGGCCCGCGCCCCACGCTGTGGGCCGGGCAGCCCGGCGGCAGCGCCGGGAACCTCGGTTACGACCGCGGTCCCTTCGCCGATCTGCGCGGCGAGCCGGGCGCCCTGCCCTATGTCGGCATCGGCTACAGCGGCCTCGGCGGCCGCAGCGGCTGGAATTTCAGCGCCGACTTCGGCCTGATGGCCCTGGGCGCCGGCAACGCCGTCCGGCTGGGCCGTTCCGGCAGCTACCAGGGCTTCGACGACCTCGTGCGCGAACTCCGCCTGACCCCCGTGCTGCAGGTCGGTGCCAGCTACTCGTTCTGAACCTCGCCCGCCCGCGGGGCCTTGATCCGGCCCTGCGGCCGAGGCGGCGCGCATGCCGTATAACCTCGGGCTCTGTCCGATTCCTGCCCGACCCCGACCATGAGCGACGTCCAGACCCGCATCGACGAGATCGTCAAGAACAACCGAGTCGTGCTCTTCATGAAGGGCACCGCGCAGTTCCCCATGTGCGGCTTCTCCGGCCGCGCCGTGCAGATACTCAAGGCCTGCGGCGTGAACGACCTGAAGACCGTCAACGTGCTGGAGGACGAGGCGATCCGTCAGGGCATCAAGGAATACGCCAACTGGCCGACGATCCCGCAGCTCTACGTGAAGGGCGAGTTCGTCGGCGGCTCCGACATCATGATGGAGATGTACGAGTCGGGCGAACTGCAGCCGCTGCTGGCCGAATGACCGCCGCGCGGCGCGTCGTCGTCGGCATCACCGGGGCGACCGGCGCCGTCTACGCCGTGCGGCTGCTGAACCGGCTGCGCGAGGCCGGGCGCGAGACCCACCTCGTGGCCAGCCCGGCGGGCGTGCTCAACGTGCACCACGAGCTCGGCCTCGACCGAAAGGCCCTGGAGGCACTGGCCGATGTGTCGTACTCGCCGGGTGACGTCGGCGCGGCGATCGCCAGCGGCTCGTTCGCGACCGAGGCGATGGTGGTGGCTCCCTGTTCGATGAAGTCGCTCGCGGCGATCGCGCACGGCATGGCAGACAACCTGCTCACCCGCGCCGCCGACGTCACGCTGAAGGAACGCCGACGCCTCGTGCTGATGGTGCGCGAGACGCCGTTCAATCTCGCCCACCTGCGCAACATGACGGCCGCCACCGAGATGGGCGCGGTGGTGTTCCCGCCGCTGCCGGCCTTCTATCACCGCCCGGCGAGCATTGACGACCTGGTGAACGACAGCGTCGAGCGCGTGCTCGCGCTGCTCGGCGTCGGCGAGGCTGCGCCGAAATCCTGGGGCGGGCTCGGCGCCGGCTGATTCAGCCGTCGGGGTGCAGCCAGGCCTTGCGCGCGCCGAACACGGCGTTCGGGTAGGGCGCACGCCCGCGGCTGCCGTTGTAGCGGCCGAGCGCCATGAACATGTCGCCGCGCTCGACCTCGAGGTAGTGGCGCAGGATCACGCAGCCAAAGCGCAGGTTGGTCTGCATGTGGAACAGGCTGGTGGGATCGCCGTCGCCGATCAGGCGCGTCCAGAACGGCATCACCTGCATGTAGCCGCGCGCGCCCGCCGAGCTGATCGCGTACTTGCGAAAGCCGCTCTCCACCTGCACCAGCCCGAGCACCAGCGCCGGCTCCAGACCGGCGCGCTTGCTCTCGTACCACAGCGTCTCGAGGAACTCGACGCGGGTGACGTGCTCGGCCTTGCGGCGCTGCAGCCGCGTGCTCATCGCTCCCAGCCAGCGCAGGTAGGCCAGGCGCGCCTCGATGGTGTCGAAGGCCGGCTTGGGCGGCGCGCTGTTGGCAATCGCCGCGGAGAGCGCGCCGCGCACGGAGTCGGCCAGCGGCTCCTCGACCTGCGCGCCGGCCCGGGCGAGACCGGGCACCGCCGTCGCCACGGGCGCCATCACGCCGGCCAGCAGCAGCCGGCGCCGCATGCTCATCGCTGCAGCACGCCCTTCAGGTGGGCCGTCACCTCGCCCACCGCCAGCGGCGTGGCCTGCGTGTCCTGCCGGCCCTGGTATTCGACCCGGCCCTCCTTGAGGCCGCGGTCGGAGACCACGACACGGTGCGGGATGCCGATCAACTCCCAATCGGCAAACATGGCGCCAGGGCGCTCGCCGCGGTCGTCGAGCATCACGTCGATGCCCACCGCGGCGAGTTCGTCGTGCAAGCGGTCGGCGGCGGCCTTCACGTCGGCGCTGCGGTCGTAGCCGATCGGGCAGATCACCACGGTGAACGGCGCCATCGCATCGGGCCAGACGATGCCGCGCTCGTCGTGGCCTTGCTCGATGGCCGCGCCGAGGATGCGCGTGACGCCGATGCCGTAGCAGCCCATCTGCATGAGCTGCGGCTTGCCGCTCTCGTCGAGGTAGGTGGCGTTCATCGCCAGGCTGTACTTCGTGCCGAGGAAGAACACGTGGCCGACCTCGATGCCGCGCTGGATCGCCAGCACGCCCTTGCCGTCGGGCGAGGGCTCGCCCTCGACGACGTTGCGGATGTCGGCGACCACGTCGGGCTCGGGCAGGTCGCGGCCCCAGTTCACCCCGGTGTAGTGGAAGTCGGCGTCGTTGGCGCCGCAGACGAAATCGCTCATCGCCGCCACCGTGCGGTCGGCCACCACCTTGACCGGCCTGGCCGTGCCGATCGGCCCGAGGTAGCCCGGCTTGCAGCCGAAGTGGCTCTCGATCTCGGCCACGGTCGCGAAGCGGAAGCCGTGGTTCAGGCCATGCAGCTTGCCGGCCTTGACCTCGTTGAGCTGGTGGTCGCCGCGCACGAGCAGCAGCCAGACCGTGGTCTTGACCACGTCGCCGGCCGCATCGCGCTCGTCGGTGGCCAGCACCAGCGACTTGACCGTGCGCTGCAGCGGCAGGCCGAGCAGCGCGGCCACGTCCTCGCAGGTGCTCTTGCCCGGCGTGGGCGTCTTGTGCAGCGATTGCGTGGCGGCGGCGCGCGGCGCCTTGGGCGGCAGCGCCTCGGCCAGCTCGATGTTGGCGGCGTAGTCGGAATCGGGGCAGTAGACGATCGCGTCCTCGCCGGTGTCGGCGATCACCTGGAATTCGTGCGAGCGGTCGCCGCCGATCGCGCCGGTGTCGGCGGCCACGGCGCGAAAGCGCAATCCAAGGCGCTCGAAGATGCGCACGTAGGCGTCGTACATCTGCTGGTAGCTGCGGCCGGCGCCCTCGACGTCGCGGTCGAAGGAGTAGGCGTCCTTCATCGTGAACTCGCGCCCGCGCATCACGCCGAAGCGCGGCCGCCGCTCGTCGCGGAACTTCGTCTGGATGTGATAGAAGTTCTTCGGCAGCGCGCGGTAGCTGCGCAGCTCTTGGCGGGCGATGTCGGTGATGACCTCCTCGGAGGTCGGCTGGATGATGAAGTCGCGCTCGTGCCGGTCCTTCACGCGCAGCAGCTCGGGGCCCATCTTCTCGAAGCGGCCAGTCTCCTGCCACAGCTCGGCCGGCTGCACCACCGGCATCAGCAGCTCGACGGCGCCAGCGCGGTTCATCTCCTCGCGGATGATCTGCTCGACCTTGCGGATCACGCGCAGGCCCATCGGCATGTAGTTGTAGATGCCCGCGCCGAGCCGCTTGATCAGGCCGGCGCGCATCATCAGCTTGTGGCTCACGACCTCGGCATCCGCCGGCGCTTCCTTCAGGGTGGAGACGAAGAACTGGGTGGCTTTCATGGAGGCGTCATCGGGCGGGGATGCGGGAAACCCAAGGGGTTGAAGCCCGTCATGCCGATGCAATAATGATTTGAACTAGCAGAATTCGGGGTTGATTATGCTCGACCGTGAGGGGTTCAGACCCAACGTCGGCATCATCCTGCTCAACCACAAGAACCAGGTCTTCTGGGGCAAGCGCATACGGACCCATTCCTGGCAGTTCCCGCAAGGGGGCATCAAGCACGGCGAGACGCCTGAGCAGGCGATGTTCCGCGAGCTCCACGAAGAAGTGGGGCTGAGACCCGAGCATGTCCGCATCGTCGCGCGCACGCGCGACTGGCTGCGCTACGAGGTGCCCGAGCACTACATCCGCCGCGATGCGCGCGGCCACTACAAGGGCCAGAAGCAGATCTGGTTCCTGCTGCAGCTCGTGGGTCGCGACAGCGACATGAACCTGCGCGCCAGCGATCACCCGGAGTTCGATGCCTGGCGCTGGAACGACTACTGGGTACCGCTCGAGGTGGTGATCGACTTCAAACGAGGCGTCTACCAGATGGCACTGACCGAACTCGCGCGATTCCTGCCGCGGGCTCACCACCACAACCGCTACCTGCGCTCGGGCCTTCGGCCCCACCATCGGCCGGAAGAACCCCGCCAGGAAGACGGCGTGGGTCCTGACGAAGCTTCGGAGACCCGCGAGGATTGATCGGCCGCGCCGCCTCGGCTCAGACGAGCACGAGGTTGTCGCGGTGGATCATTTCCGGCTCGGCGCTGTAGCCGAGCAGTCGCTCGAAATCGGTCGATGGCTTGCGGGCGATGAGGCGTGCCTCTGCGCTGCTGTAGTTGGCCAGGCCGCGCGCGATCTCCCGCCCTTCGGCCGAGCGCACGGCGATCACGTCGCCACGATGGAATTCACCTTGCACGTCGACCACGCCGATCGGCAGCAGACTCTTGCCCTCCGCGCAGACTTTCGTCGCCGCGCCCGCGTCGACGACCACGGCGCCGCGCAGCTGCAGGTGATCGGCCATCCACTGCTTGCGGGCGGCCTGCTTCGGCGTGGCGGCGATCAGCGCCGTGCCGATGGCCTCGCCGCGCGCCAGGCGGATCAGCACGTCCGGTTCACGCCCCCAGGCGATCGCCGTGCTGGCACCGCTGCCGGCGGCGCGCTTGGCGGCGAGGATCTTGGTGAGCATGCCGCCCCGGCCGATGCTCGAGCCGGCGCCGCCGGCCATGCGCTCGAGTTCCGGGTCGCCGGCGCGCGCTTCCTGCACGAGCGTGGCCATCGGGTCCTTGCGCGGATCGGCGGTGTACAGCCCTTGCTGGTCGGTGAGGATGACCAGGGCATCGGCGTCGATCAGGTTGGCCACCAGCGCACCGAGGGTGTCGTTGTCACCGAACTTGATCTCGTCGTTGACGACGGTGTCGTTCTCGTTGATCACCGGGAGCACATTCAAAGACAGCAGTGTCAGCAGCGTCGAGCGCGCATTGAGGTAACGCTCGCGGTCGGCGAGGTCGGCGTGGGTCAAGAGCACCTGCGCGCTGCCCAGGCCCTGCTCGCGCAGCTTGGATTCGTAGATCTGCGCGAGGCCCATCTGCCCGACAGCCGCAGCCGCCTGCAGTTCGTGGACTTCCTTGGGCCGCGTCGCCCAGCCCAGGCGTTTCATACCCTCAGCGATGGCGCCGCTCGAGACCATCACCAGTTCGCGCCCCTCGCGCGCCAGCGCCGCCATCTGTCGGCACCAGTCGCCGATCGCACGAGCGTCCACGCCCCGACCCTCGTCGGTGACCAGGCTGGAGCCGACCTTGATGACGATGCGTTGCGCGCTCGCCAGCGCCTGGCTCACGGTGCGCTCCGGCCTTCGTCGGTCGGCGCGAAGCGCGGATCCGGATCGTCGGGGGTGACGTTGCGCAGCCTGGCCACGTGCTCGTAGACCGCACGCACCAGCGGCTCGCAGCCTTCGCGGGTGAGCGCGGAGATCTGGAAGACCGGGCCCTTCCAGCGGAAGCGGCGCACGAACTCGCTGACGCGCCGTGCACGCTCCTCCTCCGGAACCATGTCGAGCTTGTTGAGCACCAGCCAGCGCGGCTTGGCATGCAGCGCCGGGTCGTACTTCTTCAGTTCGGCGACGATCGCCCGCGCCTGCACCACCGGGTCGACCGATTCGTCGAACGGCGCGAGATCGACCACGTGCAGCAGCAAATGGGTGCGCTGCAGGTGGCGCAGGAAGAAGTGGCCGAGACCCGCGCCCTCGGCCGCGCCCTCGATCAGGCCAGGAACGTCGGCCACGACGAAGCTCTGCTCGGGGCCGACGCGCACCACGCCGAGGTTCGGATGCAGCGTCGTGAACGGGTAGTCGGCGATCTTCGGCTTGGCGTTCGAGATCGCGGCGATCAGCGTCGACTTGCCGGCGTTGGGCATGCCCAGCAGGCCGACATCGGCCAGCACGCGCAACTCCAGCTTGAGCTTGCGTTGCTCGCCGGGCCAGCCTGGCGTCTTCTGCCGCGGCGCCCGGTTGGTGCTGCTCTTGAAGTGCAGGTTGCCGAAGCCGCCGTCGCCGCCCTTGGCCAGCAGCACCTTCTCGCCGGGCACGAGCAGTTCGGCGATCACCTCGCCGGTGTCGACGTCCGTGATGATGGTGCCCATCGGCATGCGCAGCACAATGTCGTCGGCCGCTGCACCGTACTGGTCGGAGCCGCGGCCGGCCTCGCCATTGCGCGCCTCGTGACGGCGCGCGTAGCGGAAGTCGATCAGCGTGTTGAGGTTGCGGTCGCCAACAGCGAACACGCTTCCGCCTCGCCCGCCGTCACCACCGTCGGGGCCGCCGAACGGAATGAACTTCTCGCGGCGAAAGCTCGCGCAACCGTTGCCGCCATTACCGGCAATCACATCGATGGTGGCTTCGTCGACGAACTTCATGGTGCTGGACAGAGGACCGAATGGTAGTGCGGCCCCGAAAACGACAAAGCCCCGGCGAGCCGGGGCTTCGCTGAACGGGTCGCGGGCGCGACCGCGTCCGTCAGGCGCCGACGACGCTGACCGTGTGGCGGTTCAGCGGGCC
>VFQN01002357.1_pt1 | contig 29412 bp, 21 predicted proteins | sample 3512371 | NCBI WGS metagenome assembly VFQN01 (sample SAMN10412370, study PRJNA504923) | tailings metagenome | isolation source: Replicate 2 from Balatoc abandoned mine | place: Philippines: Itogon, Benguet | collected 2017-08-28
GGTTTCCAATGCTTTTGTCATCAGTTCATGTGCCGATTGGATGAGCTGTTGTTTTTTGGTTTTAAATTCTTCCAATATAGGTCCTAATAAAAAACCATCAGTAGCAAAAGCATGACCGCCACAATTTAATCCCGATTCTATTCTATATTCTGAAACCCAAAGTCCTTTTTTTGCTAAAAAATTACCTTGTATCATGGCAGAACGAAAATCACTCACTTTCAGAATGATTTTCTTTTTTAGCTGACCATTTTCATTCGGATAAAAATCAGGAAATTGCTCAAAATAGCTGTATAATCTTGGGTTTATTCCGGCAGAAAGCACTACCGAAGAATTCAGATTACTGTTTGCAAAACCACGTAAAGAAGCATGAGCATCGTTAAATTCTACGGGAAGTTGTTGATTTTTATCAAAATTATCTTTGTCAACTTTGGTCATAATGTTGACATCGATTTCGCCGATTGAAAAATGTTCTGCTACATATTTTTTTATATTTTCTTTCATCTGTAAACCATCATCAATCAATTTTTGAAGACGATTTTTTACTTCCGATTTGTTGGGAAGCAATGAAATATAATAGTCTAATGTTGCTTTATTTTCGGCTAATTCATTTTTGAAATGTTCCACTTTATCTTTAACAATAGTATCAACTAAGTTTAAATAATGTTTTATTCGTTCAGCACGATAATCATAGCATTTTTGGGTGATTTCTTGATATGGAATACTAAATTTTTGGCTGTAAAAAGCTCTCATTTTTTCAATCAGTTCGTCATCGGTAATAGAAATAACAGAAGATATTCCATAATGAGCAACCCGAATAGGACTGTCAATAGTATAAGCTAATCCCATTACAGGAATATGAAAAGTATGTGTGTTTTTTAAAATGTTCATGTGAATTTTTTAGAATAAATAAAGAGGCGAATTTTGGAAAATCCTCCAACTTAAAGTATGATATATATCATATAGACCTGTTAAATTATAAGACCTTTTTAATACTTTTCAATAATTCGAAAATGATATAAAAAAGACCTATAACAATTCCCAAACCAAACGAGACAAAAAGAATATAAAACCAATGCATTGATTCGTGAAACTGACCAAAGGAGATTACTTCTGTAAAGTATATCCAATATGCTTTTTTAATTCCCATAAGCAACAAACAAACCCAGAAAAACACAAAAGAAATATTAAAGATTTTAATTCCGGTTTGGATTTTCTTTGTCGAATTCAAAGAGATACTTTTGTTTAATTCCAAGAAAGTAATATTAAAGTATTAATTCCAATGGTTGTTCCCATCGAATGTGCAACGGTTATATGCGTTCCATGCGTAAATAAATTAATGGATGGAATAGAAATCAACAATGCCAGAATAATATTCAGGAATATCCAGAAATCAGCTAGAATTGTAAACCGATACGCTAAAATGTATTCGATTTTTTTCTCTTGCGATAAATTCTTTTTCCAGTCATAAATAATTGAAAAAAGGATAATCCATTCGGTCATGCTAATTCCATAAGCCAAATAACGCAGCCACGGCGCAGTTGGAACAATATAAATGTGATGCGCCCAACCAAACATTAAATTGGTTAAGCCCAAAAAATAAAAGAAAAATGCTTTTCCTGATTTAGCATAACTATCATTGTTGCTCGTTTTTGCCATGACATAAATCGAAGTTCCGTAAACCAGCATATTCCACGAGCCAACATACGAACCTCCGGCTTTCCATTGCATGGCAACATTTTGTACAAAATGATCTCTGAAATAAGGCAATAACCACAGATGCGCTTCGGTAAAATGATAAATCATCAATACAATTCCGGTTGCCCACATCCAGTAGTAAACAGGCCAGTTTTTGAAAGAAGAAAATAAACTTTTGAAATAATTGATGCCGAATAAAATCCAACCTAATATAATAGGAAAATAGAAATAAGAAGGAAATTCCAGATATTCTTTTCCCTCAAAATTTCTCAACAAATACGAAATTGAAATTCCAACTCCGGTTGCTATAAAAAGCCAGAAATGAATGGAAATCAGTCGATGATTTTGATTTTTTTGTTCCAAATAATAATAAATTCCACCTGTCGCTGTAAGAATTACCCATGAAACGGCAAATAAAGTGTGCAACGGGCGAACCGCATTGAAAGGCAGAATTTCTTTAATAAAATCAGGAATTATATATTGAAATCCCGAAATCAATCCACATAATAAGCTTAGTAATAAAGCTATCAGACCAATTGAAATGAAATAAAAAGGATAACGGCTAGTTTTCATGAGTTTCTTTTTTGTATTGAATTTCTACCCAACCATCAGTATTGATTTTGGCATTGATATTTGGATAATGTCCGGTTTGGTCAACTTCCTTTAAAAACTGAAGTAATTCTTCTTTTTCCGATTCATTAAATTGGAATAAAGGCATGGTTTTAATTCCGCTGTTGAACATTGCTTTTAGATAGGTGTCATTCTTTTGATGAAAAGAATAGACATTGGTTAAATCTGGTCCGAGATAACCGCCTAAACCATAAATTTGATGACAGGAATTACAATTATTTTTTAACCATAGATTTTCTCCCCGAACAGCTTTTTCAGATAAATGAATATTTCCATAAGCAGAACTATCGGCATAAATGAAAAAATTGTACACAAAAAAAAGTGTGGAAAGCAGTAAAAGAATAAGTAGATATTTTCTCGGTTTCATGTCCGGAGAGATTGTGTTTAAAAAAACAAATAGAAGAAAACTAAATTCCTTTTTTTATGACATTAATCATAAAAAAAGCGTGAATGATAATTTTCACGCTTTTTTCCTCGTAAAAAGAAAACAAGATTTGAATTAATAATTATTCTATTTTGGAAGTAAAACGTCGCCAATTACATGGATAATGCCGTTGGAAGTTTCTATGGAAGCTACAATTTCTACATTATTTACAAGCGTTTTGTCTCCTTGTTTAGTAATTTTTACTTTTTGTGGTGTTACCATTTCAAACTCTTGTCCGTCCTGCATGTATTCTGTTTTAAGAACACCAACATAAGTGTGATAGCCTAAAATGTCAACCAATTTGTCTTTGTTTTCGGGTTTTAATAAGTCTTCAACAGTTCCTTTTGGGAGTTTGTCAAAAGCAGCATTGGTTGGTGCAAAAACAGTAAACGGTCCAGCATTACTTAACGAAGTAACCAAACCTGCGGCTTTAACAGCGGCTACCAACGTAGTGTGATCTTTACTTCCTGAAGCAACTTGCACAATATTAGGATTGGAAGTTTCATCTTGTACACCTTCCTGACCAACACTTTCAGTTGGAGCGCTTTCGGTTGTTGCTGTTGCATTTTCGTTGCTTTGTTTGCAGCTAATTGTAGCAAAAAAGCTTGCTAAGAGTAAAATTTTGATAGAATTTTTCATAATGTGAAATACTAGGTTTATAACACAAAGTACTTAATTATGAAATGGTTATTTTATGACTTTACTCATAAAAGCGGAGAAATTTTAACTTTTTTATTATATAAAATAGTATAATTCCTAATCCAAAAACCATGACTAAAGCTGCGGTAAAAAGAAGCTCGTTTATCATTGGAACAAGCGTGTAGCTAAATGAAGTAATGCCTTGAACTGCAAGAATAAATTCATTTAGAAAAACCCCAATAGAGAATAAAATTAATCCATTTTTGATGCCTTTGGTAATAAGGAAAAAATGTTGTGCAAAAATGTAAAATAGTAAAAAAAGACTAACAACAGCTAATAATATCAAGTGTAAATAAGCAATAACAATAGGTCGGAAACCAAAAGCCAATTGACTTAATGCCGGGATAACCGAACCCAATTGTAACAAAAGTTTAATGGTAAGTGCGACACCAACAAACAGCAAAATGTAACGTAAAAATAACGGATAATTTTTTAGTGAAATTTGTTTTTCTTTATAAAAAGAAAACACTAATCTAAACCAAGCATATACTTGAATAAAAGCAGCTATAACCGTTAAAGCATATAACCAAGCAGGAAATTTTAGCCAAAGAGTTGATAAGAAATAAGCAGGAATGCATGCCCAAAAAAACAACCAAAAAGCTTTACTGTAAAAAGAGTTTTCAGCTGTTTTCAGATTGAGAAAAGCAATCAATAATCCCATGCAGGCAAAGAAAAACCAACCGTTATATTGAAAATGCAAATAGTAATAAATTGAAGCTAAATATTCATTTTGGTAAATGTTTTTGGTAGCCATCATATAAGCCAAAAAGAAAGTTCCCGCAGAAGAAATTACATTGAAAAAAATCGCTCCTTTAAACCAATTAACCGAAAGATTTTCTTTTTCTACAAATTTCAAATCTTTCCAAAAGTGATAACCAAAAACATAGGACATAAAAATTGACATAGTTGAAAAGAAAATAGAAGTCATATTATATCCATGAATAAAAAAGGAAACCAACATTCCGTAGGAACAAATAAGATTTGCCATCAATATTAGACTATAACTTTTATGAGATTTAAGTTTGTGAAAAGACTTTTTTTCCAAAAAAACAATCATCAACACCATCAATGTATGGCTAATCCATCCGGAAAATGCAAAATGAGAATGAGAATGCAGAATGTTTTTTTGATTAAAAAAAGGAAATTCAAAACCAATCTTGTATCGCATTAATAATCCTAAAATGGCAACTATAAAAAGATTAACCATAGAAAAGCGTAACCAAAATTTAGGACTAAACTGCATTAGAAGTATATTTTATGATTGATAATGTCAATTTTCTTTTCGGCTTTCATTTTTGAAAAAGCACGAATTACCGTTTCTACACGAAGTCCTGTAAAATTGGCAATTTCCTGACGTGTAAACGGAACCAGTTCTTTTGTATTGCTGTTACCTTTTTTATGTGTATTCAAAAAAGCCAAAATTCTAAATTCTGGTTTTTGGTTAATAATATCTTTTGAAGTTTTTGCTTTATTGTGAATACGTTGTGCCATTAGCTTTAGAAAATATTTCTGAATGCTGGGATATTCATCTAAAATTTTCAGAAACTTGTCTTTTGAAAGCTTGATTATTTTACTATCCTGAAAGGCAACTGCTGTTGCAGGATATTTTTCATCAATAAATAAAGGTGGCTCGCCAAAACTTTGCTTTTCAGAGAAATAACCTTGAGTAAATTCTTTGCCGTCATCATTGGAATTAAACATTCGGACACAACCATCAATTACCTGATAATAAAAATTAGCTACTTCATCTTCATAGAAAATGACCTCGTTTTTTTTATACTCTTTAGCAATCGCACCCCAAGTAAAAAGTAAATCTAAATCTATTGGCATAACTAAAATCAAGCTTTCATGTGATAAACAATGTTTTTGTTTAAATTCTTTAGAAACTTTTGATAAACAAAGTTAAATTTTATGGATGGCAGAAAATATGATTATAATCATATGGGATACTGAATTTTTTATCTGAAATTTGTCTTGTGAAAAAATTAGTCATCATAATAGCTTTTGTAATGTTTTTGAAGCCGGTTTTCCCGGTGATAGACTACATCGTTAATTATGACTATATTTCTAAAGAGCTTTGTGAAAATAAAACAAAACCCGAATTAGAATGTAATGGAAAATGCCAGTTAATGAAAGAGCTGGCAAAAGCTTCTGAAGAAGAAAAACCAATTTCAACGGATAAAAAAGCGGTACATTTTGAAACTGAATTATTGTTTTTTCAGGAAATTGAAAGCTTGATAAAAAGACAAACTTATTTTCAGAATAAAATCAACACTGGAGACAACTATTCCAATCTTTACTTTCACTTGAATGGTTGTGCCGTTTTTCATCCGCCAGCTATAATTAGTTAATACCAAAAATTGCATCAATCTTACTGAGGTTGACAGGACACATTATGTCCAAAAATTATTGGAAAAACTTCCAATCGAATTCGTATTAATTAAAACTTACAAAATGAAATCTTTATTAAAATATACGTTTGCCTTTTTTATAATGGCAACAACAACTTTTACTTCATGTTCGTCAGATGATGATACAACAACAATCGATGAATTGTCGGGAATTACCAAATTCAAAGAATTTTCAAATGATACACATACTATTGAATTATATTCTAAAGCAGGAAAATTAGAACAAGGATTTAATGAAATCTCCATCAGAATAAAAGATAAATCCACTGGAAATTATGAAAAAAATGCTGAAATAACTTGGTTACCAATTATGCACATGACAATGATGAACCATTCTTGTCCAAAATCTGATGTGGAAAAAAAAGCATCAAACGGAACATTATACAAAGGTTATATTGTTTTTCAAATGGCGCAAAATGAAACCGAATACTGGGATCTACAAGTAGATTACACTATCAATGAAACAGCTTATACAGCTATTTCTGTAATTGATGTTCCGGCATCGGCTAAGCGAAAAGTAAGTTCATTTATAGGAACCGATGGTGTGAAATATGTTGTGGCTTATGCAGAACCAAGTCAGCCAAAAGTTGCTGTTAACGATATAGTTTTAGGCGTTTGGAAAATGCAGGACATGATGAATTTCCCTGTAGTTGATGGTTATAAAATCAAAATTGATCCGCGTATGCCAAGCATGGGAAATCACAGTTCGCCTAATAATGTTGATGCTACTCAAAAATCAGTTGGAAGTTTATATGAAGGCAAATTATCATTAACAATGACAGGTTACTGGAAAATAAACTTGCAGTTACTTAACACTGAAGGTGGTATTTTAAAAGGAGAAGCCATTACCGAAACAGTTACAGAAAGTAGTCTTTTTGTGGAAATTGAATTCTAAACAATCTCAAAAAAGTCTTGTCTGTCTTGAGATGAGACTTTTTAAATCCAAAATGTGATGAAAAACATAATATTTCTGTTGTTATTCAACGGCTTGGTTTCTTTTTCCCAAGAACAAAAAGACACTTTGGCTCCCAAAGATTTGAAAGAAGTAATCGTTATTGGCAAAAAAACGCAAATTCACGAAAAACAATCAAAATCATTGGCTTCAATAGATGAATTTCTGGATAAATCAAGTCAGGTTGATTTGATAAAACGTGGTGCTTATGCATGGGAACCAATTATCAACAGTATGGCTACCGAAAGAACATTAATAACCATTGATGGAATGCGGATTTTTGGTGCTTGCACCGATAAAATGGATCCAATAACATCTTATGTCGAAGTTTCCAATCTTTCCGAAGCAACGATACATTCAGGACAACAAGGTTCTTGTTTTGGCTCGACGATTGGCGGCGCAATTGACTTAAAAAGAAATCATAATCAATTTGGTAATAAGAAATGGGATTTTGTTTTTAATTCTGGTTTTGAAACTAATAATCGTCAAAAAATCATTGGTTCATCAGTGAATTATACTGATAATTTATTTTATATCGATACCGATGTTATGTTTCGCGAAGCCAATAATTATACCGATGGAAATGGGAATGAGATTTTATTTTCCCAATTCAGAAAATTGAATTTTTCAGGAACTTCGGGAATTAAAATCAGTCAAAACAAACTCATCGAAGCATCTGTAATTTATGATAAAGCTACCGATATTGGTTATCCTGCGTTGCCGATGGATGTTTCGCTGGCGGAAGCTTTGATTACATCACTTAAATATGTTGTTATTCCGCAATCACCATTGTTAAAAGATTGGGAAACAAAAGTATATTTTAACACCATCACACACAGAATGGATGATACCACGCGACCATCAGTTCCTATTCACATGGATATGCCGGGATGGAGCGAAACTTTTGGAATGTATTCTAAAATTACAGGAAACAAGGGAAATCATCATTTTTTGGTAAATCTGAATAGTTTTTACAATAAATCGATAGCAGAAATGACAATGTATCCTGAAAATCCCGATGAAAACAGTATGTTTATGTACACTTGGCCCGATGTAAGGACGTTTTACACAGGTTTTTTTGCCGAAGATAATTGGGTTTTCAACTGTCATTCGGGTTTAAAATTATCGTTGTCTTTAGGAAGTCATACGAATGATGTGGCAAGTGATTTTGGATTGCAAAGTTTACAGATTTTTTATCCCGAAATGGAAGCTCAAAAAACACGTTTTCTAAAAAGTATCGGATTAAATTATAATTACACTAAAAATGGATGGGAATATGGTTTTGGAACTGGTTATAGCGAACGTGCTCCATCGGTTTCAGAAGGATATGGTTTTTATTTGTTCAATAGTTCCGATCGCTTTGATTATATTGGTAATCCTAATTTAAAAAATGAAAACTCAATTGAAGCGAATGTCTTTTTGGGGTATAAAAAAAGTAACTGTAGTTTTAAGATTTCATCGACTTTTTTCAGAATTTCAGATTTTATTGTTGGTCAGCCAAATGATTTTTTTGTCCCGATGACGATTGGTGCTTCAGGAGTAAAACTTTATACAGCTTTGAATTATGCAACAATTTTTAATGTTGACATGACAACAGAATGGAAGATTTCAAAGGAGTTTCAGTGGAGCGGAAAAATAAAATATACTCGAGGTCAAGATAGTAATAAACATAATTTGCCGTTTATTAGTCCATTGAGTTATCAAACGGAATTAAAATATAGGTATCAAAACCTGAATGTTGCATTAGAATGTATTGGTAATGAAAATCAAACTCGATTTGGTTCATTTTACGAAGAAAAACCTACAGCAGCTTTTGCAGTATTGAATTTCAATGTGGGTTATAAATTTAATTGGAGTAGAAATACACTTCATGCTAAAATAGGAGCAGAAAATATATTGGATACATATTATACTACTTATTCCGATTGGAATAAAATTCCTCGAATGGGAAGAAATATATTTTTGAATTTAGGAATAAAACTTTAAAAAAGTCGAAAGAGAAAATAATTAGAATAAAAACCGGAGAATAAAATCCGGTTTTTTTATCTAATCGGGTTACAATTATTTTCTTAATAAATAAACTGAAAGTAGATTGACTGCTTTGTTTTATTCTAGTTATGATAAAGATAATTCGGTTTATGATTTGACAGGTAAGGAAGTAGCTGTAAATCAAGTTTCAAATGCTATAATTGATGTTGCTAACCTTGCCAAAGGATTTTATATTTTAAAAATAACATCAGAAAAGAATGGTATTAAAATCATGAAATTTATTAAAGAATAGATTGAATATATCATTGGACTGACAAATTGTGATTGTTTCTCTCCAACCAAAGTCATACAGGATATTACCAAATTAGTTTTAGAAAATGAGGTAATTAGCAAAAAGTAAAAAGGGATGATTCAAAATCATCCCTTTTTAAAGTGGAGTCGGGGAGAGTCGAACTCCCGTCCAAACAAGGAAATAAAGAGCTTTCTACACGTTTAGTTCCTGATTAAATTTTCGATAATTTGCTAGGTCAGAAACAACCACAAACTACTTAGCTTTATCAGTGTCAAAATGGATTTAAAGCATTACCATTTCTAGGTTTATTTTTCCGGTTTACCTTAATCAAACGCCACAAACCAAGGCTTTTGAGGTAAATCTAGCTTTCCAACCTTGTTGGAACTAGGCAAATCGTACTAAACTTCGGATTAAGCAGCTAAAGCGTAATTATTTTCGCCGTTTATAAGTTTGTACCTTTGGATTTACGAGCTAAAAGTACAATGCTCGACGTGCTTACTGTCCACTTCGTCTTGCTGTCAAAACCAGTCGACCCCAATTTTTAATTTTTAAATATCAAAAATCAGACCACAAAAGTAACTATTATTTTTGATTTTATACTATTGGTTTTTTATTGATAATAAAGGTTAATTATTTAACAAAAATTTATGTTCGTTTAGTTCGGTTATTTCCGAACTAAGATTAAATTTGCCAAAAAAATAATTCCATGGAAGATGAAAAAAGCGAATTAATAGAATTATTTGGAATTCATTTTGAACGCCTATACAATATTTCGCCGCTTGGAGGACGAATTTTAGCAACGTTAGTTATTGACGGATGCAAATCCGGATTGACATTTGATACATTGGTTGAAAAAATGCAAGCCAGTAAAAGTTCAGTTTCTACCAATCTTAATTTATTACTCAAAACAGGCAGAATAGAATATTTTACTATAAAAGGTGACAGGAAAAAGTATTTTAAAGCCGCACCGTTAAGTCAACGATTAAAAAATTATTTAACTATAGTTGATGGTGAAAAAATGTTAATAGACAAATTAATGGAATTCCGAAAAAAGAATATTTCTTGTGTTCAAGAAGAAATTAATTTTCAAAATATGTGTGCTTATAAAGAACACGTTTTACAAGTGGAACAGCTTCTACTTTCAACCATAAATAAATTCAAATCAATAGAAATCAAAAATCAATCAGCTAAATAGAACCCTATGAAAAAGAACAATATTATCATTTTACTACTAATAACGGCAAGTTTATTTTCTTGTAAAAAAGCAGATGATGCTAAAAAAGAAATGCCGCCTATGCCTTATAAAGTGGTTGAAGTGCAAAAGACAAATACTACTTTAACAGCAGAGTATCCGGTAACTTTAGAAGGTGTAACCGATGTTGAAATCAGAGCCAAAGTTGACGGTTATATTGAAAAAATATATGTTGATGAAGGTCAGGAAGTCAAAAAAGGACAACCGCTTTTTAAATTAGAAACTCAAACCGCTACTCAAGATGCCGCCGCCGCTAAAGCAAAAGTTGATGCTGCTCAAGTTGAAGTAAATCGGTTAAAACCATTGGTAGAACGTAACATTATCAGTGATGTGCAATTGGAAACTGCCAAAGCTAATCTGGCAAGTGCCAAAAGTACCTATCAAAGTATAGTAGAAAGAATTAATTATGCTACTATCAAAAGTCCGGTAAACGGAATCGTAGGAACTTTGCCTTTACGTTTAGGAAGCTATGTAAGCAGTCAAACAGCACAACCATTAACCCGAGTTTCAGATGTTAGTTCGGTTTATGCCTATTTTTCAATAAATGAAAAGCAACAGCTTGATATCATGATGAATGCTGAAGGGAAAACATTTCAAGAAAAGGTAAACAAAATATTACCGGTAAAATTACTCTTGAGTAACGGAACGGCTTATGAACAAATGGGAAAAATAGAAACCTTTAGCGGTCAGGCAAATTCACAAACCGGTTCATTTAATGTAAGAGCAAAATTTCCTAATGCCAATAAATTACTTCGTTCAGGCAGTAGCGGAACTATTCAAATTCCAACCGATTTGAAAGACGTTATCCTTATTCCTCAAAATGCATCGATGGAATTACAAGACAAACGTATTGCATTGATTGTTGATAATGAAAATAAAGTGAAAGCAGTTCCTATTGAAGTTAGAGCTGTTTCGGGAGGAAAGTTTTTCGTTGTGGATAAAGGACTGAATGTAGGCGATAAAGTGATTTTGGAAGGTGTTGGAATCCTTACCGAAGGAACAGCTATCAAACCTGAATTAGTAGATTTTAAAGAAGTACTTAATCCTACCACAAAATAATTATAAACTAACAAATTATGTTTGCAAAATTTATTGACAGACCGGTATTGTCAACGGTGATTTCTATTATCATCGTAATTTTGGGAGTATTAGGATTGATAGCACTTCCTATTTCACAATATCCTGAAATTGCTCCGCCAACAGTAACCGTTTCCGCTAATTATCAAGGAGCAAGTTCCGAAGTGGTAATGAATTCAGTTGTTATTCCGCTGGAAGAACAAATCAACGGAGTAGAAGACATGACCTATATGACTTCTACATCAAGTAATGATGGTTCGGCAGCCATTAATATTTATTTCAAATTAGGAACTAATCCCGATTTGGCGGCGGTAAACGTTCAAAATCGTGTATCGCGTGCCACACCATTGCTTCCGCAAGAAGTAACCAGAGCCGGAGTTACTACAGCCAAAAGGCAAAGTGATAATATCTTAATTTTTTCATTGTACAGTGAAAATCCAAGTTATGACATGACTTTCCTTCAAAATTATGCGAATATCAATATTTTGCCAAAAATTAAGCGTGTTCCGGGTGTTGGAGAAGCGATGGTTTTTGGTCAAAAAGATTATTCCATGCGTATTTGGCTAAAACCGGATGTTATGGGTTCTTATGGACTTGTACCATCTGATATTACCAATTTATTAGCCGAACAAAATATTGAAGCCGCTCCGGGACAATTAGGAGAAAGTGGCGATCAGTCTTTTCAATATACCTTGAAATACAAAGGACGTTTTCAAGATGCCAAAGAATTTGAACAAATTGTTATTCGTTCTACCGAAAATGGCGAAGTACTTCGTTTGGGTGATGTAGCAAAAGTAGAACTTGGAGCGATAAATTATGCTAGTAATACTTTGACCAACGGAAACCAGTCGGTGGCGATTGCCATTGCACAAACAGCGGGTTCCAATGCACAACAGGTTATTGAAGGTTCATTGAAAGTTTTGGAAGATTCGTCGGTTAATTTCCCTAAAGGTGTAAAATATACAACCTTGGTTAATGCTAATGATTTTTTAGATGAGTCTATTTCAAAAGTAATCCATACGTTGATAGAGGCATTCATATTAGTATTTATAGTAGTTTTCATTTTCCTTCAAGATTGGCGTTCTACCTTGATACCGGCGATTTCGGTACCGGTAGCCATTGTTGGAACTTTCTTCTTCCTCAATTTATTTGGATTTACCATTAATATGTTAACCTTATTTGCTTTGGTACTTGCCGTGGGAATTGTGGTTGACGATGCCATCGTGGTAGTAGAAGCCGTTCATGCTAAGATGGAAAACGGAGAACACGATGCTCATAAAGCGACGCATAGTGCCATGAACGAAATTAGTAGTGCCATTATTTCCATTACTTTGGTCATGTCTGCCGTATTTATTCCTGTGTCATTTATTAGTGGTTCGGCGGGAGTTTTTTATAAACAATTCGGATTGACTTTAGCGGTTTCTATCGTATTATCGGCTATTAATGCCTTAACGCTTTCTCCGGCTTTGTGTGCTATTTTCTTGAAACATCATGACAAAGGAGAAGAAAAGAAAGGTTTTTTACAGCGTTTTTATTCAGCTTTTAATATGGCATTTGAAGCTACAACCGTTAAATACAAAAAGTCAGTTGGCTTTTTTGTAAAACGTAAATGGTTAGCATTTTTAGGAATTGGCATTTTCGTGGGAATATTTATTTTTCTGATGAATATTACACCAAAAGCATTCGTGCCAAGTGAAGATACCGGTGGTATTATGTCGGATGTTTCGCTTCCTCCGGGAACGTCATTGGAAAGAACAGAACAGGTTTTATTACAAATTGAAAATAAAGTAAAAGACATTCCTGAGATAGCCGGAATTCTAAGAATTTCAGGGCGAAGTTTGTTGAGCGGAACCGGAAGCAATTACGGAATGGTTATCGTGAAACTAAAACCTTGGGCAGAACGTAAAAATGCTAATCAGGAGATTTCAGCTATTGTTGGCGAATTGTTCAAAAGAAATGCGGTGATAAAAGATGCCAAAGTATTGTTCTTTGCTCGGCCAACCATTGTTGGATTTGGTTTCAGTAGTGGTTTTGAGTTCCAGTTACAGGATCAAAAAGGAGGAACCATTCAAGAATTAAATACGGTAAAAGATAAATTCTTGGCAGCTTTAAACAGTCGTCCGGAAGTAAAATATGCTTCGACTTCATTTTCACCAAATTATCCGCAATATCGTATTGATTTAAATGTTCCGGCAATTAAAAAAGCAGGTTTAACCGTAGCCGATGTTTTGGGAACTATGCAAGGTTATTACGGAGGAGTTTATGCTTCCAATTTTAATAAATTCGGGAAACAATATCGTGTGATTTATCAGTCAGAACCACAGTTTAGAACTGATACTGAATCGCTGAACAAAGTACTGGTACGAAACAATTCGGGCAAAATGTCGCCTATTTCAGAGTTTGTCACTTTGGAAAAAGTATTTGGTCCACAAGCCATTGAACGTTTTAACTTGTTTACTTCAGTGAAAGTACAAGGTGCACCAAATGACGGTTTTAGTACAGGAGAAGCCATTAAAGCTGTAGAAGAAGTAGCTGCTCAAACTTTGCCTATTGGTTACGGATACGAATATTCAGGGATGACTCGTGAAGAAATTAGTGCCGGTGGACAAACCGTTTTCATTTTTATGTTGTGTCTGATATTTGTTTACTTCTTGTTAGCTGCTCAATATGAAAGTTATATGCTACCATTTGCCGTGTTACTTTCGTTACCGGTAGGATTAGCAGGTTCTTATATTTTTGCTTTCTTCTTCAACGTAAGTAATAATATTTATTTACAAATTACACTCATTATGCTTATCGGATTATTGGCCAAAAATGCCATTTTGATTGTAGAGTTTTCTGCCGAAGCCCGACGAAAAGGCTGGAGCATTAAACAAGCAGCCATTCAAGGTGCCGGAGCTCGTTTACGTCCAATTTTGATGACATCATTTGCCTTTATTTTAGGATTATTGCCATTGATGTTGGCACAAGGTGCCGGAGCAATTGGAAACAAAGCTATTGGAACCGGAGCTATCGGCGGGATGTTGATAGGAACTATTTTGGGTGTTTTTGTTATTCCGGTATTATTTATTGTATTCCAAAATTTACAGGAACAAATTGGCGGAAAACCAAAAACTATTTTACCAGAATCGGAATTGGAAGCCGAAGAAAATTAATAATTAGATACTGAAATAAATTCAGCATAAAAATGAAAAAAATATATATCATCAAAAGTGTACTTTTTGTAGCCATCTTGACGTTGATGCAGTCGTGTTTTGTAGCCAAAGACTATGAAGCTCCAAAAGTATCGACCGAAAATTTATTCCGAACTGAAAGTAACGATACGACTTCAATAGCATCAGTTTCGTGGGATAAGTTGTTTACCGACACTATTTTGCAACAACATATCAAAGAATGCTTGCAAAATAACTTAGACTTGAAAATCGCACTTCAAAATATCGAAGCAGCTGAAGCTACGTTCAAGCAAGGAAAAGCAGGTTATTTGCCTTCGGTAACGGCAAATGCTTCGTTGACGCATCAAGAATTGTCCAGTAACAGTCAGTTTGGTCGTTTGTTCAGTTCGTTAGATCAATATGAATTATCGGCAAAATTGTCTTGGGAAGCTGATATTTGGGGAAAAATACGAAGTACTAAAAGAGCCGCTTTGGCACAATTGTTACAATCCAATGCAGCAAAACAAGCCGTGCAAACCGAATTGATTGCAACAGTTTCTTCGCTGTATTTTCAATTGCTTGCGGTTGATGCTCAAATTAAAGTAGTGACTGAAACGCTTGAAAACAGGACCGAAAGCGTTGAAGTGATTAAAGCATTGAAAACAGCCGGAAATGTGAACGAAGTTGCTGTGAAACAAACTGAAGCTCAAAAATATGCCACTGGAATTATATTGAAAGATTTAGAATTTAATCGAAAAGTACTTGAAAATACCTTTTCGCAGTTGTTAGGGAAAGTTTCGGGAACGGTAAATCGTTCTACTTTTGAGACACAAAAAATTGAGGCAAATGTTAGTGCCGGACTTCCGGTTTCGGTTTTAAGCAAACGTCCCGATGTAGTTTCGGCAGAGTTGAATTTTAGAAACTCTTTCGAACAAACCAATGTAGCGAGAAGTTTCTTTTATCCGTCGTTAACCTTGAATGCAACCGGAGGTTTACAAAGTTTGGAATTAAAACAATGGTTTAGTTCCAATTCAATCTTTGCTACGGTAATCGCCGGATTGACACAACCGGTTTTTGCTCAACGCCAAAATAAAACCCGATTGGAAGTTGCCAAAGCCAATCAGCAAAAAGCGTATCTGCAATATGAAAAGGCCATTTTAATGGCAGGAAAAGAAGTGTCGGATGCGTTGGCGAGTTATGAAAATGAAACGTCAAAACTGTCTATCCGTAAAAATCAGTTGGAAGCATTAACTCAAGCTGCCAATTATTCGGATGAATTGTTGCAGTATGGAATGGTGAACTATCTGGAAGTATTGACGGCCAAAGATAACGCGCTAAACACCGAAATCAATTATATTGATAATAAATACAAACAAATGAACGCTGTTATCCAATTATATAAAGCGTTAGGCGGTGGGAATTAATTGCTATGAATATTGAATAAAAAACCAGCTGAATTGCTGGTTTTTTTATGGAAATTAGTTTTGGAAAAATTAGTTGTTAGCTGAAACTATACCAAAGCGTTTTTTGGTTACCAATCCTATGTTTTATATGCAATGGTTCACATAAACAAATGAAAAAAATAGTTACTTAGTTATAAAGACCGGCTAAATTAGTTTTTATGCATAACTTACTTGATTATTATTGCTAATTCAGTTGGTATTTATATATAATTAAATTGGTTGTTATAGATAACTTAGTTGGTTTTATAGATAACTTACTTGGTTATTATTGCTAATTTAGTTGGTGTTTATAAATAATTTAGTTGGTTGTTATACATAACTTAATTGGTCTTTATAACCAAGTAAAATCATTTTGTATATGAAAATGAGTGTTTTACAAATTGCTTTTTTGAGTATAAAAAATCCCAAAAACCGTTTTGGAATTTGGGATTTTATCCTGTTGGGTGTATTAACGATATGCAGTTACTCTAAGGGCGGGACTTTGACCACAAAAATTGATTTGAAAAACGAATGTTTGATTAACCACAAAACTGTCTGTGAAGAGCGAAACCCTGCCTTTTGGATAGGTGTTGTTATAGGGTGTTTCTTTCTGACGTATTGCATTATTTGGGAATAAAATTTCTTTTGCCTACAGTTCTCTTACCAAGAACAGATCCAAACGGAAAGATGCCAGGATCTACACTATTACAAATTTACTTAATTAAGATTTGTCATTTAAATGATTATTTCTAATCCTTTGATCATCTATAAACTTTTGAGATGGTTCTGCTAGAGCTAATACAAAGGGCTTACAATGCTCTTCTACAAAAGTTTCTTCGGGGGTTGGGGGTGGATTACGATGTATAAACATGAGTGCTACAGCAAGAGCTATCCCAATAACTGCCGCTACTACACCTATAACGGGTATGGCCGAACAAACTTCTATACCAATCAAAGCTGCTATTCCAGCTCCGGCTTCTGCCAAGAAAGCGATACCGCTGGCTATCTCTTGGAGGATATCCAACGTTTTAATAGTGGCAGATTGTCCAGTCTCGAAATCGTTGGCTATTTGAAACCCTGTTACTACACAAGCAGCACCCAAGGCAAGTATGGTCATTCCTCGGGCAAAAACGGTCCCCACTTTGGCTAAATTTATCCATGTCATGGAAGCAGCATCTAATTTTCCCAACATTTGTACTTCAGCTGCACTAACTCGTCCTCCTTGTGCTAAAAAAGGGGCTGCCAACTCGTCCATTTCAATGCCCATGATCACTTTTACTATTCGATTTCCTTTTAATACGATACTTTCGCCTTCTTGGGCTTGGTTGATTATTCTGGAGGCTTCCATCAACTCATCGAAACTTGTTCCAAACTTTGCTACCGATTGTGATGCCTTATAAACAGTAATATCCTTACACATTGATACAACTGTTTCAACTGTATTGATAATGAGTTGCGTTTTTTCTTGTAATTTGAGTTCATTCCAATTCATAAATCCTTGAATGGTACTCTGTATAGCATAGCCATACATAGCTAAAGTTAAAGAACCACCAATAAATTTGCTGATTTTCGGATACTTTTTTGCCCACTGGTTGATTCTCGGCCCGAGAGGAGTATCTTTAAGACTCATCATTACCGCTGCTGCGTCTGCAATGATGTCTTGCATTTTTTCAACCATAGCATTTACGTTATCCACACCAAACTCAGCCATAGCCTCTGCTAAATCTTTTTGGGCTTCCCCACGAACGCTATCTGCCCATTTATCTCCCGCAAGGATGCTTGTAAAATATTGTTTGTAGTATTCGGTAAGGTATTCTACCAGATCTTCTTTAGTACCTGCGGTAATCGATTTTTGTATAATTTCATTGAAGCGGTAATCCATTACTTTTTGGTATAGGGAGGTTGCATAAGAAATGGTTGGAGCCCCATCGGGTTGTTCAACACGAGCCATTGGGTCAAGTGCGTGAAGCATAGAAACTAAATGTGTAAGCCTTTTGCGCCCATCTACAGTATTTTGCATAGCAATCCCATTGAGTGTTATAGGCGTGATACAATAGTTGTACAATTTTTCGGCCCACGATGTTGGATTGTCGGAAAGGTATCTGTCCAAACCGGGCGTACTTTGAGCATAGGCATTATCCATCAAAACCGAAGTGGCGAGGTTGTAGCCTTTACTTTTCCCGAAGCAAGTGTCATTGTCAACCCCTTGCCAATAGTAGTTTAGTTTTGTATCTACATTTGGTAAAGAGCTAAAAACATCTTTTATTTTATCATCATTACTCGTTGAGAATGCTTGCGTAAGGTATCCGATTGCAAACTTATCTTTGAGAAAGTTTGTTACACCATCCAACTTCAGCACCTCTATGTCTTTATTGGTCAAATTTATATCATTTACGGTAGGCCTTTTTTCACCAAACCATTTTAGTTGTTGGTCATCAATGCTGTAAAGCATTAAATTTTTAAGTTTGGAAAAACTTAATTCGTGCACTTTCTCCAAGTCGGGAGTAGGCAAGGTGAATAAATCATTGACAGAGTTTGGTATATTCACATTCGAAGATGCTGTAAATCCACTCCGTATTTTTGGACGAGCTAATGAAGATTCAGGTTTCTTTGTAGCCAATTGGTTAGCCATTCTTATCATCTGGTTAAAGGCCATCGGATTTTTACAAGTTCCCGACAAAGGGTATGCGGTTCCTCGATTGTCTCCTTGCGAGGGGTCATACTTATATAAAGTACCCGTGAACGAGCGATAATCCATTGAGAAGTTGAAAGTAGCTTCTACCCATTCACTGCCACCATACCCACAATAGCTTACATCAAACTGTACATCTGCTTGAAGGACTTGTTGTTTATCGCTGTTTTCCGCCAGTGTAAAAATCATTTTGGTGTTTTTGTCCAATTCAGATGTTTTGTCTGAATCATTCGGATCAATCAATTTACCAAAAGGGTGGTATCCTCCATTTTCGTCAGCTTCCATACCCATATCAAACTCAAACCATGGTAGATTATATTCTTGGCTTTCTGTATATTGGGTGTTGTAACCAAACACTGCGGAGGCTGTGAAAGCAGATTCTTTTCCGGCGTTTAGCACAATCCCTTGTGCTAACAAACCCGCATGTGTGAGTCTGAAGGTTCCCCTTTCCAACTGTCCTAATTCGTCAAGGCGATTCCAACGGACCAAATTACCTTTTACTTGCGTTTTAACTGGAGTTTGGTTGATAAATAGGATTCCATTTATCAGGTGAAATTCAGTGCTTTTTTGTTCTGTATTCACAGGATGTTGAACATGGAGCGATGGGCTTACAAATGAAGTATTCATATAAAAAGGATTAAGATTGTTTACACCGTTTGAATCTGTATGTTTAGCTCTTGAAGCTGTGGCAACAGGATTTTTAAGTACTCTTTTAATTGCTTTAATCACGTTGGAACCCAACGCTTTTTCAAATAGAGGAGTCATTTCTTCGAGTTTTTCATTGAACGTTATTTGTTCAGTTTTACTCATATTCGATAGCACATTGGCTGCTATATATTGCGTGGTAATTTGAGGATAGCCTGAAAAACAACAATAGCCATGTGCATGATAGGAACGGTAGCCTTCTTGTATGTGAAACACATATCCTAGGGGAGCTTCTCCTTTCTGAAAAGTTTTAGTAGAAATGTTTTCTACGACTACCTGCTCATACTCAACATTGCCATCCGACACGTTTGCTACTTTCCAGACTATATCACCTATGTTTAGATGCGTTACTGTGTTTTGTGGGTTTAACTGCATAGACAAGTGAGGCATCAAGCTACACCAACCTCTTGTGGTGAGAATGGCATGCTCATAAGACATAAATGGCTCATCACCATTGATAGCATACAAACAAGTTATTTCATCATTTACTAACAACTCGCTTGAACAGATGGAAACCCTGCCTCCTTCACTGTATATCAAATCATTTTCTGAAATGAGTTCTATCGGCTTGAATGTCCCATCTGCCATAAGTATGGGAGTACCTTGTATCATGCATCCTCCGCTATGAGCATCCAGATTTTCATCTGTTATATTATTGGGGTTACTGTTTGAGCGAAAGTTAAATGCCTTTGGGCCATCGGCTGAATTTAACCAGGATACTACTTCTGTTCCGTAAGTCGTTTGACGATGATTTTCTTTTTCATCTATTGTAGTACAGTGTGCTGCAGGTCCTCCCTGACAAAAAGTTCTCGGATGTGATTGGGTGTAATTGTAAACAGAAGGTTGACTGCAGGCTGACTCTACCGCAGAGCGAACATCATTGTATCCATTGTTGTTGAGAAAAAAACTGGTGTTGCATGTATCTAACCAACCATAAGAATCAAATTCTTGAATTTCACTCCACCTGGGGTTTTGTTGCCAGACATGAACGATTTTCTGATAATTTTCACCTTCATTGTCAAAGGCTTTGATAAGCGTCAACAAAGCATACGCAGAAACTTTTGAACCTTTGCTGTCCAGTTCAGTCAAAAAATTGTTTATAAAGACTGATGTAGCCACATTGTCAGCAATAACTTTTGCCCAATGCGCCTTATCCTGAAAACAATACCCTAAAGTGTCATCCTGATTGAGGTATCGCAACAACATTGACTTGCCTACACTATTGGTATTGTCTACAAACCATTGATTAACGGTATTACCATCAACGTTTTGTACTGTATTGTTAAATCCATATCCGGTATAGTTGGAGAGGACATAACAAACATACATGACTGACAATGTATTGAGCGAGTCTTCAACGGGACCTTCAAAAGGTACATACCCTTGTTCACCGGGAAAAAAAGTATTAAAAACACCTTTATTGGCATTTTTGATGCTCTTTGACAGATGGAGTTGAAAATAATCTAATGGCTGTATTGTTTTGATTAAATCTATTATTTTTCCAAAATCATTCATATTGTTTTAAAATTTTGATTCAAATTTTAACTCTAAGTGAGTCAATACTATTTTGCACTATCATTGGTTAATAGTTGTTTTTTAAAATGCCCTATAACGTTGAAGCATTGGCGTTGTAGTGGGAATCAAGGAACGTCAGCTTAGCCTTTGTACAAAAGCTAAATTGAAAAACTGAACTTGAGCCTTTGTTCGTCAGCCTACTATAACGCCAATGCAATGTTGGCTGCAGGCAAGGCTAATTGCAGTTAGCCGCTCCTAATTCTAGGTCTTTACTAAAAGCATATTTCACATAATAATAAGTTTGAGCAGTATTCACCTTTAAGTCTCGTGTTTTTTCTTTAGTAAATTGTGCAGTAACTTCCCCTGAAATTTTATTCTTTTCGTCATCACTTAAACCCAAATTAGCCTTTAATACTGCACCAATTGAGGTCGTAAGTTTCGTAAACTTAGTAAAGTCAAATTTAGCACCAAAGACAGCAGCACCTGTTACTACGGCTGCACAAGGATTGTCAAAATACTTATCAAGTCTATAAGAAAAATCGTCGTCATGGGTTTTTAATAAAGTTCGATTTGTTGCAAAACCTTTTAAGATTTTTCCTGCTTTTGTAAGATATTCATCACGAAGCCTTATTTCATTGTAAGTACAGTTTTTTACTTCTACATATTTATAGATACTGTCTTTTAAAGCGTTCTCTGTGGTAATATCAATTTTTCCGTTTGTTTCTTTTTTAAGTTGTGCAACAATTGTTGCAGTTACTCCAAATTTTAAGTTGTCTATGATTTTTGTAGTCAAGCTTACTGGAATTGCAGGCATAAATGTTGTATATTTTGATTCTTCTAGAGCTGCTAGGAAAAGTGCATTATCATCATTATATAAAAGTTGGCGTCTTTCCGCATTTGTTTTTGCGTCCTTAAAAGCTGTTTTGAAAGTAACATATTTATCGAAATATTCTGAACCCGTTTTAAATCTTGTGTCAAGGTCTAGAACATATTTAAAGGCATAGGCTCTGTAAAATTCAAAGTTGATACTGTCTAAAACTGGCAAAGGTTCGTCAAGAGCCATATTTAAAAGATTTTTTGTTTCAGCGAAATACAACTTTGTATATTCTTTGCCTATTAATTCATACAAAGTACCTACCGCAACTGGCGGGGAAAAGAGGTCAGTTTTATACTTTGGTTGAACGTGTATCGGTGCAAACTTTTTACCTGCTCCTAAAATTTCAGACGCTTTAAAAACATCTTTGTAGAGTTTTACTTTGTCTTGTTGAGCAAAGGAATTAATGCTTATTAGCATTAAGAATGCAATAATTAGTTTTTGTTTCATTGTATGTTCGTTTTGGTTGTTAATGAAGTAGAGTGTTCGTGTTTGCTTGCAGCCAACTTGTTTATATACTCAGTTTTTCTTCTTTAGTTGAGCATATCTAACTATTTTTGGTTGAACTTGCTCAATTAAAGTTGTATTTAATTTTTTTGTACTATTTAGATTTACAATATGGATTTCTTATATTTTTTAACAAACCTAATCCCAAAAAAATATTCTATTTTACGGTTTTTCCGTAATTCGTTCATTTTTTTACAAAAAGCAGTAATTCTTTTTTAACAAGATTAAAAATGCCTCAAATCAATCAAGTTAAACATTACTTAAATCGTATAATTCTACATTAAAGATTGAGTTTTTTGCGTTACTTTTGTGCAATTTTAAAAACCAATTCTTCCTTTTCCATGGAAAAAAAATTATACGCTCTTCTGTTCTCCACTCGTTTAATGGCATTGTTGTTTATCGGTTTTGCAGTCGCCATGATTTTTGGAACTTTTATTGAAAGTAAATACAATACCGATACTGCAAGAATTTGGGTGTATAACGCCTGGTGGTTTGAAGCGATAATGCTGTTTTTTGTCATTAATTTTTTTGGTAATATCAAGCGTTATCAGTTGTACAAAAAAGAAAAATGGGTAACTCTTTTACTGCATTTGTCTTTTATTTTTATCATTGTTGGTGCATTTATCACCCGATACATCAGCTATGAAGGCGTTATGCCTATTCGTGAAGGCGAAACGGTGAACCAAATGTATTCGGATAAAAACTATTTGACTTTTTTTGTTGACGGTCAGTATAAAGGTGAATTAAAAAGAAGAACTTTTGAAAAATCACTTTTGCTTTCGCCGGTAGCCAATAACTATTTTTCGTTTGATGAAAAGTTTGATCAAACACCTTTTTCAGTAGTTTACAAAAATTTTGAGTTGGATGTAAGCGAAACGATAGAGCCAAATCCTAAAGGAGAAGTGTATTTAAAATTGGTTGAATCGGGTGATGGAAGCCGTCACGAGCACATGCTTAAAGAAGGTGAAGTTCAAAACATTCACAACATACTTTTTGCACTAAATAAACCTACACAAGGTGCTGTCAATATCAATACACAAAACAATACAATTACGACACCGTTTGACGGAACGTTTATGCGAATGGCAGATCAAAAAAAAGGTAAAGTAGTAAAAGATTCGGTTCAGGAATTGATGTATCGTTCGCTTTATAATGTTGGCGGTTCGCAGTTTGTAATTCCGGAATTGCCTGTAAAAGGAGAAAAAGTATTCAAATCGAGTGGTGATTATAAAGCCAAAGAACACGATGATGCTTTAACTTTGGTAGTTTCATCGGGTAATGAACAAAAAGAAGTTACACTTATTGGTTCCAAAGGAAAAACAGGCGAACCGATAATGGTAAAAGTTGGCGATTTGGAATTTACTTTCTTCTTTGGTAGTAAAACCTATACGTTGCCGTTCAATATTAAGCTGAACGATTTTATAGCAGATAAATATCCCGGAACAGAAAAAAGTTACTCGGCGTTTGAAAGCCAGGTAACGGTGATTGATTCTACTGATAAGTTTGATGCCCGAATTTATATGAATAATATTTTGGATTACAGAGGTTATCGTTTTTTTCAAGCTTCATTTCATCCGGATGAAAAAGGAACCGTACTTTCGGTAAGTCACGATTATTGGGGAACAATGATTACCTATGTTGGTTACACACTTTTATACATTTGCTTAATGCTGATTTTATTTGCAAAAAATACTCGTTTTGCTGAGCTAAAAAGAAAATTAGAAACCGTGAAAAAGAAGAAAGCCAAATTACTAACGATTTTGGTTTTATTTTCAACACTTGGTTTTGCACAGCAAAAAGAAAATCATTCGCATCAAGCCAAAGCCAATATGAATTATCTTGATTCGATTAAAAAATATCAAGTTCCCGAAATTCAAGCTTCCCGTTTTGGACGATTAGTTATTCAGGATGATGGCGGAAGAATGAAGCCTATCAACACATTTTCATCGGAATTATTGCGAAAAGTTAGCCATAATGATACTTATGAAGGCATGAATTCGGATCAAGTATTTATTTCGATGAAGCAATTTCCTTTTGCTTGGATAGAAGTGCCGTTGGTTTATGTAAAAAGCGGGAATGACAGCATCCGAAAAATATTAGGTGTTGCTTCGGGAGAGAAGTTAATTCCGTTTAAGAAGTTTTTTGACGACGAAGGCAATTACAAATTAGCAAAGTATTTAGATGCAGCTTATAAAACGCCAAATCCTAATCAGTTTGAAAAAGATTTCGTAGAAACGGATAAAAAGATAAACCTTTTGAATTCGGCTTTATTCGGAAGTATATTGAGAGTTTATCCCGTGCCTAATGATGCGAATAACAAATGGCTTTCCAATTTAGAACTTAGTCATGCTACCGGAACAGCTTTGGATACTATTAAAACAGCTTTTCCAATATATTTAGAATCATTGGCAAAAGGTATAAAAACCAACGATTTTACATTGGCCAATACGATGTTGGACGGCTTGGAAAAGTTCCAATTAAAATATGGAAGCAAAGTTAGACCAACCGATAAAAAAATTGATGCAGAGATTTTGTATAACAAACTGAATGTATTCCAAAGATTACCGTATTGGTATATAGGAATTGCAGCTTTGATGTTTGTTATGGTTGTTTTCCAGATTTTTAAAGAACGTAAGTTTTTACGAGTGTCAATAAACGTTCTTCATGTTATTATCGGATTGCTTTTTGTAGTGCATACATTAGGTTTGATTGCTCGTTGGTATATTTCCGGTCACGCACCGTGGAGTAATGCTTATGAAAGCATTATTTATGTCGCTTGGTCAACAATGTTCTTTGGATTGGCATTTGACAGAAAATCAAAATTAACAGTTGCTTCATCGGCATTTGTAACCGCTATGATATTAACCGCTGCTTATGCCAACTGGATTGATCCTGAAATCGCCAATTTACAACCGGTATTAAACTCTTATTGGTTAATGATTCACGTAGCAGTAATTGTAGCAAGTTATGGGCCGTTTGCACTTGGTTTTATTCTTGGTTTTGTATCGTTATTGTTGATGTTCTTCACTAATGAAAGCAATAAAAAGAAAATGGATTTAAACATTAAAGAATTAACCTATTTGAATGAAATGGCGTTGACCGTAGGTTTAGTAATGTTGACAATCGGTAATTTCCTTGGCGGACAATGGGCAAACGAAAGCTGGGGAAGATATTGGGGTTGGGATCCAAAAGAAACTTGGGCTTTAATCAGTATTATGGTGTATGCTTTTGTCATTCACGCTCGATTTGTTCCAGGAATGCGTAACAAATGGTTTTTTAATTTGATGGCAATGTTTGCTTTTGTTTCAATATTGTTTACCTATTATGGTGTAAATTTCCATTTAGTAGGATTGCATTCCTATGCCAGTGGTGAAGCTAAATCACTAAGCTGGATTTATTACACATTAGGAACTATTTCCTTGATTGGAATAATTACTTATCCAAAATTCAGAAAATATTACAAACGATAATACTATAACAACAAACAAAAAGGTTCAACATCACGTTGAACCTTTTTTATTATACCATGTTTTCTAAAATTATACTTTTCCTAAAGTATAAAGTTGTTCCATCGTTGGTGTTGCACTTCCGCCGGCTGGTTCCAATGTAATACCAAAAGCTTCTGCACCTGAGGTTTTATCAACCGCAAATATTTTAGTGTCATTTGCTTTGAAATCAGCCAATAAACCAATGCTTGTTGGTGTTAAAGTAGGTTGTAGTTTAAGTGACCAAATTTGATATACTTTCCCTTCCGGAGGCTCAGGTAAACCGCTGGCATCAACATAAACTTCGTCGGTTTTTTGGTTCCAATAAATTTTAGCTTTAGCCGTTGGTGCAACCGTTTGTCCGCCAAGAGGAATTACTTTGTTGTTTTCATCTCTTACGATGGCTAAAACATTATTGGTTGTTTTGTTTTTCAATTCCAAATCAACAACGGTTTCTTGTAATTTATTTTTTTCTTGCTCAACAGTTATCACTTGATTATTGGATTTCTCTAATTCAAAATATTGATAACCAACACCAATCAATAATGCAATCGATGCAGCCCAACCAATATATTGCATGCGATTATTTCTTGGCTTCATATCAATTACCTTCGCTGAATGTTTAATTTCAAGTTGTGCTTTGATTTTTTCAAATTGACTGTGTGAAATAAACGGCGAAAAGCTACTCGATAAATTGAGAATTGCTTTTTCAATGGCAATAATTTCTTTGTTAATTTCAGGATGTTGTTTTGCCATTTGTTGTACTTCTTGTATTTCGGTTTCGTTGAGTAAACCATATACATAAAGTTCTAAAATTCCTGATTCTATAAATTCTTTTGCTTCCATTATACTTGAAGATACGTTCTTAAATCATTAATACAGTTTCGATTTTGTGTTTTTACTGTTCCAAGCGGAATTTCAAGTTCTTCTGAAGCTTCTTGTTGTGTAAATCCTTTAAAAAATAATAAATCTAACAATTGAATACATTTTGGCTTTAATTTCTTAATAAACTCTTTAATCCCGATAGTATCAATTCGGTTAATTGCTTTGTTACTGTCGTCTAATAGATGTACGAAATTGTCAGAAGAAAGGTTTTTTTGTTTGTTGTTAAAACCTTTGGAACGCAATTTATCAATAGCGGTATTTCGAGTAATGTTGAGCATCCAAGTATATAATCTTCCTTTGGAATCATTATAGGTTTCAATGTTTTTCCAAATTTTAACAAAACTCTCTTGAAGTACATCTTCTGCTTCTTCACGGTCGCTTATTAAGTTGGAAATTACGCTGAATAAACTCTTGGAATACATATCATAGAGCAATGTAAAAGCTCTGTCATCCTTCTTCAGGATCAAGGGTAAAAGTTCTTCTTGTGTCATAGCCTATAATTTGTGTGATTTGTAAATTTATGAAAAACAAATTACTATGAAATAATTTTTTATTTAAAACCAACTTAGAATCAATTCCGTATATGCTTAAAGATTAGGTTTTTTGTTTTTGTCAGCAAACATTTTATAGGTTAGGGTAGTGTTTGCTGCGTTGTTTGAAGCTCAGTATGTCCCCAATATACTGAGCTTCATTTTTATATGTAACTTTACCATTTTGATAACATCTGTTACAGTTCACATTTCGTAATTTTATAAAAAATATTCTATGAAAAAGCTAACCCCCTTTTTACTTATTTCTTTCTTAATGTTGAGTTGTCATAATCAGGCTCAAAATCAAGGAAAATCAACTCAAAAATTTGAAAATAATACAACAAAAATGGAAAAACAGACAATTTATCAGTTTAAAGTAACTGATTTATATGGTAATGAATTTGATTTTGCTTCGTTGAAAGGCAAAAAAATACTAATTGTAAATACAGCATCGGAATGTGGATTAACACCGCAGTACAAAGATTTAGAATCTATTTATGAAAAATATAAAGACAAGAATTTTGTAATTGTTGGTTTTCCTGCCAATAATTTTGGAGCACAAGAACCGGGTTCCAATGAGCAGATTGCTACTTTTTGCCAAAAAAATTACGGAGTAACTTTTCCAATGATGGCAAAAATATCAGTAAAAGGAAATGATAAACATGAGCTTTATAAATTTTTAACTGAAAAAAGTAAAAATGGGTTGCAAGACAGCGAAGTAGAATGGAATTTCCAAAAATACTTAATCAATGAACAAGGTGAATTGGTTAAAGTATTGTCGCCAAGAGTTTTACCAACCGATAAAGAAATTGTTGGTTGGATTAACCAATGAATAATATATCATAAATACAAAAGTAACTCCTGAGAAAATCGGGAGTTTTTTTATTTTTATCAAAATATAAACAATATGAAAAAGAGGTTAGTAGTTTTAACTGGAGCCGGAATTTCTGCCGAGAGTGGCATTAAAACGTTTCGCGATGCCGATGGACTTTGGGAAGGTCATGATGTTATGGAAGTGGCTTCGCCTGAAGGTTGGCGTAAAAACAAGGAACTCGTGCTCGATTTCTATAATCAAAGAAGAAGACAGTTACATGAAGTAAAACCAAATCTTGGTCATTTTACCTTAGCTGAATTAGAAGCCGATTTCGAGGTTCATATTATTACTCAAAATGTAGATAATCTTCATGAACAAGCGGGAAGTTCAAAGGTTTTACATCTTCACGGTGAATTGTTCAAAGCAAGAAGTACAAAAAATGAAAACTATATCTTAGACTGGAAAACCGATTTGAATTTAGGTGATGTTGATACAAACGGAAACCAATTGCGACCACATATTGTTTGGTTTGGTGAAGCCGTTCCTGCATTGGATGAAGCAATCGAAATTACTCAAACAGCTGATTATTTTGCTGTAATTGGAACATCATTACAAGTGTATCCTGCTGCAGGTTTATTGCATTATACCAAGCCAAATATTCCTGTTTTTTATATTGATCCTAAACCGGCAACAATTTATGATTTGGCCAATCCATTGGAAGTAATTTCTGCGAATGCTACAGAAGGTGTTCCTTTTTTAAAACAAAAACTATTGCAATAAAATTTAGAACCGTAATTTTTATTCATAAAAAAAGCTGTCTCATTTTAGGACAGCTTTTTCTATTTGATAAAGAAATTATTTTCTTTTTAATACTTTTTCTGTAGCTTCAACAATCGCTTGATTGTTCAGTTTGTATTTTTCCATTAATTGGTCCGGCGTTCCACTTTCGCCAAAACTGTCGTTAACGGCTACAAATTCTTGCGGTACTAAATGATTTTGGATTAAAGTTCTGGAAACGCTTTCGCCCAAACCACCAATAATATTGTGTTCTTCGGCAGTTACTACACAGCCGGTTTTTTTAACCGATTTTAAAATAGCTTCTTCGTCAAGAGGTTTAATTGTATGGATATTAATTACTTCAGCAGAAATACCTTTGGCTTCAAGAGCTTCAGCAGCAATTAAAGCTTCCCAAACTAAATGTCCGGTAGCAATAATTGTTACATCGGTTCCCTCGTTAAGCATGATAGCTTTTCCGATTACAAACGGCTCATCGGCAGGAGTGAAGTTAGGCACAACCGGACGACCAAAACGTAAGTAAGCCGGACCATGATGATCAGCCAATGCAATAGTTGCTGCTTTGGTTTGGTTGTAATCACAAGTGTTGATAACG
>VFQN01002359.1_pt1 | contig 29401 bp, 18 predicted proteins | sample 3512371 | NCBI WGS metagenome assembly VFQN01 (sample SAMN10412370, study PRJNA504923) | tailings metagenome | isolation source: Replicate 2 from Balatoc abandoned mine | place: Philippines: Itogon, Benguet | collected 2017-08-28
AGGGGCGTGGTGAGCCGGGTCATGAAGCTCCGTGCCTCCGTGAGAGGCAGCGGTGGCTCGCGGCAGGGAGTCGAGTACGAGTACGAGTACGAGTACGATGAAGTGGGGGGTGGTCCGTGGGACGGGGTGTGCTGGGTTGAATGAAGGCGGAGGTCTCACACGGAGGCACGAAGGCACGGAGGGGAAGGGGAATACTTTCACGGTGATTGAGGGTGGGTAGGGGCGTGGTGAGCCGGGTCATGAAGCTCCGTGCCTCCGTGAGAGGCAGCGGTGGCTCGCGGCAGGGAGTCGAGTACGAGTACGAGTACGATGAAGTGGGGGTGGGCCCGAAACCTGGCCCTGCGAGGTCCCGATCAGCCCGGGACCCTCGGTTTGGGTTCAACTCCATCGCCACTGCCGTCTTACGGACTGGACAGGAAACGGCGGTAGGCGCCTCCGACGTCCGGGTCGGCTCCGGGTGCGGTGGCGTGGAGATAAACCCCGAACCGCAAGCGGAGCCGTTCGCCCACGGGGACCACCACCCGGCTGGGCTCGCCCTGGTTCATGGCCTTGCGACCGAACGGATTCGCCACCATCAGGCCGTAGTCGCGGTTGTGAAACCAACTGGGGCGGAAGTTCTTCGGATCGGGCATCAGCGTCACCCCAAGGCGACGCCCCTCCAGCTCCCTCTCGTAGTCGCACCATGCAAATGCCTGGCCCCAGGTCGTCCTGGCGGAGGTGTCACCGGTGCTCGCAAGAATCCTCCCGCCGTTCTTCTCGGTGATCGGGGTGGCCACCCGGACGCCCATTCCCATCTCCTCCTGATCTCCGAACACCAGGGGTTCTTCGGCAGGCAGGAACTCGGCCTGCCAGACGAGAAGAAAGCCGTGGGCCAGGCGGGAGATGTCGATCCGCGAAACCTGGGTTCCCAACAACGCGCCGCCGCTCGCCACGAGGCGATTATCCGAGGTGAACGTGACCCGATCACCCTCCGCGCGCGGCGACACGGAAAAGCGCAGGTGCTCGATGCGACCTTTGTTCCGCCAGAAGTCCTCACCGTTGAGATCGCCGAAGGCCAGCCAGACCCCGGGGTGCATCGTGTCGTGGTCCGTCGGGTCGACGCCCGGGACCGGAGGCTGATTGCGGGTCACCCGCACGCCACCCGGGGCATGGAGGTTGGCGAGGTGCGGACGAAGGATCCGCGGATCGCGGAAGACATACTCCGCCATCGGCTGATCATCCCAGGTGATGGTCAGCCGGTCGTCACCGGGTCGGATGGCAAAGGACGCCTCGGGGGCGGCTGTGGAGGTTTGGGTGAGCAGCAGCCCGACCCAGGCGAACGACAGCAGGAGACGCGTCATGGCGAGCTTCGTGGATGGGGAGGTTCAGGTCGGAAGCCCGTACGGTTCGCGATGGCTGCCCCGTGCCAGACGTTGTGCTGCCTCCAGGGCGGACGCGCCACCGCCACCCACGCCGGTGATCCGGCCGGTGGTCGGATCCGTTTCCACCCAGGGCCCCAGGACGCCGGGCGTCCGATTGAGATCCACCCCGATTCCTTCGAGGCTCTGAACCAGGCGGGTGAACGCTTGTTCGACCTGGGGATGCGCGCCCAGCGCCTCCCGACACGCATCCAGTGTCGCGGATGGACCGAGTCGGTAGGAAAGGTTCCCCAGATGACAGACCGCCGACGAAACATGTCCCTCGAGGATCGGGGCGTTCAGGTCGGCAGATCGTCGGCTTCGGATGGCCTCGACGAAGTTGGAGGCATGCCCTGCGCCCCCGTTCCCGGCGAAGCGCCGGAGCTCCCTGCCTTTGGAATCGAACACGACGCCGCCCGAGCGCAACCCGGCGAAGTAACCGCCTTCGTACTGCAGCACAAAGCCCTCGCGAATCCGACGAAACTGATCCATGACCACGACATCCCTCTCCATCGAGAGATTGCGGTTCTCCAGGATGATCGGGAATCCGGGGTACTCCATCAGGGTGAACTGCGTGTTGGGCGTCTCCGCGGCATCCCCGTAGGTGAATCGGCCTCCCAGGCTGCGGATGCGCGAGGGAAACGCGGCTCCCGGGAGGAACATCCGGCAGGCATCGAAGGCGTGAATGCCGCTGTTGCCGAGGTCGCCGTCCCCGGTGGACCACACCCAGTGCCAGTCGTAGTGGAGCTTCGGGCGTGTCAGCGGTTCCCGCGGTGCCGGACCGCACCACAGGTCGTAATCCAGATCGGTGGGTGTGAAGGGTTCGCATTTCCCAATGGGCGGACGGTGTTCGTACCAGACGACCTGTCCCCAGAGCGGCTTGCCCACGTGGCCCTCCCGCAGCCATGCGGCCGCGGCGCGCAATCCGGGGCAGGACCGATACTGCGTGCCGGACTGCACCATGCGGCCCGTGCGCTTCGCCTCCTCCACCATCCGTTCCCCCTCCCAGACACTGTGAGACACCGGTTTCTCGACATAGACATCCTTGCCGGCCCGGAGAGCCCACACCGTGAGCGGGGCATGCCAGTGATTCGGGGTGGCGATGACCACCGCATCGATGTCGTCACGCTCGAGCACACGACGCGGATCGGTCGCGGCGAACGGCGTCATCCCCTGCTGCTTGAGCTTCTCCACCTCCGGCGCCAGGCGCTTCGGATCGACATCGCACAAGGCGGCGACGCGGACCTCCCGGATCGCGGAGAAGAGCTCCACGTGCTGGCGGCCCTTCCCCCCCAGACCGATGATCGCGAGGCGAATCCGGTCGTTGGCACCGAGCACATGCAGTGAGGGCGCAGCCAGCGCGGTGCCGGCGAGGGCGGCGGTCCTGAGGAAGGAACGGCGGTTGAACACGGGGCGATGCGGGTTGCGTTTCATGGTCGGAAGAGTCGGTGTGTGTTGTCGCGCAGGATCAGGGCCTTGGTCCGGGGATTCAGCCTGAAGCTCCGCAGGGCCTCCAGGAGCTCGTGCGGCCGCCCAGCCAGTCGGGCTCTCGCTGCGTCTTGCGACGAAGGTGTATGAAATCTCCGGGCCGGCTCGAGGCAAGGGTCAGGATTCATGCAGGTGCTTCCTCGATGTGTCAGGGGCGCACCAGATGACGAACAGCCCCAGCGCGTAGATGAGACCGCACAGCGAACCCACCCGGGAATACGACCCCCCGACCGAGGCGAAAAGCAGGCCGGCGAAGAACACCCCCACCGCCGTCGCGAAGCGACCGACGTTGTACGAGATCCCGCTGCCGGCGGCGCGGACATGGGTCGGGAAAAGCTCCGGCAGGTACAACGGCAGCCAGCCGAAGTACAAGGTGGCCACCAGTCCCTGCGCGAACACGATGGGCAGAAAGGTCGGCCGCAGCGGTTCCGTGCCCAGGAACATCAGCAGGGTCAGCACCGTGGCCCCCGCACTGATGAGCGCGTAGGCACGCCGGCGCCCCAGCCACGCCGCCACCTGCGCCCCGGTGAAACTCCCCAGCACGGCGCCCAACGCCCACCAACCCTGGGTGATCGCCTTGTAGCCGGCCTCGGTGGGGCCACCCACCTTGTCCGCCCAGGGAATCATCCACTTGCTGGCAGCCCACGCCCCGACCATGGGGATCAAGCCCAGCATGATCCCGATCAGCGTGAGACGAAGCAGCGGCGGACGAAACAGCGCCCCGAGCACCCCCCCGGACGACCCGGTCGCGGATCGGTTCCCGGCCGTGCTCGCAGGTTGCCGGTTGGAAGGTCGTCGGGAGGCGAGCCAAAGCGGAGACTCCGGCAGTGCCAGGAGCACGAGGACTCCGAGAACCGCCGGGACCGCCGCCAGCCCGAAGACCCAGCGCCAGGAATCCGGGGTGATGTGCCAGGTGCGGGCGATCTGGGACAGCAACAGGATGCCGGCGTTGAGGGCCGCCCCCATCAACCCGGCGATGAGCGGCCTCGACTTGTCCGGCCAGCACTCCGCCGCCAGCGCCACTGCGTTCGGCCAGACACCGCCCACGCCGAGTCCCACCAGGAACCGCAGCGCGAGCATCTGTTCCTGGGTTCGGACCAACGCGCCCAATCCCGCGAAGACGGAGTAGAAGAGAATGCTGATGCCCAACGCCCGTGTGCGGCCGATGCGGTCCCCCAGACTGCCAAGGAGGATGCCGCCGACCGCCGCACCCAGCATCAGGGCCGCCGTGAAGCGCGCAAACCAATCGCCGCCCAGGGTCGGTGTGTAGGCGGCGCCAAGCAGGCTTTGGGACACGGACAGCGAGGCCACCGGCATCAGCCCCAGCTCCAAACCGTCGAACAACAGGCCGCCAACGGCCGCGAACAGGACGGCAAACCGGGCACGGGGGGAAAGGGAAGGGGCGTTCATGCGTACCCACGGAGTCCCGGAAGGCGAAGCACCTCCTGGATGGCGGCATTGTCGAGTTCCCCAAGGCCAGCGGCTTCGGCCTGTTCCAGGAGCCGGCGATGCACCTCGGTCAGGGGCAATGCCAAACCGGCCGCCCCCGCCGCCTCCAGCATCAGCCGAACATCCTTCAGATGCTGGGACAGGCGCGCCTCCACCGTGTAGTCGCGCTCCACCAGCTTGCGGCCCTTCACATCCATGGCTCGGGAGTAGGCGTTGCTGCCCTTCAACACCGGAAGGGCCGCGGCGGGCGGGACCCCGATCGCCTCGGCAAACGCCAACCCCTCCGCCAGCACGGCCCGGTTCAAACCCAGCACGAGATTGCTGATCAGCTTCATCCTGGCCCCGTTCCCGCACGGGCCCACGTGATACACCCGGCCACCCAACACCGGCCAAAGATCGGAACAGGCCTCAAACACCGCACGTTCGCCCCCCACGATGACGGTGGCTTCCCCCCGACGGGTCTGCGCGCTGGATCCCGAGATCGGCGCATCCAGATACTGCACGCCCCGGACTGCCATCGCCCGCCCCAACGCCGCGGTCTCCCCCGGCGCTCCGGTGGTGGTGTCCACGAGAATGCGACCGGGCTGGAGACCGGCTTCCATGCGCTGCAACACCTCGAGCACCACCCCGCTGGTATAGAGGCTGATGATCGTCCGCGGACACGCCGCGATCGGGTTGTCCGACCACCGCGCGCCGAGCGCCAGCAGGGGGCGCGCCTTCTCCGGGGTCCGGTTCCAGACGAAGGTTTCGAACCCGCGTTCGAGCAACCGCTCGGCCAGCGCCGTGCCCATCAGTCCCAGACCCACCACTCCCACCGCGCCGCCGCTTCGGACCTGGTTGAAGGCATGGCTCGAACCCGGCGATTCCACGGAAGGCAGCATGCGAACCCGCCCCTGCGGGCACCATGCGGAATCCGCCCCATGGCGTGCGAAAAGTGCCCACGTCCGGGCGGACGCGTCCTGCGCCGTGGAATCCCGCATCGACCCCGCACCGGCCACGGGGTCACGCGCGACAGCGTGCACGGAAATCGGACGGGCTCAGGCCGGTCGCCCGGCGAAACCAGTGGCTGAAGTAGTGCTCGCTCGAAAAGTTCAACGCGAACGCCACCTCCTTCACCGTGCGCAGCGGGTCCGACAACAGGATTCGGGCGAGATCGAGGCGTGCCTCCCGCAGAAACGCGTGGAGGGTCAGTCCCTGCGACCGGTGGAACTCGTCGCGAAGGCGCGAATAACTGCGCCCGGCCACCACCGCCAACTCCCGTGCCCGCCATGCGCGAGCCGGATCCGTGCGCACCGCCTCCACCACCCGGGACACCGCAGGCGGCATCGCGGAGACCGGGGATCGAAAGACGCCCCGGGTGGACAGCAGTTCGCCCAGAAGCGCGGTGAGTTCGAGATGGACCCGCCATTCCAACCCGGGCTCCGGATGCCGAAGCCACGACCGCAGGCGCCGTTGACGGGACTTGAAGACCAAGGGCGCCAACTCATACGCCGGGTCCGGGCCGAGCAACTCCAGCCAGGACTCGAGTCCCGGGCCGCTGAAGCGGACGCCCTCGGTACGCAGGGTCCGCCCAGGATCGGGCACATAGGTGCGGGGCAGGCGCAGATCGATCAGCCAGCAGCGGTTGGACGGTTCCAATCGGAAACGTCGCCCGCCCAGGTGGAGCTCCCCCGATCCGGCTGCCGTGGCGAACAGAAAAACCCCGGCCTTGTCCATGCCGTCGTGGCGCTCCACTTCGTCCCGGGAAACGAAGCCGACCGAAAGGGCATGCCAGAGGAGGCGGCGGGCGGCCGGCGACGGTTCCACGCCGTGGAGTTGAGCCGTGGAGATGGGCATGCCGACCGCATCGTGGCCCGGGTTGGCCCGCGACGTCCACCCAGGCCGCGGCACCCCTGCTCCAACGGAGCGCCGCATCGAACCGCACCCGGTCCTCGTCACCGGCACACGCACCGTCGAGGACGCCGGTGAGAACCTCGGCGGATTCCTCCAGCACGACGGCACGCCGATGGAATCCCTGGAGGTCGTCCGAGGACTCCGGGCCGGCAAGCACACCCCGGCCATGGGCCGGGGGCTGGGGGTGGGGTCAGGCGAGGAAGCCGAGGTCGCGGGTGGGGAAGTTGCCGAGGTTGGGGAAGATCGAGGTCAGCTGGTGGTCGGCGACGCCGAACCATTTGGCGAGGGTGGCGCCGTACTGGTCGATGGAGGAGGAGGGGATCATGGCGCCGCGGGAGCCGGAGTCATCGGGGCCGCCGAGGGCGAGGTCGGGGAAGGTGCCGTGGATTCGGCCGCCCTGGACGGCGCCGCCGAGGATGAGGTGGTGGTTGCCCCAGCCGTGGTCGGAGCCGGAGCCGGACGGTTGGAGGGTGCGGCCGAAGTCGGAGAGGGTGAAGGTGGTGACGCGGTCGGGGACGCCGAGTTCGAGGGTGGCGTTGTGGAAGGCGGCCATGGCCTCGGCGACCTGACGGAGGAGGTTCCAGTGCTGCCAGCTTTGGGAGCCGTGGGTATCGAAGCCGCCGATGGAGCAGAAGAAGACCTGGCGTTGGATGCCGGTGTTGGAGCGGAGCTTGATCAGTTTGGCGACCTGGAGCAGTTGGGCGCCGAGGTTGGAGCCGGGGAACGGGGTGGTGAGGGTGGCGGAGTTGCCGGAGAGCATGGCGTTGAGGCTGAGGGCGTCCTTGCGGACGCGGTTGGCGGCCTGGACGAGGGCGAGGCCGCTGTCGAACTCGAGCACCTGCTGGAGGCCGGTTTTTCGGGCGTCGGCGGCGGACTGTGGCCAGAGGCTCATGCCCGCGGGGTCGAGGTTGAAGCCGGGGAGGAGGCTGGCGGACTGGACGATCTGACCGGCGCAATAGAGGGACGGGCCGGTGACGGAGATGCTCGGGGGGAAGGAGGAGGTGCCGTTGAGGGTGTGGACGGCGTCGACGGTTCTGGCGCCCCAGCCGCTGGAGCCGGAGGGGGAGGGGATGCCGCTCTGCATCTGTTGGATCTGGTCGGAATGGGAGAAGAGGTTGGTGGGGACCGGGGCGGCGTGGGCGAGGAACTGGGGGCGGCTGACCGGTTGGACGAGCATGCCGGTGTTGGCGAGGACGGCGAGGTGGCCCTGGGCCCAGAGGGGGTGGATGGCGGCGAGGCCGGGGTTGAGGCCGTAGGGGGTGCCGTCGGGATGTTCGACGGTGAGCATGGGCCCGTTGTTGTCGGGGAGGGCGAGGGTGCCGCGGGCGGAGCGGTAGGCGTTGAAGGCGGCCTGGGTGAGGGGGACGACGGTGTTATGGCCGTCGTTGCCGCCGGTGAGGAAGATGCAGACCAGGGCCTTGTAGTCGGGGGGCGCGCCCTGGGCGAGGGCGTTGATGCGGCCGAGGCGGGAGAGGAGGGCTGCGCCGCCGAGGCCGCCGAGGAGCTGGCGCCGGGAGATTCGGTGTTGGCGGAGGGACATGGGGTGATGGGGGTTGGGTTTGGGGGTCTGGGTTTGCCGGGTGGGGCGTGGGTCAGTGGTGGACGGCGTACTGGCCGGTGAGGGCGGCGAGGTAGAGGGCGGTTTCGATGCGGGTCCGGGCGTCGTAGCCCGGGGAGGCGGCCTGGATGATGGCCTGGCGGATCTGGGCGGGCATTCGGCCGTAGAGCAGGGTCTGGTTCACCTTTTCCACCAGGGCGGGCATGTCGTTGCCGTAGGGTTGGAAGGGGGTGAGATCGACCGGCATGTCGGCCCCAGGGTAGTTGATGATCGAGTACAGCATGTTGGCGCGCAGGGTGGCCTCGGTGGGGGAGTAGATCTGGAACTCCGGGCCGAAGAGCTGGGGGTTGCCGGGGAGACGGTACAGCGGGGAGAACCAGCCGAAGACGGACGGTGGGGCCAGGACCGACTGGCCCATGTAGTCGAAGAGGTAGGTGACCTGTTGTCCGGGGCCGAAGCGGCCGCCGAGGGCGCGCAGGAAACCGCAGACGTGGAGGACGGGTTCCTTGAGCCGGCCCTGGTTGACCGTGGCGGAGTCGTTGCGCGCCTCGGGGTCGAGGAGGATGGCGCGGACCACCGCGCGGAGGTCGCCGCGGACACCCTGGCCGTTGTCGGCGAACACCGTGGCGACGCGTTGGATGTAGTCGGGGCTCGGGTTGCTGGTCACCAGGCTGCGGATGAGGCGGGTGGCGATGAAGGGGGCGGTGTTCGGGTGCTGCATCAGGCAGTCGAGCAGGGCGTCGAGGTCCTGTTCGACCGTCTGGTTCGCCGGGAGTGAGCAGCCCAGGAACGATTTCGCCGACGGGTCATGGTTGGCGGGGCGGGGTTCCATCGGGGCGCCGAAGTATTCCCAGTTGTTGGCGCGTGGCGTGGCTCCCGGGGCGGTGGCGTAGGTCCAGCCGGTGAGGGCGAGCGCCACCTGGGTCACCGTCGACTGGTCGTAGGCGGGGATGGGGTTTCCCGTGGCGTCCAGGCGGGGCGAGCCGTCGGGGTTCAACTGCCAGAGTCCGATGGTGAACAACTGCAGCAGTTCGCGCGGGTAGTTCTCGTTCGCGCCGCCGGCGGGGCCGGGTTTCATCGAGTTCGCCAGGTCGAGGTACTTGCCCATGGACGGGCTCACCGTGAGGTCGCGGAGCAGGGTGCGGTAATTGCCGAAGGCGTGCCGGCTGAGCAGGCGGAGCCAGGGGAGCATTTCATCGGCGTACACCAGCTTGTTGGCCGAGGTGACGACGATCTGGCCGAGGGCGTAGGCCACGCGTTGCCGGAGTTGGTCCGGCGCGGTGGTGTACTGGTGGAGCGTCCATTGGCGGAGCGCGCCCATGGAATTGCCGGACGGGGCGGGGATCGGGGATTCCGGGAGGGCGAGCTGTTGTTCCAGGAAGGCGTTGATGCCGATCTGGCGGACCTCGGCGAGGGTGGTCGGGGAGGGGCCGAAGGAGGACTGCTCGAGGAAACGCGCGGCGGCGAGCAGGTCGGGCGACGTGCCGGTCGGGGGCGAGGACGGCGGCGGCTCGGGGGGATCCTGGGGCGGCGGCGGCGGGGGAGGTGCGAGCAGGGTGACGGTGGCTTGGGCGAAAGCGGTGGGCGTGGCGGTGGAGGTGGCGCGGATGGTGACCGTCGGGGAGGCGGGAAGGATCTGGGGGGCGGTGTAGACGCCGGCCGGGGAGATGGTGCCGATCGAAGCGGAGCCGCCGTTGACGCCGTTGACCGACCACGCGACCGCGGTGTTGGCGGATCCGGTGACCGCGGCCTGGAAGGCCTGGGAAGCGGCGAGGCTGACCGAGGCGGTGGACGGGGTGACCGCAACGGTGACCGTCGGGGCGGTGACCGTGACGCTGACGACGCTGCCGGTGACGGGTCCGGGGCCCGGTTGGCGGACCGCGAAGCGGAGGGTGCCGGCCTGCGAGGCGTGGCCGCGGGCGATGAGGCGGGTCGGGGAGACGTAGGTGGTCACCAGGTCGGCGCCGTTGGCCACCGCGACGGAGTCGGGGGCGAAATTGGATCCGTTGAAGGACACCTCGAACGGGCCTGCCTGGAGGGAGGACGGCGAGACGCTCCAGAGCCAGGGGTACTTGCGGGTGACCGTGAGGCTGGTGGCCGCGAAGGAGGACGGGTAGGCGGTGCTGCGGGCCTTGATGGTGAGGACGGGGTTCGGGGGAGCGACCGCCGGGGCGGTGTACCGGCCCGAGGTGTTGATCGTGCCGAGGGTGGCGTTGCCGCCGGGGATGTCGTTCACCAGCCACTCGATGGTGTTGGGCGAGATCGGGACGTAGGCGCCGAACTGGCGGGACGTGCCGACATCGATCCGGACATCGCGCGGCCAGACGTCCATGGCGCCGGAGACCTGGGCGCGGGCGGGGAGACAAGGCGGGAGCAGGGACAGGAACAGGAGGACCAGGGGCAGCAGTGGGGACCCGCCGGGTGCCGGGGCTGTGCGGTGTCGGGGTGCCGGGGCGGGGATGGGCGAAGGGTGGATGGGGTCCATGGGCGTGGGTTGCGGGGGGTGCGGTTGGTGTGGGCGGGGATGGGGCAGGGTGTCCGCGCGTTTGAATGACTCCTTGGTGCGGGGGTCCTGGGGAAGTGCGGCCGGGCGTCGGGGGACGCGCATGGGCACGACGGGTCGTGCGGCCGAAACGAATCCTGGGGACCTCCTGATTCCGAGCCTTTAGCACGGCGCACGGCGTGGGCGCCATCCGACTTTCGGAAGGGGTGGGGTTTGGGCTAACGGGGACCGGGGTGGTTGGAACCGCTAGGCGGGCGTCGGTGTGGGGGCGGTAGGCGGAGCGAGCCGCGGCATTGCATGTGGGGGTGGGATGGCGTGAGTCTTGGGCGAACCTATGCCGTACAGCCGAGTTGTGGCGGACACTTCGAGTCATCCCCTGGTGCCTGGGGCGGTGTTGGCATGTCTGCTGGCGCGGGGAGTGGCGGCGGCGCATGCGCCGTCGAGCGCGGCGGAGGGGGAGGCTTTGAACCGGCGGGCGTGGCTGGATCTGGTGCAGCAGTTTCAGGGGCCTGGGGGTGTGCCGGACGACCAGATGACCCGGCTGATCGAGACCGACTGCGAGTATGTGCGCCGGTTTGACGAGTTGCGGCGGCAGATTCCGGAGGTCGCGGAGGTGACCGGGTGTCATGAGCTGAGCGTGGAGCGGTTGGCGCGGGCGCTGTTCTCGTTCCGGCTGCTGGGGGAGTACCTGGAGGTCCTGACCCCGCCGCAGATGAGTTACGAACGGACCGCGCAGGGGACCGTGGATCTGCTGGCGGCGTTCACGCTGGCGTTCCGGCGGCTGGTGGGGGCGACGTGGTCGGTGCTGTTTCCGCTGGGGGAGATGTCCCTGGCCTGCGATGCCGCGGCGCAGTTCTGGGTCGCGTGTCTGCACGGGGTGCGGCCGGAGGACATGGTGGGAGGGTTCGTGGGGTATTTCCGGCGGCAGCATCGGGACCGGTTCAAGGCGTTGAACGAGGGGTATGTGCCGGACCGGACCATCCGGGTTCGGGACGTGATCAGCGAACACCTCGATTCCGCGGCGGACCGGATCGGGAAGTTGCACGAGGCGGTGGCGGAGGCGGTGAAGGAGGGGCCGGAACGGTTGTTCGCGGAGATGGTGCGGTTGGCGGGGAAGCTGGAGTTGAACCTGATCGTGATGCACTTCTGCCATCACGTGACGCGGGAGGCGTGCGATGCGCTGGCGGGGCTCGACGGCCGGCTGACCGCGCGGGAGAACCGGTTCCTCCAGTACCTGTTGCAGCAGACCGCGCGGGCGATCGACGACTACGGCGCGCACGCGGTGGCGCGGCCGAACCTGAGCGCCGACAACATCGCCTCGATCCTGAAGGAACTCGACGCGATGGTGGGCATCGTCGAGGTGAAGCGGAAGCTGCGTGAAGTGGCGAACGTGGCGCGGCTGCAGCAGATGCGCACCGCCCAGGGGTTGCCGGCGATCGCCACCAGTTATCACGCGGTGTTCAGCGGGAACCCGGGCACCGGCAAGACCACGGTCGCGCGGCTCCTGGGGCGGATCTACAAGGCGCTGGGCGTGCTGCGGAAGGGGCACCTCGTCGAGTGCGACCGCGCGGCGCTGGTCGGGGAGTACGTCGGGCAGACCGCCCCCAAGACCAACGCCGTCATCGACTCGGCGCTCGATGGCATTCTGTTCATCGACGAGGCCTACGCGCTCTCGAAGGAGCGTGAGGATTTCGGGCGGGAGGCGATCGACACCCTGCTGAAGCGCATGGAGGACAACCGCGACCGGCTGATCGTGGTGGTCGCCGGTTATCCGGCGGAGATGGAACGCTTCGTGAACTCGAATCCCGGGTTGCGCTCGCGGTTCAACCGGTTCGTGGATTTCCCCGACTACACGCCGCACGAGCTCTGCCGGATACTGGCGCTCATGTGCCGGCGCAACGGGCTGACCTTGTCGGGCGGGTTGAAGGAGAAGGCGATCGGCTACTTCCACGCGTTGCACGCGGCGCGGGACGCGCACTTCGGCAACGCGCGGCTGGTGCGGAACTGTTTCGAGAGCATGGTGACCGCGCAGGCGTCCCGGCTGGTGGCGGGTCCGCCGCCGGATGCGGCGACGCTGATGCGGCTGACCGAGGGGGACCTGGAGTGGCCGGGGACGTTGGCGGACGTGCTGCCGGCGCGGGAGCGGCGTCGTTACCGGCTGGTGTGTCCGGCGTGCGGGGAGGTGTATTCGTGGACGCCGGACCTGGAGCTTGTGGACGCGCAGTGCCTGAAGTGCCAGGCGATCTACGACGCCTCGTTCGGGGAGCTGTGGGAAGGCTGAGGGCCCGTGCGGGGGAGCGGGGGAGCAGGTGTGCGGGTCAGGCGAGGATTTCGCGGATCACGTGGCCGTGGACGTCGGTGAGGCGGCGGTCGGCGCCGTTGTGGCGGTAGGTGAGGCGTTCGTGGTCGAGGCCGAGCAGGTGGAGGATGGTGGCGTGGACGTCGTAGGTGGTGGTTTTGTCGAGGGACCTCCAGCCCCAGGGATCGCTGGAGCCGTGGGTGGAGCCGGGGCGGATGCCGGCGCCGGCCATCCAGCCGACGGACGTGGCGCCGTTGTGGTCGCGGCCGGTGGCGCCCTGGGTGAAGGGCATGCGGCCGAACTCGGTGCTCCAGACCACGAGGGTGTCGTCGAGCAGGCCGCGGGCCTGGAGGTCGGTGAGGAGGCCGGCGATGGGTTTGTCGGTGGACGCGGCGATTCTGGGGAGTTCGGCGGGGATGTCGGTGTGGTTGTCCCAGTTGTTGGAGGGGCCGCCGGCGCCGCTCCAGACCTGGACGAAGCGGACGCCGCGTTCGACGAGGCGCCGGGCGAGAAGGCAGCGGCGGCCGAAGTCCTCGGTGGTTTTGTCGTCGAGCCCGTAGATCTGGCGTGTGGCCTGGGATTCGGAGGCGAGGCTGAAGGTTTCCGGGGCGGCGAGCTGCATGCGGGCGGCGAGCTCGTAGCTTTGGATGCGGGCCTCGAGGCGGGAGTCGCCGTCGGCGCGGTCGCGATGGCGGAGGTTGATGCGGCGGAGGAGGGCGAGGCCTTCGGCGTCGGCGTCGGGGGTGAGGTGGGGGGAGTTGGTCGGGGGGTGGAGGTAGGGGATGGGTTCGGGGGCGCCGGCGTTGAGGACGGTGCCGGCGTGGGTGGCGGGGAGGAAGCCGGCGGAGAAATTGCCGCGCTGGTTGTAGGGCAGGCCGCGGGCGTCGGGGAGGACGACGAAGGTGGGGAGGTTGTGGGCCTCGTTGCCGAGGGCGTAGGAGATCCAGGCGCCCATGCAGGGGAAGCCGGGCAGGAGGAAGCCGGTGTTGGCGAGGAAGCTGGCGGGACCGTGGACGTTGGTGCGGGATTCGATCGACATGAGGAAGGCGATGTCGTCGACGTGCCGGGCGAGGTGGGGGAAGACGCTGCTGACCCAGCGGCCGGACTGGCCGTGCTGGCGGAAGGGGAAGGGGCACTTCATCACCTTGCCCGGTTCGCTGGTGGCAGCCTCGACGCGGGAGCCGTCGCCGGGGTCGAACGGTTTCCCGTGGAGCCGGTCCAGCTCGGGCTTGTGATCGAACGTGTCCATCTGGCTGGCGCCGCCGTTCATGAACAACTGGATGACGCGCCGGACGCGGGGGCGGTGATGGGGGCCGGTCGGGCCGGGGGCGGGGGAGGGTGCGGCGGCCAGGGCGGGCTGGGTGAGGTGGGCGAGGGCGATGCCGCCGAGGCCTCCGCCGAAGCGCCAGAGGAAGTCGCGCCGGGACGCGCCCGGTCGCACGGGTGGACCGGCGGGGTGGCGGTCGCCCGGATCAGTCGACGAAGTGGAGTTCATTGCTGTTGAGCAGGAGGCGGCAGAGGCTGGGCAGCCCGTGGCGTTGCGCGTGGGCGAGCCAGTCGTCGGCCTCCTCCGGCGCGGGCGTTCGGAGCAGGACGAGTTCGCCCAGGGTGCGGACCTGTGCGGGCAGGGTGGATTCGGTTGCGGCGATGCGCTCGGCGATGTGGGCGCTGTGGCGGACGACGAAGGGGTGGTTGAGCAGGGCGAAGGCCTGAAGGGCGGTGAAGGACTCGGAGCGCACCGGTTGGGACTGGTCGCCGGAGGGGCTGTCCATGAGGTCCATCATCGGGTCGGGCAGGGTGCGGAAGAGGAACCGGTAGATGGATCGGCGGGAGCCGCCGGGAGTGTCCGGGTCGTAGGCGGCGTAATCGACGTTCGGGGTGACGTGGATGCCTGGGGACATGGCGAACTGGCGGACGGAGGGTCCGCCCATGGTGTCATCGAGGCGGCCGGCGAAGCGGAGGACGCTGTCGCGGAAGGACTCGGCGTCGAGGCGTCGGCGCAGGGGGCGGAGGTCGGAGGGGGTGTTGGGGTCGGCGGCCTGCTGGCGCCAGGCGTTGCTGGTGAGGATGAGGCGGTGGAGGCGTTTGAGGGAGCCGCCGAGGTCGTCGCGGAAGGTGGCGGCGAGCCAGTCGAGCAGTTCGGGATGGACGGGAGAGCTGCCCATGCGGCCGAAGTCGTTGGGGGTATCGACGAGGCCGCGGCCGAAGTGGTGTTGCCAGACGCGGTTGACGATGCAGCGCCAGGTGAGGGGGTTGTGCGGGCTGCTCAGCCAGCGGGCGAGGGCGGCGCGGCGCAGGCCCTCGTCGGGGTCGGTGCCGAAGCGGGCGGGCAGTCCGGCCACGCAGGACAACGCGCCGGGCTGGGCGGGTTCGATGGGTTTGAGGACCTCGCCGCGGCGGAGGACCTGGACCTCGCGCGGTTGGCCGAGGGGTTTCTGGCCGCCGTTGGCGGGGAAGATGTGGGCGCCGGCGTAGACCCGGCGCGGTTCGGGCAGACGTGCGAGTTCGCGGGCGATCCGTTCGGAGAGGAAATGGGCGGTCACCAGGCGTCGCTGCTCGGTGGTGCGGTCCGCCGCCGGCACGGCCAGGGCGGTGGCGACGGCTTCCGGAACGGGCGAGGCGCGGATGGGTGGGGCGTCGGTGGTGAAGGAAAGGCGGAAACGCCCGAGGGTGTGGCCGCGGCCGTGCTGCTGGCGGAGCACGACGCGCAGGGCGTGGCCCGGGGTCAGGGACCCGGGGCGGGCCAGTTCGAAGGTCGCATGGTGACGGCGGCCCTCCTGGGGGTGGATTCCCCACCCGGTGAGCGGGTCGTCGTCGAAGACGGTGGCGATGCCCCAGCCATCCTGGTTGAACGACGCGTCGGGATTGGCCAGGGGCACCGGCTTGAAGTCCTTTTCGTCCGGGGCCCGTGCGTGGACCTCGAAGCCGGTGAGGTGGAAGTTGCCGTTCTCCGCGCGGCCGGGGCCGCGGGCGGGAAGAGACGGATCGGGCAGGACCTCGAGGCGCAGCGCGGTGATTCCGGGGCGGCTGACGGTGAGGCCGACGAGCTGGATGTTGGTCGCCGGTGCCGGGCCGAAGGCGAGCAGGGAATCGTCGTCGAGCCGGCGCAGGCCGCGATCCGGTGCGCCGGGGCCTTCGGCGGGGGCGGGGGCGGGGGTCGGATCGGGCAGGGCGCCGGGGTCGAGGTCAGGCGGGAGATCGGCCTGCCAGGCGTTGGGGGTCCAGGGGGTCCAGGTGTGGAGGCCGGAGCGGGCGGACAGTTCCCACTCGGTCTGCCGGGTGCGGAGGGAGTCGTCGATCAGGGCGTCGAGTGTGGCGTGGTCCTTGCGGTCGAGGGCGACCTGGAGGCGCAGCCAATGTTGGCGGGCGGCGTGGACGGCGGGGTCGGAGTCGTAGAGGCGTTCGGCCTTCTCGGTTCCGGCGAAGACGGCCTGGAGGGCGTAGTAATCGCGTTGGGAGATGGGGTCGAATTTGTGGTCGTGGCAGCGGGCGCAATGGACGGTGGTCGCGGTGAAGGTGGACATCACGTTCGCGACGATGTCATCGCGGTCGAGGTAACGGCCGATCTCGCGGTCGAGGACGTCCTCGCGGATGTCGCGCAGGGAGCTTTCGTCCCAGGGGCCGGCGGCGAGGAATCCGAGGGCGGGGATGAGGTCGGGTTGATCGGGGGCGAGGGTGTCGGCGGCGATCTGTTCCTCGATGAAGCGGGCGTAGGGTTTGTCGTGGTTGAGGGCGTGGATGACGTAATCGCGGTAGGGCCAGGCGTGGTCGCGGGGGCGGTCCTGGTCGTGGCCGTGGGTTTCGGCGAAGTGGACGACGTCGAGCCAGTGCCGGGCCCAGCGTTCGCCGTAGCGGGGCGAGGCGAGGAGGCGGTCGATTTCCCGGGCGAGTGCGGTGTCGAGCGGGAGGGGGGATTCGGCGAAGGCGCGGACTTCCTCAGGCGAGGGGATGAGGCCGTGGAGGACGATGGAGAGGCGGCGGAGCAGGGTGGCGCGGTCGGCGGTTTCCAGGGGGTCCGCGGTGTTCCGGGCGGCCGGGGCGTGGGCGATCCAGGCGTCGACGGGGTGGGCTGCGGGGGAGTCGGGGAGCGGGGGGCGGACGAGGGGGCGGAAGGCCCACCAGGATTCGGTGTTGGAGCCGGGGATTTGGTGGGGCAGTTCGAGAACCCTGGGATCCGGGGCGCCGAGGCGGACCCACTGTTCGAGGATGTCGATTTCGGCGGGGGGCAGGGGGGATTCGGGGGGCATGGCGCCATCGCGTTCGGTGCGGCGGATGGCGCGGATGAGGAGGCTGCGGTCCGGGTCGCCGGGGATGATGGCGGGGCCGTGGCTTCCGCCTTCGGACCACCCGCTGCGTGAGTCGAGGGCGAGGCCGCCCTTCATTTTGCCGGACCCGTGGCTGTGGCATTCGAAGCATCGGGCGCGGAGGATCGGTTCGACCTGATCGCGGAAGAAGGCGTCGGGGGCGGGAGGCGGTGTGGGGGATGGTTCGGGGTTGGCGTGGGAAGGGGAGGGGTTGGGGAGGGTGAGGAACAGGCTGGCGAGCAGGGCGACGAGCGCGAAGGTTGGCGGCGGGGTGCGCCGTCGGGGCAGGGGAACCCGCGTGGCCAGGGGCGCGCGCATGGCGGCGGGGTGACGGTGCATGACGTTGGATGGAATCCATGTCCGCCCGCGCCGTCGAGCCAGATCCTGGCCAATCGGGTCGCCCGGCACCCTGGCGTACGCATCCCGAACCCGTTGGGTGGCGAGTTGGCTCAGCACTTTCAGGAATGCTCGGATCCTCGGTTTGTGCCTTGCAGGCCCATCGGAACCGGCTTGGAAGTGAACAAGAGCCTTCGGTGGCAGAAAACGTTATCGCGAGGCTTCCTTCGTGGGTCGGTCCTGAGTCAGGATTGTGGCGTGATTCCCCTGCGGATGGCGTGGGCATCGACCGGGTCTGGGGCCGATAGAGGCGATCGCCGGCTCGTCAGGAAGGGATTCTCTCTGTTCTCTGCGCGGCGTTTGGCCGTTCTCGCGGCGGTCGCTACTATCGCGTTTCCTTGGCTGGCCGGGATGGAGACTTGGGGACAAGCGGCTCGGGAAACGTCCGCGCCCGCTCGGCCGCAAAGTCACTCGCGTCTCCTGCGCAAGCATCAGATCCAACCGCCTCCCCAGCCCGCCGATCCTGCCTCGCCGCGGCCCCCCAACTGGATTCGGGTGCAGGAGGCTCCGCAACACGAACTCGCCAACTGGATCTCCGCCGGCGGTGACGTGACCGGGGACGGCTTCGCGGACGTCGTCGAAGGGGAGCCATCCTTCGACCAAGGGCGCGGACGGGTGCTCGTGTTTCCCGGTTCCAAGTCCGGGCTCGGAACCACCCCCACGACCGTGCTCGTCGGAGCGTGGCCGGGAGCCGCCCTGGGCAGGTGGATCCAAGGAGTGGGCGACATCAATGGCGACGGCATCGATGACCTGATCGTGTCCGAGAACGACCGGGAGCACTCGCGGGGTGACGCTCCACCCATGGAGCGGACCCGCCTCGTTCTCGGGGGCCGCTTCGAGTCCGTGCCCGGCGCGGAGTGGCTCGACTCCCGATTCACCTCCGCCGGGGACGTCAACGGAGACGGTTTCGACGACCTGGTGGCGTATGCCCGGGAGGATCAGGTCCACGTGTTGTACGGGTCGCCGTCCGGACCGGGGGCGGCACCGGACTGGACCGTGCGTTCCGAGCACCCGGACTCGGGCTTCGGCGGGCAGGTAGCGGCCGCGGGCGATGTCGACGGGGATGGTTGCGACGATCTCCTCATCTCCGCGTACCGCTTCAACGGCCGCCTGCGGCACGGCGGGAAGGTTTACCTCTACTTTGGGAGCAAGTCCGGGCTGGCATCCGCCCCGGGTTGGACGGCGGAGTATGATCGTCCCGTCACCGCCGGGGTGGACGACGTGCACGAACAGCACTTCGGGTTCGGCCTCAGTTCCGCGGGCGATGTCAATCGGGACGGTTTCGACGACATTCTCATCGGCGCGCGCTTTGCCGAGCAGGGAGACCGCAATGAAGGCCTGGCCTTCCTCTACCTCGGCTCACCCACGGGGCCGGGTCGCAGGCCGGACTGGGTGGCCGAGAGCAACCTGGCCCACGCCGAATTCGGACACGGAGTTTCCAAGGCGTATGACTTGAACGGGGATGGATTCGATGACGTCATCGTCGGCGCGCCCGGCGCCTCCCTGGGCCAGCTAAACGAAGGAGCGGTGGTGGTTTATCACGGCTCGCGCCGCGGGCTGACACGCTATCCCGTCTGGTCCATGGAGGGTGACCACACGCATGAACGCTTTGGCCTGCCCGTGGCCAGTGCGGGTGACATCAATGGGGACGGGTATCCCGAGGTCCTATTCGTGGGACAGCACCATGGGCGAGCCTTTAAGGAAGGCCGCCCTTATGTGGCGCGGGCCGTAGTGGCCTACGGCGGGCCAAACGGACTGCTTCCGTCCCACCGCTGGCAACTCCGAAAGCCACTGCTGCTGGGGCTGCAACACACCCTGGAGCGCTACCACAAACGCCACGGCGCGGTGGTGTACTGGGGACCGGCGGTACTCGTGTTCGGGAGCGTGGTGGCGGGTCTTCTCTGGGTTCAGTTCCAACTGCGCCGGCGGGTTGCGGAGTTGTTGGCGCAGAACGAACTCTACGCGGTCGAACGTGAACGCTCGCGCATCGCCCGGGATGTTCACGACCACTTGGGCGCGCAATTGACTCAGATCGCCCTCTGGACCCAGGTCGCGCGGTCCTCGGACCGCCTCCCGGAGGAGTTGACCGACACCCTCGGTCGTGTCTCACGCCATGTCGGCAGTGCCATGTCGGACATCAGCCAACTGGTCTGGACCCTCAAGCCCGGCAACGAATCCCTGGACCGCTTCGCCGCCTTTCTCGGAGAAATGGTGGTGAACTTCCTCGAACCCACCTCGATCGAGCTCATCCTGGACATTCCGGAGCAGTTGCCCCCCCTGCGCTTGAGCCTGGAATGCCGTCAGCAGGTGCTCTCGGCCACCCGAGAGGCCTTGAACAACCTCGCCAGTCATGCCGGCGCCACCCGCGTGACCCTGCAGGTGGACGCCACCAGCGCCGCCGTTCGGATTCGCATCACCGACAACGGACGCGGATTCCTCGAGGGAACGCCGTCCGAACCCGGCTCAAAGGGTCGACCCGGTTCCGGGAACGGGTTGAAGAACATGAAGGCCCGGCTGGCCGAGATCGGTGGCCGGTGCGTGGTGGAATCCAGTCCCGGCCAGGGCACCACGATCACCCTGGAAGCGCCGGTGGAGACGCCCCCTGATGCCAGGCGTTGAGGCCCCGAGGCGGTCCCTGTGCAGAGCTGCTGCATTGCCGGACTTGGACCGATTTTTTGCTTCGCACCGTGCCTGCGTTTCCTTATGGAACTTGGCCCGGATGCCGATCCGAGTAGCCATCGTGGACGATGACGCGGCCTACGCCGAAGGCATCCAATGGCTTCTCGACAACGCGTCCCGCTTTGAGTGTGTGGCGGTCTGCGGATCCGGGGAGGAGGCCCTGGAGCGGCTGCCCTCGCTGAAACCGTCCGTGGTCCTGCTGGACATCGAGATGAGCGGACGTTCCGGACCCGAATGTGTGGCTCCGCTCAAGGCACGCCTTCCAGAGACGCAGATCCTCATGCTGACCGTCTTTGAGGACTACGACCGGATCTTCGAGTCACTCCGCGCCGGAGCCACGGGCTATCTCCTGAAGCGGACCGCCCCGGATGAACTGCTCGACGCGATCGAGGAGCTGCATCGTGGAGGTTCACCCATGTCGAGCGCCATCGCGCGCAAGGTCGTGGTCGCGTTCCACGAGAACGGCCTGACCGCCCGGGAGGAGGAAATCCTGAAGGCCAGGGCGCGGGGGCGGCGCTACAAGGAGATCGCGGCGGACCTGAACCTCAGTTACCACACCGTCCGCACACACCTGAACAACGTCTACAAGAAGCTCCACTCCGAATCCTCCGGCGACGGCGCCCGCCGACCGAAGCTTCGCCCGCCTTCCGCGCCGGGTCGCGGGTAGGCGACCGTTCAGGCCCACCGCGAGTTCCGCATTCAACGTGGTGCAGACGGCGCCACGAATCGGGGGGCGTCCGGCAATCTTCTGTTCGGTGGGCGGGTTCGGCGGGTATGGGTGGTATGGAAGCCATGCCCGAGACCTCGACCAGCAACGCGACCCACGAACCTGACGCCGTGCTTCTGCGACGCTACGCGGAGCAACACTGTGAGCCTGCCTTCACCGAGCTCGTTCAGCGCCATGTTGGCCTCGTCTTTTCGGCGGCTGTCCGACGGCTCGGCGGGGACCGGCACCGCGCCGCGGACGTGGCCCAGGTTGTGTTCGCGGAGGTCGCACGGCAGGCAGCCCAACTGGCCGGGCATCCGGCCTTCGTGGGATGGCTCCACAAGACCACCGTGAACGTCTGCAGTCGTGTGCTGCGGACGGAAAGGCGCCGGACCGCCAGGGAGGAGGCATCGCTACCCGTGAACCCCAGCGAATCCCAGGAACCAGCCGTGGACTGGGGGGAGGCCCGGCCACTCCTCGACGCCGCGCTGCTGGAACTGCATGAGCAGGACCGAAACGCCATCCTCCTGCGCTACTTCGAGGGTCGCAACCTGCGCGCGATCGCGGAGTCGCTCCGCCTCAGCGAGGACGCGGCCCGCATGCGGATCCAGCGGGCCATGGAACGTCTGCGCCGCGCGTTGTCGCGCAGGGGCGTCACGGGAACCGCGGGTGCCCTGGCCGCCACGCTGGAATTGCAGGCGATGGAGACGCTGCCCGCCGGGATCGCGGCCCACGTGGCCATCAGCGCCCTCGCCCAGGCGGCTTGTGCCGCGACCGTCGCCAGCACCACCGCGGTCGCCGCGGGCGGCGTGGAGATCGCCCAGGCCATACCCTCCTTCTGGATCGCCGTGAAAACACCCCTCATCGCCACCTGCGCCGCGCTTGTCGCCGTGGGTATTCCCCTCACCTCGCAGCACCTGCGGCTCGCCCGGACCGAATCCGAGCTGCTTCAGCTGCGAACCGCCATGGCCACCGCGGCGAGGTCCGAGGCCGACTCGGATTCCCCCACCCACCGTGCGGAGCTCGAGCAGCTCCGATCGCTCCTGCCCGAACTCGACCGGCTTCGGGAGGAAGCCACCCGGCTTTCCGCCATCCGCACGAACCCCGTCTCCGGTGAGGTTGCCGCCGCCCTATCGCGTCTGGGCACCGCGGAGGTTGAGCGCGACAAAGCCCGGGCCGAAACGGAAGTCATCCGGGTGCGTGAGCAGGTGATCGACCTCTTGAAGCACCTGGGGTTGGCCGCCCGCATTTACGCCACGGACCACCAGGACACTTTTCCCGAGCGGTTCGACCAGATGAGCGAGGAGCTTGCTGGTGTCGATTCCCCCGCGCTCGAACAACTGGAGCGGATGGAGTTCTACCCCCAGCCGCGGAGGATCTCGGAGACGGAGCCGGAACTGTTCCTCATCCGCGAGAAATCGCCCCGGCGCCGCCCGGACGGGTCGTGGGAGCGGGCCTATGTGTTGGCGGACGGCTCGGTCCAGCTCCTCCAGTCCGCCACGGAGGACTTCAGCTCGGTCGAAGGGGAGCGCGGGGGGATCGCCTCCCCGGAGGCTTCCTCCGTCGAACCCGGTGCCACATCCCGCAAGCCATGATCACCGCGTCGTCCCTGATCCGCCTGGTCCCGCCCTTGGCTGTGATCGCCGCGGGCCTCGGCTGGGGGATTCATCAGCAGCGCCTGCTCGAGTCCCAACGCCTCGAACTCTCCGAACTTCGCGTCCGACACGCGTCCCTGAGCGCTCCGCCCGAGGCGGAGCAGGGCGGGGCCGCCAGCGCGGAGGAACTGGCCGAGTTGGCTCGACTGCGCGAGGCCCGTCTCGAGCTGCTGCGTCTGCGCGGGACCATCGGGGATTTGCGCCGCACGGCGCGTCTGACCACCAATACCGGCGATCTTCCGCGCATCCAGGCGTTGGCCGAGGCCATCGAAAAGGAGGCCCTGCTGATCACCCGGCAGCGCCAGGCCGAGGAACTGCGGAAGCGGACCCACGACGCCCTACGCCCAGCCGGCCACCTGGTGCGGGAGCTGCAATCCCGCGCCGGCTGGTCGCTGCGTTCATGGTCGGACATCGAGCAGGCGCTGCAGCAGCCGTGGGACCCGGCGCACGAGGCCACGCGCGGGATGTGGCGGGCCACCTGGGACTCGCTGCAAACGGGCGCAGTCCCCCCACCCCGGTTCGAGCTGCTGCCCGTGCCTCCGGGGGTCGACCCGCGTGATGCCGGATCGGCGTCACGCACGCTGCTCCTGCGTGAGCGCGACCCGCGTCGGCAGCCCGATGGCACGTTTGCCCGCGCCTACCTCTTCCTGGACCTCGGCTCCACTGAAGCCCGTTCGACGGACGGCAATTTCGAGTCCTACGAGCGGGATCCGCATCGCGACTGACCTGCCGTGGTTTGGGAGCGTCGTAGCGGCAGGCGTCCCGCCTGCCGTAGAGCCGGGCGTCCCGCCCGGCGGCCCTTGCTGCGCAACCGCGGGCGTTCCTCCTTCGAGAAGGCGTTGCCTCGCGTTGCTCCCAAGACGGCCTTGGAATGCACCAGACCTCTGGCAGTCCATGCCCCGTGAACAGTTCCGGAAGGAAGCTTCGGTCAGTCGTAGCGGCAGGCGTCTCGCCTGCCGTAGAGCCGGGCGTCCCGCCCGGCGGCACCGGTTGCGCACCCGCGGCCGTTCCTCCCTCGAGAACGCGTTGCCCCGCGTTGCTCCCAAAGCGGCCTTGGAGTGCACCAGCCCTCTGGCAGTCCATGCCCCGTGAACAGTTCCGGAAGGAAGCTTCGGTCAGTCGTAGCGGCAGGCGTCTCGCCTGCCGTAGAGCCGGGCGTCCCGCCCGGCGGCACCAGTTGCGCACCCGCGGGCGTGTCTCCTTCCAGAACGCGTTTCCCCCGCGTTGCTCCCAAAGCGGCCCTGGAGTGCACCAGCCCGCTGGCAGTCCATGGCCCTTGAACAGTTCCGGAAGGAAGCTTCGGTCAGTCGTAGCGGCAGGCGTCCCGCCTGCCGTAGAGCCGGGCGTCCCGCCCGGCGGCCCTTGCTGCGCAACCGCGGCCGTTCCTCCCTCGAGAACAGGTTGCCTCGCGTTGCTCCCAAAGGGGCCCTGGAGTGCACCAGCCCTGTGGCGCTTTCGTCCCAGCCAGCAAGCGCCCCTCACCCTCAGCGCCTCGGGACACAATGGCGGAGCGTCGCAACGCCGTGACCGGTTCCCACCCCGGGCGGTTCCTGGGCCGTGCACCGTCGCGAGGAACACGGGACCGACCACGCATGCTTGGGTCTTGGTTCCCCATCGACGCCCGTGCGGCAAACTTTTCCTACGCACAAGATACGCACGCTCGGGGGTGGTGGTGGCCAAACCGCCTTGGATAGCTTTGGGGAACAAGCTCCCTACCTTATGAAACGCTCCCTCCTGCTCGCCCTTGGCCTTGCCTTCAGCCTGGTCGCCCCTCCCCTCCGTGCCGGTGACGCGCCGAAGGCGCTTCGGCCTGAACACAAGAAGCTCGAGATCTGGGCCGGCAAATGGGACCTGAAGGAGACCATCTTCGAGACGCCTTTTGCCAAGCCTGAACGGCGCGAGTACCGGTGGGACGCGCGTATGCTGCATGGCGGCTTCTGCGTCGAGGGGCACGGGAAGCAACGCGGCACCTCGAATCCGATGACGTGGACGGAGATCCATTACTTTGACTCCAAGACCCAGGGCTTCCGCACCTTCTATGCCGACAGTGATGGAACCATCGGTGATGGGGCGGAAACGGTGGAGGGCAACACGTGGTCCAGTTCTCCCTGGCAAGTGCAGGTCGACGACAAAACCTACCACGCAAAGAGCGTCCTGACCTTCGCCCCTGATGGCAAAAGCTACCGCTACGAATGGTCCTACTCGGAGGACGGAACCACTTGGAAACCCTGGCTGAGCGGCACCGGCAAAAAAGTGGGCAAGGCTAGCTGAGGCTGGGAGCGCCGGAGAGCCAGATTGCCCGGGCAAAAGCGATGCGCTTAAGCGCGGTTTCTGGGAGTGCGCGTCCACGAACAAGGATTCCATCCGGGGAGCAATGCTCGCCCTGTTCATGCGGGACACCGCCACCGCCTATGCGGTGCTGGCGCTGACAGGAAATGGCGACTGACCGAGGCCGCTGCAGTTCGGGCAACAGCCCCATCTCTGCCCCGTTCAACCCAAGACGGCGTGCCGTCGATGGCGGTAGCGCCCACCCGGGGTACCGATCGACAGGAGGGCTGAGGGATGTGCGATCGGTGGATCCTCCTGATGCTGAGGTCTCACTCGAAGGAAAGCCTGGCCATCCGATCAATAGTCAGGCTGGCAGGTGAACGTCGCCTACGCATAAGATACGCACTTTTGTGGGTAGTCGTGAGCGGAAGACACTGATTAGATTTGGATTCACAAAGCCTACCCAACTGCTCTCATGACAAAGCCTCCCGTGTTCATTTACCGCCTCCTATCGATGGCGCACAGCCCCTACCGAGACGCAGCCCGCTGCCCGCTTCCTCCTGATCCTGAGCAGACCACCACGTTCCTGCCGGGTTGTGGTGGTGTGGCGGAAGCTTTCGGGATCGATCAGGAACCCCAGGGAAACTCGATGAATATCTCCTTGATGAACCAACTTCCGCGAACCTGCCGGCCTTCGTGGCGGAGTTTAGCCATGGCGGCGATCGTCCATCTCGTGACCCCGATGAACCTGCTGGCTGACCCTGCGATCGTGGTCCCTGGGGCAGACGGTTCGGATGGCGCGCTCGACGTGACCACCAATCAGGTCATCGACCTTAGCCTCGCGGCCACCGGGAGGTGGGATTCGCCGAATGTGAGCAACCCTGGAGCCGGTGTGTATGATCCGCAACGGTGGGCGGTGGTCTTCAAGTACTCGTCCGTACGGGTTGCATCGAATGTTGTGGTGACCTTTAAGAATCATCCGAGTCGTGCGCCCGTTGTCTGGCTGATCCAGGACTCTGGTCGGATTGATGGTACGGTTCAGCTCAATGGGCAGGATGCACAACAGAATCAAGTCCACGCGGAGCCCGGCCCGGGGGGGTTCCGTGGGGGCGTGGGCGCTTACTACCCCGAGAAGGAAGGTGCAGGGCTCGGACCGGGTGGGGGGCAGGCACCGGACCGCGACATCTTTCCATTCGCATACTCCGGGAGCTATGGAACACGATACATGGATCAGCAAGGTCAGCGGCCTGCTCTTACTGTGGGAACCGTGTACGGGAACACCTCAATTGTCCCCTTGATCGGTGGCTCAGGTGGGGCTGGATCGCTGAACGCGAATATTGGCGGGGGCGCCGGTGGTGGAGCGATTCTCATCGCAGCCCAGAAGCAGCTTCAGATAAACGGCTCGGTGTTGGCCAACGGAGGTAACGGAGGTAGATGGAGACAGGAGCATGGACATGACGGGGCGGTGGGCAGCGGCGGCGCGATTCGGCTCGTAGCTGGCGTCCTCGAAGGAAGCAGTGGGGTGCTCCAAGCGTTCAGTACGGGAAGCTTTGGCTATGTCGGGGGGCGGGGGCGGATCCGGCTCGAGCGGGTGGAGGCTCGTGACCCATTTCAGGTGTTGCCGGAACCGAGCGTCATCACCTTGCAGAATGGTTCGCGTGCAACACTTTGGCCGCCCGACGATGTGCCTACCGTTACGGTCGTGAGCGTAGGCGATTTCAGCGTACCTGATGATCCGAGAGGGCTCCTTGGTGCTCTCGGAGCGGACGTCAGCGTCCAGCATGCCGTTCAGCAAAGAATCACTGTTGAGACCACCATGGCTCCAACGAATGCAGTCGTGATGGTCCGAAGCACCCCGAGGTTTGGCGCGCCTCTGAGGGAAGTGCAGGCCACCGTCGAGGCGGTTTTGGGTGGGCCCAAGCAGACCATCCTTTGGAGGGCGGAGGTCCCAGGGCATCTCGGATATTCCACCATCCAGGCCACCTTGAAGCGTCCCTAGACCCGGTTCAAGTGCCACGAGAACCAGAACCCATGATCCGGAACCAACTTTACCGGAATAATGAGATCTTTGCTTCAGATTGGGCGGCTGGGAGCCATGCAGATGCTCAGAGGAGCGCGAGTAGTGTTGCTCACGGCGGTCGCTTGCTGGGGAACGACACCTGAACCCTCGGACGAATCATACGCGAGTCGGGAGTTCAGTCTGTATGAGGAGTCCCCCGTCGAACCGTCATGGATCAGCCGTGAGGTGTCGGTTGCCGCCGGAGATTCTGCGCCGCCGCCACCTGTGACGACCGCCAACGTGCATGCCATTGATGGAGGACTGCGAATCGCTGCGTCCTGGGATGAGTACGACAGCCTGAGCATTCCGGACCTTGGCGGCTTTGCCATCTATGTTTCGGATAAGCCACTCGAGAACGTGAGCGGAGTCAGCCCGGCTGAGTTCGTTCCCCCCGACACGCGAACCGTGGTTGTGGCGGGCGTTCGGCCGGGGGTGGACCAATACCTGGCTATTGTTCCCGTTGATAGCCTTGGGAATTTCTTCGGGTCCGCGCGGTTTTTCGGGGCGTATGCATTGGTGCAGGAGGTCTTCTCGCGGGAGGTGTCCGTGGTTGAGACAGATCCCATGACCGTTCAGTTTTCGCGGGAGATTTCATTGTATGCTGGGGAGCCTGAACCGCCGACAATTGTCGGTATCCAGGTGCCGGAGTTCGTGTTCACTGGGGAAACCCTCAGAGTCGCAACGGAGGTTGTCGGGTTGCCCCCATTCACCCACGCTTGGACGATTAACAACGAACCGGAGCCTGTCCAGAAGGGGGGCGTCCTCGTGGTCTCAAACCTTCTGCAGAGAGGCTCGATCTCGATCGGCGTGACGGTGATGGGACCCAATGGAACAGCCAGCGCGCCTCCCATGACGGTAAGGCTGGTGGATTCCCCCCCTATGCTCGATTTTGAGCCCGTTACGATGCGGTTGGGAACCGAAGGGTTGGGAGACCTTCTGACGAAGAACGTCAGGGGGAGCCTGCCGATCGGGGTCCAATGGTTTCGGAATGGCTCGGCGATCCCCGGCCAAACGAATCGGATCTTGGCCGCATCCGTCCTGCGCGATCTGGGATCGGGTTGGTATTCCGTTTTGCTCAGCAATCGGATTGGCGCTGCGGACTTTCCGGCGGCTTGGATTCTCCCGACCAACACCCCCGCAATTGTATATGAAGCCTTCGATGGCACGGTCTCCGTGGATGAGCTGTATGGTGGCGGGAATCCGTATCGGAACTTACAGGCCTACTTCTGGAATGGGGATGAGAGGGGCCGAGGTGCAGCCCTGAATCAGCTGAACCGAGACGCCGGCTTTTCCGCAAGCCTCATGGGCAATGAGTTCCGAGGTCAATGTTGGAGTTGGCTGGACTATCGCGGCGGCGGGCTGATTTGGAAGGGGTGCGGCGCTTCCGTCGTCCTCCGAGCATGGGTGCTTGGACCGCCAGGGACTCGGTTTCGAGCTTCGGGGATCGAGACGAATTCACTCACCACCGATTTCACGCAGATGGGCGGTACCCCGTTCAATTTCGGGATCCTTCATCGTGCGCTCTCGTTTAGCAGGGACAACAATGGGACCAGGTTCGTGACCAATAGTCCTAGTCGTGGTGTCTTTGCGGAGGACGGATTCACAAGCGGTCAAACGCTCAAGATCGGCGAGGAGCTTTACTCGCTCGGTTTTGAGACTCGGCTTGAAGCCAGCGGATTGCTTGTGGTGGATAATCAACCCTTCCCAACGCCTGAAAGCCGCGTGTATGGCAGTGCGGCAATGGCGTTACGACTTGTCGTCGAACGGATTGGCGGCTCCCAGCCGGAGGCGGTCATCACGGGCGATAGCGTGGCGAGCGTCGGACAATTGGTGCATAACATCGGCACCGACTCTTTCGTTCGATCCGATGGTGATCGGGACGAGATTGTGGCGTGGTCGTGGCGCATTCGGAACAGCGAAAGCGAGGTTGAAGGGATATTGGGTCCCCACCTGTATTGGGTTCCTAGAAGGACCGGCCGTCACGAGGTGGAGTTGGAGGTGCGCACCCGGGCTGGTGCCCTTGGAAGGACACTGCTGGTTTATGACATCCTTCCTTCGAACGGAATCAGCTTGTCGCGGCTAAGCCCAGCGGCATCAGTCATGCTTAGCTGGCCGAAGGCTGCCGGGGCGATTGAGATGACGGATTCCTCGGCGGGATTCCTGGGTTGGCAACCGATCGGGCTGGGCGGCGAAGCGGAATACCCCACGACAGAGGGGACGTTCCTTCAAAAGCCCTTCCATCCATCGAATAGCGAACAATTTTTCAGAATTCGATGAGACAAGTGGGAGTTCGCGCAGGGGGGGCGAAGGGCTTTGTTATGATGAAGCCTCATAAGTAGCCCGGTGCAATGTTTCCCCCAACAGCCAGCTACGGCGTCCGGTGGGCCTCAGGCCGTTCGCCCTTGGGAAGCGGTGTTGGTTGTTGTTTTGGCGGCGCTGCGGATTCTGGGAGGGCAGCTATCTTCCCCTGATTGACCTTCCTCAGCTCATGGCCATGGTCAGGATTCGCCTCGGCGTGGTTCAGGCGGAACCCGGGGTTCACGGCGCATTACGAACTCGACCTCTGACAGGTTCGCTACTGGCTTTGTTACCGTTTAGGGCTCGTCTTCAAAATGTGTTGGAGTGAATAACGCATTGGATTCGTGCGTCTTGGAACTTGTTGTAGGTATGTCGAATCCGTCTCGGTTCACCCTTACGGAGCCGCAATGGGAGCGGCTAAAAAAATTAACAAGGCCGATGAAACCGCG
>VFQN01002360.1_pt1 | contig 29392 bp, 29 predicted proteins | sample 3512371 | NCBI WGS metagenome assembly VFQN01 (sample SAMN10412370, study PRJNA504923) | tailings metagenome | isolation source: Replicate 2 from Balatoc abandoned mine | place: Philippines: Itogon, Benguet | collected 2017-08-28
TGCTGCTGGCCTTCGTCGCCTTCGCCGCGCTCGCGCTGTTCGTGCTGAGCAAGGGCGGTGACATCGACATGGGCGGCGAGAAGCACGGCGCCGACGCGCTGCATGCCCCGGCGCCGGCGGCCTCGGCCGTCGCGGCGCCCGCCTCGGCGGCGTCGAGCTAGGCCCCGGCGGGCCCGCTGCCCGCCGCTTCGGGCCGGCCGGTCGAGAGACCGGCCGGCCTTTGTCGTTTCAGAGGCCCACCTCGAAACGCTGGCCGCGGATGTTCAGCACCGCCGCCTTGGGCATGATCTGCTCCAGCGTGACGCCGGGTCCGAGGGCGTCGCCTTCGTGCATTAGCTGGCCGTTGACGATCAGCAGCCGGTTGGCCGGGGTGTTCGAGTAGATCGAGCCGCCGAAGGCCAGCGGCGGCAGACCGGCGCGCGCATCGGGCGGCAACTCGGCGAGCGAGTTCACCCGCCGCGGCGCGGCGGGAACGGCGACGGCAGCGGCTGCCGAGGCCGGTGCCCCCGGGGCCGCTGCCGGCGCGGGCGCCGCCCGCATCGGCGCAATCGCCACCGGCGCGGCCGGGGCCGGCGCAGGTGCTGGCCCCGGCTCGGCCGGCATCGCGGGCTGCGGCGGCGCTGGCGCGGGCAGGGCCGCCTGCGGTGGCGGCGGGGGCGGCAGGCTCGGTGCCGGCGGCGGCTCGTCGCCGCGCCAGGTCCAGGCCACCGCCACCGCCAAGCCGCCGGCCAGGCCGATGGCCAGCCATTGCCAGGGCGCGAGGCCGCGCCGGCCGGTCGGCGCCTCGTCGTCCGCCGTTTCGGGCATCGCCTGCGTGTGCAGGCCGGGCACACCGCCGCGTTCGCGTTCGGCGTCGGCTCGTCGCAGCGCATCGAGGATGTAGGACATCGTGGGCTACTCCGGCAGCAGGCGCGGCTCGGCGACGCCGGTGGCGCGGTTGATCAGCATCAGCGTCAGCGGCCCGGCCAGGCCGTCGGGCTTGAGGCCCTGGGCCACCTGGAAGGCATTGAGACGGTTGCGCAGCGCCGTATCGAACTTCGTCGGCGCTGCGGGTGCGGGCTCGCCCTGCGCGGCGGCGAGCTGGGCGGACAGCCAGTCGACCGGTGCGCCGTCGTCGTAGCCCGGCGGCGTGCGCCACAGCGTGGCGAACTCGCCGCGCCAGAGTTCGGCCAGCGCCGTCAGCGGCAGCGCCAGCTCGCCATCGCGGGTGGCCAGCGTGGCCTGGCGCATCGTGAGGCCGGTCAGCAGCACGTGGCCGCGCGAGCCGCTGCCCTGCAGCGTCAGCAGCACCGGCCGGTCGAGCTGGCGGATCAGCGCGAGCGTGCTGGTGCCGCTGCTGCGGAAGCACTGCAGCTGCTGGCGTGCTGCGGCGGCGCAGGGCTCGCCCTCGCCGAGCTGCACCTGCCAGGCCGGCGCCAGCGCGCGCCAGGCCTCGGCCTCGCTGCGCCAGGCCGCGGCCAGCACCGCCTTGGCGTCGGCCAGCGGCGGCGTGGCCGCACTGGCCGCCGACGCCGGCGCGGCCGGGGCCGCCGCCGAGGCGGCTTCCGAGGCCGCCTGGGCGACCGTCGAGGCCGCCGACGCCGGCGCGACCAGCGTGCGCGCGGCACCGCGCCGCTCGAAGGTGATGCCGGCCCAGATCGCCAGCCCCAGGCTGGCCAGCACCGCGGCGGCGATCGCCGCGCGCTGCCAGGCCGGGCGTGCGGGGCCCGCGTCGGGTGGCAGCGGCCCGTCGAACACCTCGCCCGCCGCTTTCTCGACGATCTCGGCGCTGACCGCCGGCTGGTTGCCCGCGTAGGCGCCGAGCAGCGCACGGTCGCACAGCAGGTTGATGCGGCGCGGTACGCCGCGCGAGAGCTGGTGGATGCGCTTGAGCGCCTCGCGGTCGAAGGGCAGCGGCCGGTTCAGGCCGGCCACGCCGAGCCGGTGGCGGATGTAGTGCACGGTCTCCTTGGGCGTCAGCGCCTCGAGGTGGAAGCGCGCGATCACGCGCTGCGCCAGCTGCTCCAGCTCGGGCCGCGCCAGCATCGTGCGCAGCTCGGGCTGGCCGATGAGGACGATCTGCAGCAGCTTGCGCTCGTTGGTCTCGAGGTTGGTGAGCAGGCGCAGCTGCTCGAGCACGTCGGCCGAGAGGTTCTGCGCCTCGTCGATGATCAGCACGTTGGTCTGGCCGACCGCGTGCGTCTGCAGCAGGAACTCGTTGAGCGCGTCGACGTAGTCCTTCACCGTCGCGCCCTCGGGGCGGCGCGGGATGCGGAACTCGTCGCACACCGAGCGCAGCAGCTCGGTCACCGTCTGCTTGGGGTTGAAGATGTAGGCGACGTTGCAGCGCTTGGGGATCTGCTCGAGGAAGCAGCGGCACACCGTGGTCTTGCCCGCGCCGATCTCGCCGGTCAGCAGCACGAAGCCGCCGCCGCCGCGCACGCCGTACAGCAGGTGTGCGAGTGCCTCGCGGTGGCGCTCGCTCATGAAGAGGTAGCGCGGATCCGGCGCGATCGAGAAGGGCTGCTGCCTCAGGCCGAAGAAGCGGGCGTACATGGGGCGCAGGATACCCGCGACGGGTCGGCCGCGAGTTCGCGCAGGCAGGCGAGGCACAGGCAGCCGTGGAATCGGGCCGCCAGTTCGGCGCGCAGCGCCGGGGTCAGTGCCACGGTGGTGCAGGCGCAGGGCCCGGCGTCGTTCACGCCGCAGTGGAAAGCGCCGCCGCAGCGCGGGCAGCGCGTGCCTGCCGCGGCCTGAGGCTCCGGGGTGGGTGCATCCATGTCGAGTGCCAGCCGAGCGCGGCCGACGCAGGCCGCGGCGCCGGGCGATTGTCGCTCACGGTCGCCGCACGAGCGCCTCGACGGCCCGCCGCGCCAGCGGTGCTGCCAGCAGCACCACCGGGAAGGCAACCACCCAGGCGGTCAGCCACGACAGCATCCACTGGCCGATGAATCCGGCGATCGGACCGACGCTGCGGTAGGTCGAGAGGCCGGAGACGAGCAGCGACATCAGGCCCGAGAGGATCAGCCCGAACAGCGCGGGGGCGAGTCTGGCGGGGATCATGGCGTCAGGCCGCCTCGGCCAGCGTGGCCGGCCGCCTGGTGCCGACGCGCAGCAGCGTCTCGGCGAAGTGGCGGCCGAACAGGCGCGCGGTCTTCACGTCGCCCGGGGCGAAGGAATCGGCGGGCGCCGCGTGCCCGGCCTGCGCCATCAGGCCGGACCAGGAGCCGAGGCGGTTGGCCGCCTCGTCGTAGGGCACGCCGGCATGCTGCTCCGGCAGGATGGGGTTGCCCACCCACAGCATGCCGTGCTGCATGCAGAAGACGAACATCGACATCAGGGTGGACTGCTTGTCGCCGGCCGGCAGCGACGAGACGGTGAAGCCGGCCGCCAGCCGGCCGCGCAGCTGCTGGCTGCGCCACAGGCGACCGGTGGCGTCCATGAACGACTTGAACGGGCCGGACACGCCGCCCAGGTAGGTCGGCGAGCCGAGGATGAAGCCGTCGTGGTGCAGCAGTTCGTCGGGGCGGGCGGCCAGATCCTCGGCGCGAAGCAGCTGCGTCTCGACGCCGTCGACTTCGGCCGCGCCGCGCAGGACGTGGCTCCCGATGTGTTCGGTGTGCCCGTGGGCGCTGTGATAGACGATGGCGATCTTGTGCATGAAGGACTCTCCGTGAGTGAAGGGGAAGGGGGGAAGGGACGGCTCAGCGGTCGGCCCAGGCCAGTGCAGCGGCGGCGAGGTACAGCCCGGCGCCGAAGACCGCGTGGTTGGCGAAGCTGCGCAGGACGTTGCGCAGCGGCGTCGCTGTCCTCGAGCCGGCCAGGCCCGCGCCCATCGCGGGCTGCATGACGAACAGCGGGACCGCGAGCGTGACCACGCCGAAGCCCAGTGCCGGTGCCAGCGTGGGCTGGCGCAGCCACTCGACGCCCGCTGCGGCGACCAGCAGCCCGGCGTAGGCGATGCCCACGGCGTAGTGGGTGAACCAGCCCAGTGCCTGTTCGTGCCGCACCGGTGCGGCCTGGGCGATGGCGACATGGGCGAAGCGGCCGCGCGGCCAGTGGCCGACCCAGCGGCCGATCAGCGCGAAGTTCGACACCGGCACGCCGACGGCGCGCAACCCGAGCAGCCAGGCATCCATGACGAGAGTGGCGCCGGCGCCGACGGCGAGCACGTGGGCGATTTCGAACGAGGTGAGCATCGGGGTTCCTGCAAGAAGCTGGTTGACGAAGGAGCGTGTCGAATCCACTATAGAAGTTGAAGTCAACTTCAAGTCAAGCCGACATGGACATTTCCGAGGTGGCGCGGCGCTCCGGGGTCGCCGCTTCCGCGCTGCGCTACTACGAGCGGCGCGGGCTGATCCGCGCCATCGGGCGCGAGGAAGGCGCGCGCCGGCGGTTCGCGCCTGAAGTGCTCGACCAGCTCGCCCTGATCGCGCTCGGCCGTGCGGCGGGCTTCTCGCTGGACGAGATCGCGGCCATGTTCACGCCCGGCGGCAGCCTGCGCATCGACCGGCGCATGCTCTCGGCCAAGGCGGACCAGATCGACCGCATGGTCAGGCGCCTGAAGGCCATGAGCGAGGGCCTGCGCCATGCGGCGGTCTGCCCGGCGCGCAGCCACGCCGAGTGCCCGTCGTTCCAGCGGCTGCTGAAGGCCGCAGCGGCGGGCGCGCTGGAGCCGCGGCCGAAGCGCGCGGCCCGGCGCGTCAGCGAGGAAGCTCGCTGAGCGTCCGCAGGAACGCGACCAGCTCGCGTGCCTCCTCGTCCGTCAGCCGGATGGGTGAGCGCTCGGCATGGCCGTGGCCGCCGTGGGCCAGCTCGGAGTGGCCCACCGCGGCGGCGGGCGAACGCACGTAGTGCGCCACCACCGCCTCGAGCGTCGCGATCTGCCCCGCATGCATGTAGGGCGCGCGTTCGGCCACGTTGCGCAGGCCCGGCGTCTTGAAAGCACCCTCCAGGCCCAGGTCGTCGGCGGCGATGAAGCGCAGCTCCTGGCAGGCCGCGGCCGGCGCGTCGCTGTGGCGCCCGAGGCAGTTGAACGGGTCGCCCTGCACCGCGGCCACGGCGGCGCTGCGGCCGCGATCGGGCCGCGAGATGTCGCGCGGCGGCACGCCGGTGTTGTGGAAATGCTGGTCGGTCAGCAGCGGGCCGTTGTGGCAGGTCGAGCACTGCGCCTTGCCGATGAACAGGCGCAGGCCGCGGACCTCCTGCGGCGCCATCACCTGCCGGCCCTCGGCGTCGCCCTGCAGCACGGCGTTCACGTAGCGATCGAAGCGCGACTCGCCCGGCGTGATCGTGCGCTCGTAGGCGGCGATCGCCTTGCCGAGGTTGGCGAACACGCGGTCGACCGCCTCGCGTTGCGATTCCGGGAGGCGCTGCCAGGCTGCGCGCTGCTCAGCGTTGCCCAGCGGGCCCGCCTGCGCCGGCACGCTCGCGAGCGATGGGAAGGGGCCGAACAGGCCTTCGTACTCGGCGCGGTAGTGCGTCTGCAGGAGCCGCGCGAGCTGCGCGCGCGTGGCGCCGTGCTCGGCTGCGTCCTCGAGCGGGCCCAGCGCCTGCGACCAGAGGCTGTCCTTGCGGCCGTCCCAGAACAGCCAGGGGCTGTGCGCCGCGCCGGCAATCGGCATGGTGCGCCGTGCACCGGTGCCGACGCCCTGCCCCAGCGGACGCCCGTCCTGGAAGTGGCGTTGCGGGTCATGGCAGGTGGCGCAGGCGACCTGGCCGTTGGCCGACAGGCGCGTGTCGGAGAACAGCCGCTTGCCGAGCGCCACGGCGTCCGGATGCGCCTCGACGGCGTTGGACGCATCGAGCGGCGGTGCCGGCAGCCGCGCGAGCGTCATGGACGCGAGCGTGGCGCGCTCGGTGGCCGACCAGGGCTCGTCGCGCGGGGCGGCGAGTGCGGCATCGGGCGCGAGGCCCGCGGTGGCGGCGGCCAGCACGGCGCAGCCGGCCGACAGCAGGGCCAGCCACGCGGGCGCGAGGGCGCAGGGGCGGCGCTTCACGGAGCCTCCTCAGCGCCTGACGCCGTCGGGGTCGACGACGACGTTGAACACGGCGGTGTCGGCGGCATCGCCGGCCTCGATCTTCAGTCGCAGGTCCCACCAGCCGGTCATGCTGAACTTCATGCCCTCGAGCGCATACACACCCGGCGACAGTTCGTTCGTGACACGCGGCCGGGTCGGGTAGCCGTGGCCGTGCTGCGGCATGCCACCGTCGAAGGCGATGCTCGCCCGGGACACCGGCGTGCCATCCGGGCGGGCCAGGTGCACGCGCCAGGCGTGCATCTGGTTGATCGAGGGACCGCTGGCGGGCGGCTCGACACGCACCAGGAACTTGCCCTGCTGGCTCGGGTGCTGCAGAGTCAGGTCGAGGTCGGCCGGCCGCGTGCCGCAGGCGGCGACGAGCAAGGTGGCGATGGCGATGGAAAGGCGCGGGATCATGGGGCGGTCCGTTTCTGTGCAGGAGGGAAGGGGTGGTGCGCCTAGCGGCGCGCCGCGTCGATCAGGCGTTGCAGGTCGGCGGGAATCGGCATGCGCGCGAAGCCGCTCACGCCGGCGCCGCCGGTGTTGCCGGTGGGGACCCACAGCCAGGTCTTGAGGAGGGCGCCGGCGAGGCGCCAGGCCTGGCCGAGCGACTCCGCCGGCTGGCGGTGGCGCAGCGCCCAGCGCAGCATCGCCCCGTGCACCCGCACGTGCTCCACCGTGGAGGCCTGCCCGAGCACATGGGCGCGCTCGAGATGGCGGAAGGCCGTGGCAGGATCGTGCCGCGCGTCGTGCCGCGCGGCCGCGTCGAGCTCGTAGCGCACGAACGGGCGGATGCGGCCTGCAAAGCGGAAGGAGAGGTTCATCGTGGAGCTTCCCGGGAACGTTGGAACGAAAGTGATTCTTCCGAGCGGGCGTGGCGCCGGCTTGAACGAAGCGGCTGAGTTGGCGTGGCGGCCGCGATGACGTCGCTACTCACCGACTCGGCGGCGGCCGCGCTCGAACCGATGACGCGCGGCAACGCGTCGACCGGGCGCATCTACTTCTGGCCGGGCGGCAGCCTGTGGATCGGGCAGGGCCAGGGCCGCACGCAGTGGCACGCGCACCATGCCCACCAGCTCGTCGTGGCTCCGGCAGGCCGCTTCCGCTTTCGCACCGCGCAGGCTGGCGACTGGGAGGGCTACGAAGGCGCGCTCGTGCCCAGCCACTGCAGCCATCAGTTCGAGGTCGACGGCCTGGCGGTGGCGAACCTGTTCGTCGAGCCCGAGAGCCGCGCCGGGCGCGCCTTGTCGCAGCGATTCGGCAGCACGGCGGTGGCGCGCATCACGGCGGAGGATGCCTGCGCGGTGGCGCAGCAGCTGTTCCAGGTCTTCGCCGCGACGCCGCAGCGCGAGCCGATGGTGGACGTCGCCCGCCTCGCGGTGGCGCAATTGGCCGGCGCCTCGACGGAGCCGGACCGGGCGCTCGATCCGCGCCTGTCCCGGGCGCTGGAGCATGTGCGCGCGCACGTGCGCCGCCCGGTCACGCTCGGCGAGGCCGCCGCCGTCGCGGCGCTCTCCGAGAGCCGCTTCCGCCACCTGTTCGTGGCCGCGACGGGATGTTCGTTCCGCGCCTACCTGCTGTGGCTGCGCATCAACCTGGCGATCGAGTCGGTGATGGCCGGCGCTTCCTGGACGGATGCCGCGCACGAGGCCGGCTTCGCCGACTCCGCCCACCTGACCCGCACGCACAAGCGCATGTTCGGCATCGAGCCGACCGCGATCCGCGCGCAGGCGGTGCCGCCGGCGGATGCACGCGGCGATCGGCGGGCAGACGCCGCAGCCGGGCTCAGGCCGTGAACAGGCCCTTGTGCTGCTCGCGCAGCAGATTCTTCTGCACCTTGCCCATGGTGTTGCGCGGCAGGGTGTCGACCACGAAGCAGTGCTTGGGCACCTTGAAGTTGGCGATCTTGCCCTTCAGTGCGCCGATCAGGGCCGCCGCATCCGGCTTGGCGCCCGGCTTGGGCACCACCACCGCCACCACGCCTTCGCCGAAGTCGGGGTGCGGCACGCCGATCACCGCGCTCTCGGCCACGCCGTCCATCTCGTTGAGGTAGCCCTCGATCTCGGCCGGGTAGACGTTGTAGCCGCCGGTGATGATCAGGTCCTTGCTGCGGCCGACGATGGTCACGTAGCCAAGGGCGTCGATCTTTCCGACGTCGCCGGTCTTGAACCAGCCGTCGGCGGTGAACTCTTCCTTGGTCTTCTCCGGCATGCGCCAGTAGCCCTTGAAGACGTTCGGGCCCTTGACCTCGATGCCGCCGATCTCGCCGGTCGGGCAGGTCGCTCCCTTGTCGTCGCTGACGCGCAGGCCCACGCCCGGCAACGGGAAGCCCACCGTGCCGCCGCGGCGCTCGCCGTCCTTGGCGTGGTAGGGGTTGGACGTGAGCATCACCGTCTCGCTCATGCCGTAGCGCTCGAGGATGGTGTGGCCGCTGCGCTCGCGGAACTCGTTGAAGGTTTCGATCAGCAGCGGCGCCGAGCCGGCCACGAACAGGCGCATGTTCCGGCAGGCCTCGCGGCCGAAGCCGGCCTCGCCGAGCAGGCGCACGTAGAGCGTCGGCACGCCCATGAACACGGTCGCCTCGGGCAGGCGCTTGACCACCGCGGCCGGGTCGAACCTGGCGAACCAGATCATCTTGCTGCCGTTGATCAGCGCGCCGTGCGAGGCCACGAACAGGCCGTGCACGTGGAAGATCGGCAGCACGTGGATCAGCACGTCGCCCTTCACCCATCCCCAGTAGTCCTTCAGCACCCGGGCGTTGGACAGCATGTTGCCGTGCGTCAGCATGGCGCCCTTGCTGCGCCCGGTGGTGCCGCTGGTGTAGAGGATGGCGGCGAGGTCGTCGGCCCATTTCTGCGCCGGCTCGTGCGTGTCGGGCTGTACCGCGGCGCGGTCGAGCAGCGTGCCGGTGCGGTCCTCGTTGAGCGTGAAGACGTGCGCCGTGCCGGAGCGGAAGGCGATCTTCGACACCCAGCCGAAGTTCCTGCCCGAGCAGACCACCACGCTCGGCTCGGCGTTGCCGATGAAGTACTCGATCTCGGCGGCCTGGTAGGCGGTGTTCAGCGGCAGGTAGACGTAGCCGGCGCGCAGCACGGCGAGGTACAGCAGCAGACCCTCGACCGACTTCTCGGTCTGCACCGCCACGCGCGCGCCGGCCGGCAGGTCCAGCGAGGCCAGCAGGTTGGCCAGCATCGCCGTGGCGCGCTCGATGTCGCGCCAGGTGTAGAAGAGCGGCGCGCTGGGGCCGTCGGCGGTCTCGATGGCGGTGGCGTCGAGGTCGGCAGGGAAGGCGTCGCGCAGGGCGACGAACAGGTTCTGGTTCTGATGCTTGGAAAGATGCATGGGGGATCTCCGGGCCGCGTCATCCCCTCTGGAAGCGCGGCGTCCTCTTCTCGATGAAGGCCATCACGCCCTCGCGGTGCTCTTCGCTGGGCGCGTAGCCGTAGTGGGCGAGGCGCTCGGCCTCGCTCGGGCCGCCGCTGGCCAGTTGGCGCAGCGTGCGCTTGTTGATGCGCGCCGCCTGCGGCGACAGGTGCGCGAGCGCCCGTGCGCGCGCCAGCGTGTGCGCGGCCACCTCGGCATCGGGCACCACCGCGTGCACCAGCCCGTGGTGCAGCGCCGCGCCCGCGGTGAACAGCCGCGCCTCGAGCAGCATCTCGCGCAGCACCGCCTCGGGCACCACGCGCGACACCACCTCCAGCTCCAGCGGCGCCATCGGGAAGCCGAGCCGCGCGATCGGCGCGCCGAAGCGGCTGCCCTCGCCGCAGATGCGGATGTCGCAGCAGGCGGCGATCTCCAGCCCGCCGCCGATGCAGTTGCCCTCGATCTGCGCGAACAGCGGGATGTCGCAGTCGATCATCGCGTGCAGCGCCGGGGCGACCACGTTCTCGTGGAAGTCGCGCAGCGAGTCTTCCTCGAAGCGGAAGCTGGCGAACTCCACGATGTCGCCGCCGGCGGCGAAGTGGCCCTCGGCGCCGCGCACGATCACCGCGTGTGGGGCGTCGGCCGGCGCCATCGCCAGCAGGTGCAGCATCAGCGCCTGCAGCTCGCGCCACATCGCGATGTCGATGGCATTCATCTTGGCCGGATGGGCCAGCGTGAGCAGGGCGACACCCTCGGCGTCGCCCTGGGTCAGCGTGATCGTGCCGGCCACGGTGCGGCGTTCAGTCCAGCTTGGCGCCGGAAGCCTTCACCACCTCGGCCCAGCGCTTCACTTCCGACGAGACGAACTTGCCGAAGTCGGCGCCGTACAGGTTGGGCGTGTCGGTGCCCAGGCCGTTCCAGGTCGTCTTCAGCTCTTCCGAACCGAGCGCCTTCTTCATCTCGGCCTGCATCGCGTCGATCACCTCCTTCGGCGTGCCCTTGGGCGCCCACAGGCCGTACCAGGTGGCCACCTGGTAGGTGGGCACGCCGCCTTCCTTGGCGGTGGGCAGGTTGGGGAAGCCCGGCGCGCGCTTCTCGCTGGCGACCGCGATGGCCTTGATGCGGCCGCCCTTGATGTGCGAGGCCGAGGAGCCCAGGCCGTCGAACATCATGTCCACCTGGCCGGCGATCAGGTCCTGCAGCGCCGGGCCGGCACCGCGGTAGGGGATGTGGGTGATGAAGGTCTTGGTCTGCAGCTTGAACAGCTCGCCGGCCAGGTGGTGCGAGGTGCCGTTGCCGGCCGAGCCGTAGTTCAGCTTGCCCGGGTTGGCGCGGATGAAGGCGAGCAGGCCCGGGAGGTCGTTGGCGGCCACCTTCTGCGGGTTCACGACGATCACCTGCGGCACGCTGGAGATCAGGCCGACGGGCACGAAGTCGGTCTCGATGTTGTAGTCGAGCTTGGGGTACATCGAGGGCGCGATGGCGTGGTGCACCGCACCCATGAAGAAGGTGTAGCCGTCCGGCGCGGCCTTGGCCGCGAGGCTCGCGCCCACCGTGCCGCCGGCACCGCCCTTGTTGTCGATGACGAACTGCTTGCCCAGGTTCTTGGTCATCTGCGCGAACAGCGGCCGCGCGAAGGCGTCGGTGCCGCCGCCGGCCGGGAAGGGCACGACGATGGTCACGGGCTTGGTCGGCCAGCCCTGTGCGGCCGCAAACGGCGCGGCGCCTGCGGCGGCGCAGGCGGCCAGCACGACAAGGGCACGGCGCAGGGTCAAGGGGCGGGAGCGATGCATGGTGTGTCTCCAGGTTGTGTGGGTTGTCAGAGCAACGACGTCAGGAGGCGTGACTGTGCCACTTCTCCGTGGACGAACTTCTCGTGGTGGGCTTCGACCTTGTCGAGGTCGTAGAGGTAGTTGACCATCATGCCGAACGACTGGCGCAGCCCCTTGGGCGAGAGGTCGCCCAGCGGGTCGAGCCGCTCCAGCCGCGCGCCGTTGTCGAGGTGGAAGCGTGCCACCGGGTCGCCGCCGGTCGAGGGGGCATGGCAGCCGAGGTAGTAGGCGGCCAGCCTCAGCAGCGCCTGCGCAGCCGGTTCGGGCAGCGCCTTCAGCGTGGGGGCATGCACGAGCTTGTCGAAGTCGCCTGCGCAGGCCTCGAGCAGTGCCGCGTGCGCCTCGGCCAGGCGCTGCGCCCGCGCCTTCGGCAGCCCCTCGCACGAGGCGCCGGCGCGCACCCAGCGCGCGAAGCCGGGAATGGGCGAGAGGGTGCAGAAGGTCCTGAGCTGCGGCAGCTCGCGCTGGAGCTCCTCGGCCACGCGCTTGATGAGGAAGTTGCCCAGCGACACGCCCTTGAGGCCGGGCTGGCAGTTGCTGATCGAATAGAACGCCGCCACCTTGAACTGGCTGGACGGCAGCGGCGCCGAGGTCTTGTCGATCAGCGGCGCGATCGCCGCCGGCATGGCCGGCAGCAGCGCCACCTCGACGAAGATCAGCGGTTCGTCGGGCAGCTGCGGGTGGAAGAAGGCGAAGCAGCGCCGGTCGGGCTGCAGGCGGCGGCGCAGGTCGTCCCAGCCGTCGATCTGGTGCACCGCCTCGTGGCGGATGATCTGCTCGAGCAGCTGCGCCGGCGAGTTCCAGTCGACCCGGCGCAACTGCAGGAAGCCGGGATTGAACCAGCTCGACAGCAGGTGCAGGAAGTCGGCCTCCACCGCCTGCAGCTCGGGCTGCTGCGGCATGCGGGCCAGCAACGCGCGGCGCATCGCCACGATGCTGCCGGTGCCGCCGGGCGTGCGGTTGATGCGCCGCAGCAGTTCCTGCCGCGGCGGCTCGGCGGTCTGCGTCAGGCGCTGCAGGTTGGCGGCGCTGGGCACTTCCGCATAGGCCTGCGCGCTCTGCAGCACGGCCTTCGGGTCGGGGCTGAAGTCGCGCGAGAGGCGCTCGAAGAAGCTCGCCTGCGCGTCTTCGGGCAGTTCGCGGAAGCGTGCCACCAGATCGCGGGCGATCGCCACGCTGTTGGCCTCGCCGCGCTCGGACAGCAGCCGCCTGCAGTCGGTCAGCAGACCGCGCAGCTGGCGCGCGTCGTTGACCCTGCGCGCCGCGCTCTTCAGCTCATCCAGCATGGGGTGCTCCCTGGGCTCGCTCGTGCTGGCGCAGCGCCTTCAGCGCGGCGAGCTGCGCCATCAGGTGGTCGTGCATCACGCGCTCGGCGCGCGCGGCGTCGCGCTGCACGATGGCGTCGAGCAGCACGCGGTGTTCGTTGATCGAGGCCTCGATGCGCCCCGGCCAGTGCAGCTGCCGCCCGCGAAGCAGGCGCACGAAGCGGCGCAGGTCGCCGGTGGCGCGGTCCAGCCAGCGGTTGCCGGCCAGCGCCTGCACGGCGCTGTGGAACTCGTGGTTGGCGCGGTAGTAGGCCTCGATGTCGTGCGCGGCGGCGTGCTTCTCGAGCTGCTCGTGCAGCCGCTGCAGGCGGCGGATGTCGGCGTCGCGCGCCTTGCGCACCGCCTCGAAGGCGCAGCGGCCTTCGAGCAGCGCCATCACCGGCAGCAGTTCATCGGCCTCGTCTTCCGGGATCTCGGCCACCTTGCTGCCCTGGCGCGGCACCGGGACCACCAGCCCTTCGGCGGCCAGCACCTTCAGCGCCTCGCGCAGCGGCGTGCGGCTGATCTGCCAGTCGCGCGCCAGCGCCAGCTCGTCGACCCACTGGCCCGGCAGCAGCTGGCGCTCGAAGATCATGTTGCGCAGGCGGGTCGCCACTTCCTCGTGCAACGAGGGGCGGCGCAGCGGAATGGGGTCGGCCATGGCAGCAGCCTAGAATGAATTATTAGTAATTACAAGCCGCGGAAACCTGGACCGACCCGTGACTCGACCGACCGGTGCGGCCTCAGTCGCAGACACCGCCGGCGAGCATCTCCGACGCGGCGGGGGCCATCACGGCCTGCATGGCATCGAACTGGTCGTCGGCGGTGCGCGCGCGCTGGCCGCTCTCGATGGGCACGGTGCCCGAGGCCAGCCGCGTCAGCATCGGGCCGCTGCGCGGCGCCATGCGGATCTCCATCGACATCGCGTAGCCCGGCAGCGAGCGCGGCGTGCTGCGGATGGCCTCGCGCTTGCGATCCTCGCAACTGGCCAGCGCGGTCTTGCCCAGCAGCTTGCCGGTCAGCCGGCAGTCCTGCTGGCGGACGCGGTCGTACTCCGGGTTGGGGATCTGCACGCTCTTCCACTCCAGCACGTCCACCGCGATGCTGCAGCGGCCGGCGGGATCCTGCGCCGGCACGAGCAGGCGGCCGGTGCTCTCGCCGACCCAGGCGCGCAGGTAGGCCGACCAGTTGGGGTTGGCGCGGCCGCGCTGGAACACACCCTGCACGTGCACCGCGCCGGCGCGCGCCGTGGCGCGGAAGCGGTCGCCGACGAGCCGGTCGATCAGGTCGAAGCGAAGCACCTCGACCCGATCGGTGGCCGGGTCGACGCGGGTGACGATGCCGGCCATGCGGCCGTCCTGGCGCACGATGCTCCCGCTGTCGGACTGCACGATCGTCATCCTGTCCACCGGCGCCAGCGTGAGCGAGTTGGCCGTGCCACCGGCGTAGCGCATCGTGACGATGGTCTCGCGCCCGCCGGGCTCGTGGCGGATGGCCTCGAACAGCGTGCGGCTGCTGAGCTGCGCCGAGCCCATCCAGGCGCTGTCGGGCCAGCGCTCCGGGCATTGCGAGGCGCTCGCGCCGGCGAGCTCCACCAGCGCGACGTCGGCCTCGTTGGCGAAGATGCGCTGGCCGCTGCGCCGGGCACCGCTGCGGTCGGTGACGGTGACCGTGGCCACCTCGTTGGGCACGACGTGGCCGGCGGTCAGCACCACGCATCCGTCGCCACGCCGGAAGGCGTAGCCGGAGCCGACGTCCTGCCCCTGCCGCACGTCGACCGGCTGGGCCTGCGCGAGCGGGAGGCACCCGAACGACGCAGCGGCCAGCAGGCTGCGCCAGGCGAATGGATGGTTCATGGTCTGCGGCTCCTTCGTCGGGTCCATGCCGCGCGGCGGCCGTCCTTCTCGCGGTCCTTCTCGAGCTTGTCGGCGGTGTCGCGCAGCTCGTCCGCCGTGGCGATGGCCTGTGCCGACCACACGACGACGCCGAACGCCAGCAGCAGCGCCTGCAGGAACGGCGAGGCGAGCAGCTGCGACCAGCGCGACACCGAGACGTCGCGGCGTTCGCCGGCGTGCGGCGTGACGCCCATGTGCCGGCCGGTCACGTGGGCCAGCACGGTCAGGCCGCCGTCCTTGTTCGGCCGCACGAAACCGCGTGCCGAGGGCGCGTCCGGGCCCGGCTGCGGCGCCGTGTCGATGATCGAGCCGGGCTCGATCGCCTCGTCGAGCACGGAGATCGACTGCTGCGTCACGGCCGCCTTGATGCGGGCCTGCACGCGTGCCTCGCGCAGGGCGGTCGTGGCTTCGCCATCCCATCCGCCCGTGTCGATCACCGGTGCGCCCACCACGATGCGGCCCTCGAGCAGGTGCGTGAACTCCTGCGGGCGCGGATCCGGATTCGGCGGCTCGCCGGAACGGTAGGTCAGGCCGCTGGCGCCGGCGCCGCAATCGCGACCGCCGGCACGGGCCTCGAACACCGGGCGGCCCCCGCCCAGGTCACTGGCGCACGCGGCATAGGCGCCGGACCGCGAAACCGACACCTGCCAGTGCCCTTTCGGGAGATGCTCGACGACGGCGCGGGCGCCGGCGCGCAGCGTCAGCTCGATGCCATCCTTCCCGTTGCCGCAGGAGCGCGGAGGCGCCAGCGGCTCCTTCTCGCTGATCCAGGTCAGCGTGCCGGGCGCCAGCGACCAGTTCAGCGTCAGCGCGCACGAGGGCTCCACCGCGACCACCTCGGTATGCGCCGACACGCTGAAGTTCGATTCCGCCGAGCCGCTGAAGGAGATCAGCACGGCCAGCGCGACCGGGATCACGCCCAGACCGGGCCAGCCGAGCAGCCAGCGCAGCCGCTGCGCCGACCAGGCGCCCAGGCTGACGGGCCGGTCTCGGCGCGCGCTCACCGAACCAGCACCACGTCCTGCGACTGCGCGTTGCCGCCGTCGCGGCGCACGAGCTTGAGCTTGCCGTCGGCGCGCACGTCGCGCATGCGCACCTTGCAGATGGTGTTGAAGCGCAGGCTCGAGCTGACCGTGGCCGGAACGCAGGCCTGGCCCTGGGCCGCCTCGGCGTTCCAGTACAGGAACACCTGCGGCGCGCGCCCGCGGTTCACGTACAGCCACAACTCCTGCTCATCGAGCGGCCCCGCCGGCGCCCGGCCCCAGGCGGCGATGTAGAAGGCGCCGGACGGATCATGGGGCGACTGCACGCCGACCGCCAGGCCCTCGGGGTCGGCGCGGCGGAAGCGCTTGGGCACCTTCAGTTCGGTCCAGCGGCCCGCGCCCGCCTCGAGCTGCACCAGCGCATCGCCCTGCACGCGGCCGTTGGCGGTGGTCACGTCCACGCTGAGCACCTGCCCCTGGCGCGTGGGCGTGTAGAGGAAGAGTCGGTCCTGCTCCTGGTCGCCCGGGCCGGGCATCAGCGACACCCCCACCACCGCGTGGCCGCGCACCGGCGTGTTGGGGTTCTCCTTCTCCGTGTAGGGCCGGATCTCCTTGACCTGCGCGTGCGCGGAAACCGCCAGGCAGGCGGCGACGGCGGGAACGAGGACTCCTCTGCCGCGCATCTTGGCTCCCTCTTCAGATTTGTGTCGGCTTGTAGCCATGCTAGCGCCCGGGGGGGATCGATTCAATCGCGGATCGCTGTGCGCTCGCGGGGGTGCCAGGGGCGATCGATCCGGCTAAAGTGCCCGCCTTCCGGACACTGCACCGATGATTCCAGACGCCCCACGCCTGCCCCAGGATGCCGACAGCCTGCTGCGCCTGGCCGCGCAGTCGATGTTCGACACCTTCGCGCAGACGGCGATGGGCATGATGGTGGTCGACCGCTCGCACCGCATCGTCTGGATCAGCGAAGGCTACAAGCGCTTCCTGCCGGCGCTCGGCCACGAGGAGCGCGACTTCGTCGGCCGCCGCGTCGAAGACGTGGTGCCCAACACACTGATGGCCCAGGTGATCGAGACCGGCCAGCCCATCCTCGTCGATCTGCTGACCAACCAGGCCGGCACCTTCCTGGTCAGCCGGCTGCCGCTGCGCGACGCGGCCGGCCAGGTCATCGGCGCGATGGGCATGGTGCTGCTCGACCATCCGGAGACCACGATGCAGCCGCTGATCGGCAAGTTCAGCCGGCTGCAGCGCGACCTCGACACCGCCCGCCAGCAGCTTGCCGAGCACCTCGCCCGCGCGCGCCGGCCCAAGCACACGATCGCCAGTTTCATCGGCGCCAGCGCGCCGGCGATGGAGGTCAAGCGCCAGGCGCGGCGCGTGGCGCAGACCGACAGCACCGTGCTGCTGCTCGGCGAGACCGGCACCGGCAAGGAACTGCTCGCCCACGCCATCCATGCCGCCAGCGCGCGTGCGGCGAAGCCCTTCGTCGGCGTGAACATCGCCGCGGTGCCCGACACCCTGCTCGAGGCCGAGTTCTTCGGTGTGGCCGCTGGCGCCTACACCGGCGCCGACCGCAAGGGCCGCGACGGCAAGTTCAGGCTGGCGCACGGCGGCACGCTGTTCCTCGACGAGATCGGCGACATGCCGTTGCCGCTGCAGGCCAAACTGCTGCGCGTGCTGCAGGAGCAGGAGGTCGAGCCGTTGGGCAGCAACCAGGTGCAGCATGTCGACGTGCGGGTGATCGCGGCCACCAGCCGCGATCTCGCGGCGATGGTGCGGGCCGGCAGCTTCCGCGCCGACCTGTACTACCGCCTCAACGTGCTGCCGATCCGCGTGCCGCCGCTGCGCGAGCGGCTGGCCGACCTCGAAGCGCTGGCCGACGCGCTGGCCGACGACATCGCGCGGCGCAGCGGCATGGCGCACAAGAGCCTGGCGGGGGACGCGCTGGAGCTGCTCGCGGCGCAGCCCTGGCCGGGCAACATCCGAGAACTGCGCAACGTGCTCGAGCAGGCCAGCCTGATGACCGACGATCTGGTGCTGGGCGCGCGGCACTTCGCGGCCGTGCTGGGTCACGAGGCGCCGGTGGCCGCGCCGGCGGCGAAGCCGACCGAGGCTCCGCCCGCGCCGCCGCGCATCGCCGGGGTGAAGTCCCTGCCGCAGGCGGTGGCCGAACTCGAGGCGCAGGCCATCCGCGAGGCGCTGGCCGCCACGGGCGGCAACAAGCTGGCCGCCTCGCGGCTGCTCGGCATCTCGCGGGCCACGCTCTACGAGAAGCTGGCCTCATGACGAGCATCCGCCCGAAAGCCGGACAGTGTCCTGATATCAGGCGCTTTGTGATCGCCATTTGTCTGATCTTCATGCAGTGGCTCGCCTTGGGTCTGGTGTCGCCGGCCTCGGCCACGGTGCGCACGCTGGAAACCGAGCAAGAACGCAGCGTGCGATCGCTGCTGCGGCAGGAGGCCCTCGGTTACGAGAACGGCGAGGGCGTGGAGCGCGATCCGGCCAAGGCCGCGGAGCTGTACTGCAAGGCGGCGCGGCTGGGCGACGCGGAGGCGCAGTTCAACCTCGGCTGGATGTACGCCAATGGCCGCGGCGTCGAGCGCAGCGACGCCACGGCGGCCTTCTTCTTCCACGCCGCCGCGGAGCAGGGTCTGGAGCAGGCGGTGCGCATGCTGGCCACGGTGGGCGGGCCGCCGAACTACGTGCCCGAGTGCATGGTCGACCGCGCGCCGCCGGTGATGGCAGCGCCGGCATCGCGCACGGCCAGGACGCCGCCGGAGGTGCTGCCGCCGGATGCGCCGCCGCAGATCGTCGACCTCGTCAGGAGGCATGCACCGGCCTACAAGCTCTCGCCGGCGCTGGTGCTCGCCTTCATCAAGGTCGAGTCGAACTACGACACGATCGCGCTGTCGCCGAAGAACGCCAAGGGGCTGATGCAGCTGATCCCCGAGACGGCGACACGCTTCGGCGTCAGCCGCCCCTACGACGCCGAGCAGAACATCCGCGGCGGCATGGCCTACCTGCGCTGGCTGATGGCCTATTTCGAGGGCAACGTGCCGCTGGTGGCCGCCGCCTACAACGCCGGCGAGGGTGCGGTGAACCGCTACCGCGGCGTGCCGCCCTACGCCGAGACACGCGCCTACGTGCTGCGCATCCTGGCCCAGTTCCCGCGCATGAGCCACCCATTCGATGCGGGCGTCACCGGGCCCTCGCCGCAGCTGCCGTTGATGCGTTCGATGCCGCGCTGAGCGCGCGCCCTGGGTTAACCCTGGGCCGCATGGCACATGCCTTGCGAACTGGAGCGCGCCGGGCCACGAGCCCGCCCATCCCAACGATCCGGAGACACGCCGCATGACCCACGCCCGCCGCTTCTGGCTGACCACGATCGCCGCCGCCCTCGCACTGCCCGCCGTCGCCTTCGCGCAGGGCAAGGGCGAGATCCGCATCGCCCATGTCTACAGCAAGACCGGCCCGCTCGAGGCCTACGGCAAGCAGACCGCCACCGGCTTCATGATGGGCCTGGACTACGCCACCGGCGGCACGATGACGGTGGCGGGCAAGAAGCTCGTGGTGATCGAGAAGGACGACCAGGGCAAGCCCGACGTGGGCAAGAGCCTGCTGGCCGCGGCCTACGGCGACGACAAGGCCGACATCGCCGTGGGCCCCACCTCCAGCGGCGTGGCGCTCGCGCTGCTGCCGGTGGCCGAGGAATACAAGAAGATCCTGCTGGTGGAGCCGGCGGTGGCCGATTCGATCACCGGCGACAAGTGGAACCGCTACATCTTCCGCACCGGCCGCAACAGCAGCCAGGATGCGATCAGCAACGCGGTGGCGCTGGACAAGAAGGACACGGTGATCGCCACGCTGGCGCAGGACTACGCCTTCGGCCGCGATGGCGTGAAGGCCTTCAAGGACGCGGTGAAGACCGCGAAGATCGTTCACGAGGAATACCTGCCGACCAACACGACGGACTTCACCGCCGGCGCGCAGCGCCTGATCGACAAGCTGAAGGACCAGCCGGGCCGCAAGGTGATCTTCATCATCTGGGCCGGCGCGGGCAACCCGTTCAAGATCGCCGACCTCGACCTCAAGCGCTACGGCATCGAGATCGCCACCGGCGGCAACATCCTGCCGGCGATGGCGGCGTACAAGAACTTCCCCGGCATGGAAGGCGCCACCTACTACTACTTCGGCATCCCGAAGAACCCGGTCAACGAGTGGCTGGTCGCCAACCACTACAGCAAGTTCAAGAACCCGCCGGACTTCTTCACCGCCGGCGGCATGAGCGCGGCGATCGCGGTGGTCGAGGCGCTGAAGAAGACCGCCGGCGATGCGAACACCGAGAAGCTCATCAAGACCATGGAAGGCATGAGCTTCGAGACGCCCAAGGGCAAGATGACCTTCCGCAAGGAAGACCACCAGGCCATGCAGTCCATGTACCACTTCAGGATCAAGGTGGACCCGGCCTTCGCCTGGGGCGTGCCGGAGCTGGTGCGCGAGATCAAGCCCGAAGAGATGCAGGTGCCGATCAGGAACAAGCGCTGAGGCGCGGCCTGACGTGCTCGAGACCCGTGATCTGACGATCCGCTTCGGCGGCCACGTGGCCGTCGACCGCGTGTCGTGCCGCTTCGAGCCCGGCACGCTGACCGCCATCGTCGGGCCGAACGGCGCCGGCAAGACGACCTACTTCAACCTGATCTCCGGACAGCTGCGCGCCAGCGCGGGCTCGGTGCACCTCGACGGCCACGACATCACCGCCGAGGGCGCGCCGCAGCGCACGCACCGCGGCCTCGGCCGCGCCTTCCAGCTGACCCAGCTGTTCCCCAACCTCAGCGTGCTGGAGAACGTGCGCCTGGCCGTGCAGTCGCGGCGCCGCGAGGGCCTGAACCTGTGGTCGGTGTGGAGCGACCACCGCAACACGCTGGAACGCGCCCACCAACTGCTCGAACGCGTGAAGCTCGGCGACCGCGCCGATGCGCCCGCCGCCAGCCTGCCGCACGGCGACCAGCGCAAGCTCGAGGTGGCGATGCTGATGGCGCTGGAGCCGAGCGTGTACATGTTCGACGAGCCCACCGCCGGCATGAGCGTCGACGACGTGCCGGTGGTGCTGGACCTGATCCGCGCACTGAAGGCGCAGCGCAACAAGACCATCCTGCTGGTCGAGCACAAGATGGACGTGGTTCGCGAACTGGCCGACCGCATCGTGGTGCTGCACAACGGGCAGCTCGTCGCTGACGGCGAACCCGAAGCGGTGATCGCCTCGCCGGTCGTCCAGCAGGCCTACCTGGGCACCAGCACGGTCGAGGAATCGGCATGAGCGAACCGTTGCTGACGCTGGAGGGCGTGCACACGCACATCGGCAGCTACCACATCCTGCACGGCGTCGACCTCGCCGTGCCGGCGGGCCAGGTGACCATGCTGCTCGGCCGCAACGGCGCCGGCAAGACCACCACGCTGCGCACGATCATGGGCCTGTGGCGCGCCTCGGCCGGCACCGTCGAGTTCGACGGCCGGCCCATCCACCGCCACGCCACGCCCGACATCGCGCAGCTCGGCATCGCCTACGTGCCCGAGAGCATGGGCATCTTCGGCGACCTCGCGGTGCGCGAGAACCTGCTGCTGGCCGCGCGCGGCGCCAAGCGGCTGGCCGACATCGACACGCAGCGGCTGGAATGGATCTTCGGCCTCTTCCCGGCGCTGAAGAAGTTCTGGCTCTATCCGGCCGGCAAGCTCTCCGGCGGGCAGAAGCAGATGCTGGCGATCGCGCGGGCCATCGTCGAGCCGCGACGGCTGCTGCTGATCGACGAGCCGAGCAAGGGCCTGGCGCCGGCCATCGTCGCCAACCTGATCGCCGCGCTGCGCGAGCTCAAGGCCACGCAGACCACCGTGCTGCTGGTGGAGCAGAACTTCGCGATGGCCCGAGCGCTGGGCGACACCGTGGCGGTGATGGACGACGGCCGCGTGGTGCACGCCGGGGCGATGAAGCAGCTGGTCGAGGACGAGGCGCTGCAGCAGCGGCTGCTCGGCCTGTCGCTGGGAGCGCACCAATGAGCGCCGCTGCCGTGCCGAAGGCCGCGTTCGACTGGTTGCCGCTGGCCCTCGTTCCGCTGCTGGCGCTGGGCGCGCTGCCGCTGGTCGGCTCGCCGTCCACCTGGCTCACGCTCACGGTGGCCGGCCTCGCGATGGGCATGATCGTCTTCGTCACCGCCTCCGGCCTCACGCTGGTGTTCGGCCTGATGGACGTGCTGAACTTCGGCCACGGCGTGTTCATTGCCTTCGGTGCCTTCGTCGCCACCACGGTGTTCGCCGGCCTGGCCGACTGGACCAGCGTCGACTCGCTGGCGCGCAACCTCGTCGCGGTGTTCGCCGCCATGCTCGCCGCGATGGCGCTGGCCGGCGCCATCGGCTGGGGCTTCGAGCGCGTGATGGTGCGGCCGGTCTACGGCCAGCACCTCAAGCAGATCCTCATCACCATGGGCGGCATGATCATCGGCGAGGAGCTGATCAAGGTGATCTGGGGCCCCGAGCAGCGCCCGCTGGCGTTGCCCGAGGCGCTGCGCGGCTCCATCCTGATCGGCGATGCGGCGATCTCCAAGTACCGCGTGCTCGCGGTGGCGATCGGCGCCGTGGTGCTGGTGGCCATGCTGTGGGCGCTGAACCGCACCAAGATCGGCCTGCTGGTGCGCGCCGGCGTGCAGGACCGCGAGATGGTCGAGTCGCTCGGCTACCGCATCCGCCGCCTGTTCGTCGGCGTGTTCGTGGTCGGCTCGGCGCTGGCGGGACTCGGCGGCGTGATGTGGGGCCTGTTCCAGCAGAACGTGATTCCGCAGCTCGGCGCGCAGGTCAACGTGCTGATCTTCATCGTCATCATCATCGGCGGGCTGGGCTCCACGCTCGGCTGCTTCGTCGGCGCGCTGCTGGTCGGGCTGCTGACCAACTACACCGGCTTCGTCGCGCCGGTGTTCACTGCGTTCGCCAGCATCGCGCTGATGGTGGCGGTGCTGTTGTGGCGCCCGCAGGGCCTCTATCCGGTGGCGAACCGATGATGTCTCGCCTGATCTCCAACGACGCGCCGCGCAGCCGCTGGCTGGCGCTGATCCTCGTCGCCATCGTGCTGGCGCTGGCCTTCACGCCCTTCCTCTTCCCGGGCACCAAGGCGCTGAACGTCGCAGCCAAGATCATCGTCTTCGTCGTGCTGGTGGCCAGTTTCGACCTGCTGCTCGGCTACACCGGCATCGTCAGCTTCGCGCACACCATGTTCTTCGGCATCGGCGCCTACGGTGTGGCCGTCGCGAGCACGCGCATGGGGCCGGGCTGGGATGCGGTGGCGCTCGGGGTGGCTGCGGCGCTGCTGGTCTCGCTGGCGCTGTCGCTGCTGATCGGGCTGGCGAGCCTGCGCGTCAAGGCGATCTTCTTCGCGATGATCACGCTGGCGGTGGCTTCGGCTTTCCTCACGCTGGCCTCGCAGCTGTCGGACCTCACCGGCGGCGAGGACGGCCTGAACTTCAAGGTGCCCGAGGCGCTGCAGCCCGGCACGCAGTATCTGGAGGAGCCGCTGCTCGGCGCCTCCGTCGACGGCCGCTTCCTCACCTACTACCTGCTCTTCTTCACCGCGGTGCTGCTGGTGCTGGCGATGCTGCGCATCGTCAACTCGCCGTTCGGCCGTGTGCTGCAGGCGATCCGCGAGAACGACTTCCGCGCCGAGGCGATCGGCTACCGCACGGTGGTGTACCGCACCATCGCCTCGGTGCTGTCGGCCTTGTTCGCCACGCTCGCCGGCTGCCTGCTCGCGCTGTGGCTGCGCTACCAGGGGCCGGACACCTCGCTGTCGTTCGAGATCATGCTGGACATCCTCCTCATCGTCGTGATCGGCGGCATGGGCACGATCTACGGCGCGGTGATCGGCTCGGTGCTGTTCGTCATCGCGCAGAACTACCTGCAGGACCTGTTGCGCCTGGGCGCCGGCGCGCTGGAGGGCGTGCCGCTGCTGTCGGCGCTGGTCTCACCCGACCGCTGGCTGCTCTGGCTGGGCCTGCTGTTCGTGCTCTCGGTCTACCACTTCCCCACCGGCGTGGTGGGGCGGCTGCGCGCGCTGCGGGCGAAGGGGCGCACATGAGCTTCACCTCGAACTACATCCGCTGCGAGGGCCGCGAGCTGCATTACACCGAGTGGGGCACGCAGCACGCCGTGACGGTGATCGCCTGGCACGGCCTGGCCCGCACCGGCCGCGACATGGACGACATCGCCGCGCACCTGGCGCAGCGCTGGCGCGTGATCTGCCCCGACACGATCGGCCGCGGCCTCAGCCAGTGGAGCCCGGAGCCCGAGCGCGAGTACTGCCTGGACTTCTACGTGAAGCTCGCCACCGCGCTGGTCGACGCTCTCGGCATCGCGCGTTGCCACTGGCTCGGCACCTCGATGGGCGGCGCGATCGGCACGGTCGCGGCCGCGACCACGCTGCGCGGCCGCATCCGCCGCCTGGTGCTCAACGACAACGGCCCGCAGCTGGCGCAGGCCGCGATCGAGCGCATCCGCAGCTACGCCGGCAGCCCGGCGGCGTTCGACACGGTGAGCGAGCTGGAACAGTACTTCCGCACCGTCTACAAACCCTACGGCTGGCTGAGCGACGCGCAGTGGCGGCGCCTGACCGAGACCTCGGTGCGGCGCCTTCCCGACGGCCGCGTGACGCCGCACTACGACCCGGCGATGGTGATGCAGTTCACCCACCACGCCGACGACTACCTGCGCTGGGACGAGTGGGACTCCCTCGACATCCCGGTGCTGTGCCTGCGCGGCCAGGACTCCGACCTCCTGCTGCGCGACACCGCCGAGGCGATGCGCAACCGCGGCCCGCGCGCGGTGGTGGTGGAGATCGCCGGCTGCGGCCACGCGCCGGCGCTGAACACGCCCGAGCAGTTCTCGCTGGTGGAGCGGTTTCTCGCCGGCTGATCGCCGGGCGGGCGCGCTCAGCGCGCCACCGCCTCGCGGCCGATCACGCGGATCACGTCGGCGGGGAAGCTGCGCAGGTCCAGCGGCTTGGTCCAGTACTCCAGCGCGCCGGCCTCGCGAGCGCGCTGCGCATCCTGCGGATGGTCGCTGGCCGACAGCACCACCACGCCGAGCGCTGCGGTGGCCGGGTCGCGCCGGAGTTCATCGAGCACCTCGGCCCCGTCCATGTCAGGCAGGTGCATGTCCAGCAGCACGAGATCCGGGTGGAGGCGGCGGGCCAGCTCCAGCCCCGCCTCGCCGTCCTCCGCGTGCACCAGCTCGATCTGCGGCCAGCGCGCCAGCAGCTGCTGGACGAGCAGCGCATTGACCGGGTTGTCCTCGACGTAGAGCAGCACCAGCGGCGGCAGCTCGGGCGCCGCCTGCGCGCCGGCAGGCGGAGGCGGCGGCGGAATCGCGGGCGCGGCGTCCTCCGCCCGGGCGGAGGCGGGCAGGGTGATGCGCACCCGCGTGCCCTGGCCGGCCTCGCTGTCGATCTCCAGCCGGCCGTTCATGCGCTCGACCAGCTGGCGGGTGAGCACCAGGCCGATGCCGGTGCCTTCGGCCACGTCGCGCTCGCGGCCGAGGCGGTTGAAGGGTTCGTACAGGTGCGCGAGCTGCTCGCGCGTCATGCCGAGCCCGGTGTCGCCCACCTCCACCTGCACGCGGTCACCGTCGCGGGCGGCGCGGATGTCGATGGCGCCACCGTCGCGGTTGTACTTGACCGCGTTGGACAGCACGTTGATCAGCGCCTGGCGCAGCCGCAGGGCGTCGCCGTCGACGTGCAGCGCCTGGCCGTCGCGGTCGTGCCGGTGCACGCGGATGCCGCGGGCGCGGGCCTGTGTCTCGCAGATCGCCAGCGCTTCGTCGATCACCGCGTCCAGCGCGACGCGCGACACCTCCAGGCGCAGTGCGCCGGTCTCGACGATGGACAGGTCCGACGCATCGGCGATCAGCCGCAGCAGGTGCCAGCCGGCGGCGCGGATCTGCTCGACGCGCTGGGCCTGGCCGGGCGCCAGCGGCTCGTGCTCGTCGCCCTGCAGCAGCTGCGAGAAGCCCAGCACGGCATTCAGCGGTGTGCGCATCTCGTGGCTCATGCGCGCGACGAACTCCGACATCGCCTGCCGGCCCGCCTCGGCGCGCAGCTGCGCCTGGCGTGCTGCCTCGGCGCCGCGCAGGCCGCTGACGTCGCGCAGCACCACCGTCATCAGCATCTCGCTGCCCTCGCCGGAGCGCGAGATGCTGGCCTCGATCGGGAAGATCTCGCCGTTGGCGCGCTGGCCGGCCAGCTCGTGCAGGCGGCCCATGCGGCGCGCCGTGCCACCCGTGCGCCGGAAGCTCTCGACGTGCAGGCGGTGCGCGAGCTGGCGGTCCGGCGGAATGAAGCGGTCCAACGGCTGGCCGATGGCCTCGTCGGCGCGGACGCCGAACACCGTGGCCGCGGCCTGGTTGAAGAAGTGCACGCGCTGCGCCGCGTCGACGCTGATCACCGCGTCGCTGGCCTGGTCGAGCACGGCCTGGAGGCGGTCGGCCTGCTCGCGGGCGGCCGCCAGGTGGTGCTGCAGGGACTCGAACGCCTGCGGCCCGCCGTGCTCTGCCGACGCCCACTGCCGCTTCAGCCGCTGCCACCAGCCGGCCGCCGGTGCGGGCGGGTCGTCGGGTTCAGTCTTCATGGCGGCGCAGCTGCGAGGGAGTCTGGCCGGTCCATCGCTTGATGGCGCGGCGCAGGCTGCGCGTGTCCGAGAAGCCGGCCGCGTCCGCCACGCGGGCCATGGGTGATTCGCCGGCGTGCAGCAGCGCCAGCGCCTGGCGCATGCGCTCCTGGTCGAGCAGCGCGGCGTACGACAGGTCGGCGGCGAGCAGCCGCCGGCGCAGCGTGCGTTCGCTGACGTTGACCGTGGCCGCGATCTCGGACATCGACGGCGGCGAGCGCAGGTCGCTGCGCAGCGCCCGCACGATCACCGCCTCCAGCTCCGACGGCGCGCCGGCGCCGGCGCGCTGCTCGAGCTGGTGCCGGCACAGCCGCGCGACCAGTGCGTCGGCGGTGGCGATCGGGTGGTCGATCAGTTCGAAGACCACGCGGTTCGCGCTGCAGCCGAAGTGCACCGGACAGCCGAACGCTTCCTCGTGGCAGCGGGTGTCGGCCGGCAGCTCGCGGCGCAGCTCGACGCGCCGAGGGCCGTACCACGGTGCGACCACGAAACGGCAGACGCGCGCCAGTGCCGCGAAGGCGTGCTCCACCAGGAAGTGTGCGATCTCGGGCTCGTCCTCGTGTACCGGCTCGGCCACCGCGCTGAACTCGCTGCCGGCCACCTGCTTCTGCAGGCGCAGGAACCGGTCGCTCGGCGGCAGGAAGTCGACGGCGAAGTCGAGGACCTCGCGCGGGCCGGCCGCAGCCATCATGCCGACCAGGCACATGCCCCACGACACCAGGCTGAAGCTCGCGCCCAGACGCAGCGGCAACGCGGGATCGTCCAGCAACTGCAGCGCGCGCTCGATCACGCGGCCGGTCTGGGCATAGGAGACGCGGAAGTCGACGCGTTCGAGGTCAGTCAGCCCGAAGCCCAGGCCGCGGCACAGGGCGGCGGGGTTGCCACGCCGGCGCGACACCTCCTGCACGATGTGTCGCACGAGCAGCGGCTCGGCATCGGCGCGATGAACGCGTGTCAGTCGTGGGGGAACTCGTTCTGCGTGGCGCAAGATGCTCGATGTCTGGCAGACCGGCTGGTCGAGGCGCCGCGGCCAGCCTGGGCCACAAGGGAAAGGTTGTCGGTGAAGGCGCCGCGCAATGCGCACGCACTGCCATCTTGATATTTGACATTTAAGCGATCGCATTGCGCGATGCCAGGCCGTTCGTCCTTTCACCTTGGCCGGGGCAGCGCCCCGGGTTGACCGGTGCTGTCCCTGTGGTGTCGCTCACCGGTGACATCGCATCGCGTAATCCGCTCATCACGTGCCACCAGGCGCCGTGCGGGCGCCGGCGCGTCACCCGCGTCACCGCCGCACCATCCAGTGCCACGCGCGAGCTCAGAGCCCGAACGCGAAGAAGCGCTTCGGTCCCGGCGCGACGAAGGTGCCGCTGCCCCAGAACACCATGCCGTCCGCGATGGACGGGCCGGCGTTGCAGGCGCCGTAGGTGGGCGATCCGGCATTGCTGTCGAACGACCACAGCACGGCGCCCGTTCTGGCGTCCATCGCGTACAGGGTGCCGCTGGCCGGATCCAGGTTGCAGCCGAAGATCACGCCATTGGCGCCGCTGACGGCCGCCTCGGCACGGCTGCCCCGCGGGTCCTTGGTCGTCCACAGCACGGCGCCGGTACGGCGGTCGAGGGCCGCCCAGCCGCCGGCCGTGGTGGTGCTGCCGTCCTTCAGGGTCCAGGGCGCCGGGTTCTGGCCCGATCCCGTCAGGCCGCTGGCCGCCACGGCGACGAAGATGCGGTTGCCGTCGCTGGCCGATCCCCACTGCAACCCACCGGTCAGCCCCGGAGGCGCCACCTGGGTCGCCCACGCGAGTTGCCCGCTGCGATGGTCGAAGGCCCAGAACATGCCGCTCTTCTGACCGGCTCCCACCAGGCCGCCGCCGAGCAGCATCGGCCCCTGCGCGAAGTCCCAGTCCGGCCCCTGCGGATGCGGGCAGTTGTCGTTGGGCGGTATCACGAGGACGCCCGGGATGTTCAGGCCGCAACCGACGTTCCAGGCGTCGTAGGGCAGACCCCGCGCGGCCCAGTTGATGCGCCCGGTGGTGGGGTCCATCGCGACGATGGAGTTGAAGTGGTCGTCGGCATCGAGGCAGGCGGCCGGCGTTCCGCCGGCGTTCAGGCAATCCTGCACCGGCTGTGGCACCCAGTAGTTGTTGCCCGTGGCCATGAAGACCTGGTTGCTCTTCAGGTCGACGGCGCCGGCGCTGCCCCAGACCGCCCCGCCGAAGGAGCCCTCGGGCACCATGTAGGTCTTCCAGCGGATGGCGCCGGTGGCGACGTCGAGCGCGACGACGCTGCCGCGGAAACGCCACTGCCAGTACGCCTTCGGCACGAAGCCGGCGACCAGTTCCTCGTTCGAGGCCACGCCCACGATGGCCAGCCCGTTGGCGACGATGGCGGAGTGGGTGATGAAGGACAGCGCCGTGTCATCGACCTGTGTCGACCACAGCGGTGCGCCAGTGCGCTTGTCGACGGCGAACACCCGGGCCGGCCGCGGGTCGGGCTGCCCGGCGGAACTGCCCAGGAACTTGCCGCTCTGGTTGCCGAGGATCAGCGCCACGCCGGCCACGGCCGGTGTCGCCCGGGCGAAGTCGCCGGGGATGCCGGTGTAGTCGGACACCGGCCGCTTCCACGCGATTGCGCCGTCGACGCGCCGCACCTTGTAGAGGAAGCCGGCGGAGTCGGGGAAGTAGAGGAAGTCGCCGTCGACGGCCGGGTTGGCCGTCACGTCGCCGCTGGTGCTGATCTGCCAGCGCAGATGGAGGCCGCCGACGTTCTTCGGACTGATGAGCGTCTCGGCGTGCTGATAACGCGAGTTCTCGAGGTTGCCGCCTGCGGTGGGCCAGTCAGCGGGTGATGCGGATGATGCGCAGAAGATGCCGATCGCGAGCGCGCACAGGCGCGCCGCCACGGATGAGGGGCACGTGACCATGTCTCCTCCTCGGGTAGGGAAGGTGTTCGGGGGGTGGCGGCTCCCGCCGCCGACCCATTCCAGAAGGGGGTGACGCGCCGCGAATCGCGGGCGTCAGCCGCAGGCGCGGGGTGCGCGTTTGCGGCGCGGCGTGCGGCACCACGTTCGTGGGCGCAAGGCCTGGGTCCCTCTTGGCTTGGTCATGTGCTGCGTTGAATGGCGAGTGCGAGAGTGCGCTTCGCCCATTCGGGCGCCAATGCAGGGATACCCGCAGGCGCTGTGATCGTCAACGGGCAGCTCAGCGGAGACCGAGCTGGTCCGCTGTCGGACAATGCCGGCCGCGCCCACCGCTGTCCACGCCACGCCATGCCCCGCCGCGAACTCGAACTGCTCGCCCCCGCCCGCGACGCCGACATC
>VFQN01002361.1_pt1 | contig 29373 bp, 24 predicted proteins | sample 3512371 | NCBI WGS metagenome assembly VFQN01 (sample SAMN10412370, study PRJNA504923) | tailings metagenome | isolation source: Replicate 2 from Balatoc abandoned mine | place: Philippines: Itogon, Benguet | collected 2017-08-28
GGGTGGGCTGCTCTTTCCCAATGCCAAGGTCGTCAGGATCGACACGGCGGCTGCGCCCGATCGCTTGCCGGTCGTTCCCGGGGACCACCTGGTCGGTGACGCGCGCGCGACAGTCGCCGAGGTCGTGCGCCGGCTCAAAGCCCGTCAGGTCCTGCCGCGACCGGGGTTTCGCACGCAGGAGACCCAGGCGGCCCTTACCCTGCAACGAGAGGTGCCGGAAGCCGCGCAGCGGGGAATCGACCCGCGCGCGCTCGCCCACGAACTGGGCGACAATATCGCCAAGGACGGGCTCCTGACCGTTGGCGCCGGCCACTATTGGAGCTTCGTTCACCAGTACCTTCCGTCCGGGCCGGACGTCGACCTGAACCTGTCCTATCAGTTCGGCGCCATCGGCCAAACCGTCCCGCTCGCGATCGGTATCGGCATGGCGCAGCCGCAGCGCCTGCAGATCGTGATCGAGGGGGACGGAAGCGCCCTCATGAATATCCAGGAGTTCGATACGCTGGCCCGGCTCGATCTTCCGCTGGTCCTGATCGTCTGGAACGATTCGGGATACGGTGCCGAGTTTCACAAGCTGCGCGCAAAGAATGCCAACGACCGTCTGGGACGGTGGAGTCCGGTTGATTTCGCAGCCATCGCCCGGGCGTTTGGAGCCAAGGGCGAATTGGTGGAGCGTCTCGACGATCTGGGCCCCGCCATCGAGCGCGGAACGAAAGCAGGTGGCTTCTTCGTGATCGATGTCCGTGTCTCGGATGAGATCGCCAGCGACAGCTTCCGCCGTCTTCATTTCGGCGAGCCGAACCAAACGCCGCGGCTCTGCTCTGCACGGGAGAATTCATGACAATTCAGTTCAACGACGAGTTCGTCGTCCGCGCCGATCCGGACACGGTTATGCGGCACTTCGCCGACATCGAACGGGTCGCGACCTGCGTTCCGGGCGCAAGCGTCTCCGACATCGACGAGGACGGGTACTGGCGCGGCGAGATGGTGGTGGCGTTCGGTCCGAAGAAGATCACGTTTCGCGGGCGTGTGAAGTGCGAGCTTTCCGCGGAAACGCGTAGCGGCGTGCTCGTCGGCGGGGGAACAGGCGCCGCCGGCAGTGCGAATGTGAAAATGCAGACGCGGTTTAGCGTGACCCCGGAGCGTGACGATGGGTCTGAGTTGCCCTTGAGCAAGGTCAGCGTTGTTTCGGAAGCCGAAGTCTCCGGCATTCTGGCGGGGTTCGCAAGGACGGGAGGACTGGCCCTCGGTCGCCAGCTTCTTCGCGATTTCGCGGCGAATTTCGAGAAGGAGTTCGGCGCCAATCCGCAACCTCGGACTGACGAGAGGGCAAGCCTATCAGCTCTCGGTCTCGCGGTACGGACCGTGTTCGGGAACAAGAAGACGAGCTAATCAAGATGTTCGTCCCGCATCAGCCTCAGCGACCCGCGAAATGCTGGCGAATGGCAGGGGTTCCGTCGCAAACTTGGCGTAGAGCCGTGGATGACCCCCTTTGCCTTGGTCCGGCTACGCGGCGAGGATAGCGAACTGCTCAGCGATCGACGGATTGGGATTGTAGGCATACCTCGCCTGTCGTTTGCGCATCATGTGGACCATCTCGATACCGGCCAGCATAACGGCCGCGGTCGCCTCCGACTTGAAGCCGAGCATGGGCCTGATGCGGCGCTTGATGCGCCGATGATCCTGCTCAATACGATTGTTCAAGTACTGGCTCTGTCGTATACGCGAATGCGCTTAAATCAGAAATATACGCAACCGCGGATAAGGTCATGATATGCGCGAACGCAGAGGGCTTTCCTGCGGCCTGCATCGCGTCGAGAGACTGATGCGCGAGAACGGGCTGAGTGCTCGGCCGCGCTTCTGTGGGCTGCCGAAGGACAGCGGAGCCGACGCCTCAAAGGCATTGCGGCGCGCTTGGCGGTGTCCTTGGGCAGTGAGCCGCGGCCTTTTCTTAGGATGTCGCGCACCGCCTTGAGCTTCGCGACTTCCTTGGGCAGCCGGTCAATCTCGAGTTGCTCCGGCTTCATCTGAACATGGCCGGGAATGCTGCGCATCGGCGGTCCGTTCCAGCTGACGTTGCCTTCGCGCCACCGCCTCGATGTTTCGAAGCAGGCTCGGTTTTCGCAGCGGAATCACAGAGGTGAGAGGACCGGTCAGCAATCAAGGACGATGTCGCCGTGGGGGATCGCTTGGCATAGCAACACCTGCCCCCGGGCCAGAAGCGGTTCTTCACCGTTGGGATAGTTCGCCTGTCCGCTGACGAGACGCTGCGCGCAGGACTGACATTCCCCGTTGCGGCAGGAGTACTGGACGTCGATGTTGGTCGCCAAGGCGAGATCCAGCAAGGATCCGCTCTCCGGTTTCCACGTCACGCGCTTGCCTGAGCGGGCGAATTCCACGGTACGCGGCGCCTGGTCGGCCAGTGTCTCCGACAAGGCACCCGCCAAGCCGCCACTTCTCTGTTCGAACGCTTCGGTCTTAATGCTTGCCGCAACGGCGCCAAGTTCGATCAGCCCTTGGCTGAGCGATGACATGAATCCGTCGGGGCCGCAGATGTAGAAATCGGCATCGGCGACCGGCACATGCGCGGCGATGGTGCGAGCATCCAGCCGGCCCCGATGATGGCAGGTATCGCCGTCTTCCGGCTGGGAATAGGCTGTGAACAGCCTGATCGCGGGATTGGCGCCCGCAATGCGCAGCGCTTCCTCCTCGAACAGGTGATATCTAGCACTGCGGGCCGCGTGGATGAACCAGACGTCGCGTCCGGCATCCTCGCGGGCCAGAAGCTCGGCCATCGGCAGAAGCGGCGTAATCCCCACACCCGCACTGACGAGCACCACCGGACGAGGCGGCGTGCTGTCAAGGACGAACTGGCCGGCAGGAGCGCCGAGAAGCACCTCGTCTCCAATCTCGATCTTGTCGTGGAGCAGAGCCGAAACGCCATCAGTCCCGAGACGGCGCACCGAGATGCGCAGCGAGTATTTGCCCGGAATGCCGGAGATCGAATAGCAGCGACGCCGCTGCATCGGTCGATCATCAAGTGGCAGCGAAACTGTCACATACTGGCCTGGCTCTGCGTCACCGACAGGCGCGTTATCGCGTGGCTTCAGAACGAAGGACACGACATCCGGGCTTTCCTGTCTGCGTGCGGCGCAGGTGAAGCTGCGTCGACCGCTCCAGGCTATGGGTCGGGAGTCCGTCCATATTCGCGACCGCGCAAAGGCAGCCGAGCAGTGGAAATAGATCTCTTCGGGATGCACGCTCAACCTGCGCTGCCCGTCCGGCTGAGAGCTCACCTCGCGATAGGCGCCGTTGAGGCGGATGTTGTCGGACCGGCCGGGCTCGGCGGCCAGCAGCGCGAATTCGGCGGAATGCGGCGTGGCGGACGCTGCCGAACCTTCGTGGCTGAGGTCGAGCAGGAGGGACTGCCTGTTGGTGTCGGGATCGAGCCGAAGCGGCGATCCTCCCACCAGGTCCAGGAGAATCTCGCCCGTATCGCTTTCATGCGCGAAGACGATGAATCGGGCCTCGTCGATGAATGTCATGAAGCCCGGGCCGGCCGTGTTGTAGACCTTGTTCTGCACCAGCGGGCTCGGCGTCCCGTAAGAGTCTCGCAGGCCGGCCTCGGCAAGACGGCTTTCGGAGGCCGCGTCATAGAGAACCGGCTTGCGCCCGCCCTCCGCCTGCCATCGGCCGTCCCTGGCGTAGATATCCAGGACGTCCAGCGGAGGTTTCCTGTCGGCCGGATCGATCCAGAAGCCGCTCTCGCGGAAGGCTTTGCTTCGCACGAATTCCATCCGGACCGGCGTCAGGACCATGACGCTGAGCGGACGGTTCTCGTCGGCGGGAAAGGCGGCGATGTCTTCCGCTTTTTGCGACACGGTCGCGCGGGCTGAGATCCGCAGATAGTCTTCGGACCGCCGGTTGAGCAGGACCAGCGCGACATCGGGATTGCTCAGCACATTACCGATCGTGTCCAGCCGGCGGTTCCCGACATAGTCGGGGAGCAGCAGGCTGCCATCCGCGCCTAGCCGTACCACCGAGGGCTGACCGCCGCGCGGTGAGACATCCATCGCACCCTTGGCATTGCGTGAAGCAATGAAGAGCAGCGTGGACTTCTCGATGAAGGAGCGCGTGTGGTCGTCCATTGTCGTTCCCTAGCCGGCAGCGCCGGCAAGCGCGCGGCGTTCGAAGAAGTCGCGACCCGGAACCGCGTCCAGCAGTCGTCGCGTATAGTCCGCCCGAGGCGTGTCGAAGAGTTCGGCTGCGGGCGCCTCCTCCACGATGCGGCCGTTCTGCATTACGACAATGCGGTCGGCGATCTCACGCGCCACCCGAAGGTCATGGGTGATGAAGAGCATGCTGAGACCCATCTCGGATTTCAGGTCCGACAGCAGCTTCAGCACCTGCGCCTGGACGGAGACGTCTAGCGCGGAAACCGCCTCGTCGGCGATGAGGCAGACGGGGTCGAGAGCCAATGCGCGGGCAATGCAGATCCGCTGCCTTTGACCGCCGGAGAATTCGTGCGGGAAGCGGTCCAGCGCATGGGCTCCAAGTCCCACTTTTTCCAGCCAGCGCGTCGCGGTGGAAACGGCTTCCGCGCGGGAAGCGCCGAAGGCCATCGGACCGCGGACAATGCTTTCCCCGATCTTCAATCGTGGGTCGAGCGAGGCATAGGGATCCTGGAAGACGATCTGCACTCTGCGCCGGAACTGGCGCAGAACCTCGCCTTTCATCGCGCGAACCGGGGCACCGTCGAAGCTGATCAAGCCGTCATCGGGTTCGATCAGGCGCAGCACCATTCGTGCGAGTGTCGACTTGCCCGAGCCGCTCTCGCCCACCACCGCCAGAGTGTCGCCGCGCTTCAGGACGACGTCGATGCCATCAGCCGCAACGACGCGGCGCGGCTTGGCGAAGAGGCTCAGGCGCGTGGTGAAGACCTTCTGTAAAGCCTTGATTTCCAAGAGTGGCGTACTCTCTTCCTTGACCAGGCGGATGGCGCCCCGGCCGGGTACCGCGTCGAGCAGGGCGCGGGTATAGTCGGTCTGCGACGTATCGAGCACCGTGGCGGCCGCGCCCTGTTCCACGACCTTGCCGTGACGCAGCACGACGACGCGGTCGGCGATGTCGGCGACGACACCGATGTCATGGGTGATGAACAGCACGCCCATGTCGCGCTTCTTCTGGAGGCTGAGGATCAGGTCGAGGATCTGGCGCTGCGTGGTGACGTCGAGGGCGGTGGTCGGCTCGTCCGCGATAAGGAGTTCCGGATCGTTGGCGAGCGCCATGGCGATCATCACGCGCTGGCGCTGCCCGCCCGAAAGCTGGAACGGATAGGCCGAGACGATCGAAGCCGGGTCGGGCAGGCCGACCTGACCAAACAGTTCGACGACGCGGGCATCCACGTCGCCCTCGGCCGCCTGGCCATGGGTGCGAATCGCCTCGCCGACCTGTTGCCCGACTTTTGCCAACGGGTTCAGCGCGGTCAGCGGCTCCTGGAAGATCATCGCGATCCGGCTGCCGCGCAGGGCACGCATCTCGCGTGGCGGGAGGGTGAGCAGATCACGGTTGCCGAACCGGATCTCGCCCTGGAGGGCTTTCACCTTGGAGGGAAGCAGGCCGAGGATCGCGTGCGCCGTCATCGACTTGCCCGAGCCGCTTTCGCCCACGAGGCAGACGATCTCGTTGCGATCGACGGTCAGGCTGATCCCGTCGACGGCATGACTGCGGTCGGCGCCCTGCGGCAGGCCGAGAACGAGGTTCTCGATGGTAAGCAGAGGCGCGATCATGCTCGGGATATCCTCGGGTTCAGCGTATCGTTCAGAGCTTCGCCCACGAGGTTGATCGCGACCACGGTGAGCAGGATCGCGATGCCCGGAAAGACGCTCATCCACCATGCTTGGCGGATCACCGTGCGCCCGGCGCCGACCATGTAACCCCAGCTCATGAAGTTGGGATCGCCGAGCCCCATGAAGGAAAGTGCCGCCTCGATCAGGATCGCCGCCGCGACCGTAAGCGAGCCCGCTACGATGATGGGCGAAACCGCGTTGGGCAGGACATGGCGCAGGACAATCGAAATGGTGGATTGCCCCTGGCAGCGCGCCGCCTGGACGAATTCACGCTGGGAGACTGTCTTCACCTGCGCGCGCGTCAGACGCGACAGGGGCGGCCAGCTCACCAGTCCGATCGCCAGGATGATCGTGCTGATCGACGGGGTCAGGATGGCGACGAAGAGGATCGCAAGCACGAAACTCGGGATGGTCTGGAAGATCTCGGTGAAGCGCACGATTGCGCTGTCAACCACGCCGCCGGCATAGCCGGCGATGCAGCCGAGAAGCACGCCGATGCCGAGCGCGGTCAGCGTGGAGGCAAGGCCGATGAGGATGGAGACACGCGCGCCGTGCACGATTCCTGCCGCGATGTCGCGCCCGAGCGTATCGCTGCCCAGAAGCATGCCGTTCTCGCCGGGTCGGCTGAAGGGTGCGCCGCTCATCTCCCAGGGCGAGACCGGATAGAGCAGAGGCGCCAGAATCGCGAGGAGGCAGACCACGGTCAGGAGCAGTATCCCGACCAGTCCGGCCGGGCGGCGCAGAAACGTGCGCATGAAATCCTGCATTGTAAGTCTCCTATCGGCCTTTGATGCGCGGATCGATGAGCCGATGCAGAAAGTCGCTCAGCAGATTGGTTGCGATGACCAGGACCGACATGATGAGGAAGAGGCCGAGAAGGACGGGATAGTCCCGCGCCGTGACGGCATCGTAGGTGAGCCGCCCCAGGCCCGGCCAGGAGAAGACGGTTTCGACGACGACGGCGCCGCCGATCAGCGCGCCCGCCTGCATGCCGGCGAAGGTCACCACCGGCACGGCCGCGTTGCGCAGCATGTGGCGTGACAGGATCTGGGGCTCGCTCAGACCTTTGGCGCGCGCAGTGCGCACATGGTCCTCGTGCGAGACCTCGATCAGCGAAGACCGCATGAGGCGCGTGTAGACGGCCATATAGATGGCGGCCAGCGTGACCACCGGGAGGACCAGGTGGCGCGCAACGTCGAGCGCATACTCCAGCGGGCCAAAGCTCGAGGAGCGGATGCTGGCATAGCCGAAGGCCGGCAGCCATTCGAGCTGGATCGAGAAGATCAGCACCAGCATCAGACCGAGCCAGAACACCGGCGTCGCATATAGCAGGAGCGACAGAAGCGAGATGGCGAGGTCCGACCACTTGCCCTGCCGCTGGCCTGCAAAGGCGCCGAACAGCACGCCGCCGATCAGGGAGAGGAAGAAGGCCGAGAGTGTCAGCAGAAGCGTCGGTCCGAGCCGCTCGAGGATGAGCTGGCTCACATCGGCGCGCTGCCGGTAGGAATAGCCGAGATCGAACTGCAGGACCTTGCCGATATATGTCCCGAGTTGCAGCAGGAATGGCTGATCCAGGCCATACTGGGCGCGGATCTCTGCGATGAACTTCGCATCCGCGGCGCCGGACTGGCCGGCAATAACCAGGGCAGGATCACCCGGCGTCGAATGAATGAGAACGAAGTTGATCGTGGCAATGACGAGGATCGTGAAGACGATCCCGGCGATCTTTGCCGATAGGCGCGAAATGATCGACATCGGAACTAGCGTCCATTCGGCTGCGCGAATCCCAGCAGCTCATCGAGGACGCCAAGGAACAGCCCGGCCCCGACCGGAATCAGTTCGTCCGGGAAATCGTAGTCGGGGTTGTGGACCATCGGCCGGTCCATGCCGGCGCCGACGAAGAGGAGCGCCGACTTCGAGCAGGATCCGAAAAGTCCGAAGTCCTCCGCGCCCCTGATCGGCACATAGTCCGCCGCGCGAGAGAGGTTCATCCGGGTTGCGGCACTCTCGAAGACCGCGGCCGCCTCGGGATCGTTCACGCAGGCCCGGAAGAAGTTGTGCGTCGTGTGAGTGAAGGTAAGTCGCTCGTCGGCGGCGACCGCGCGCACCATCTCCAGCACTTCCTCGACCAGCGCCGGCATCCTATCGCTCTCCGGCCTGCGAAGGGTCATGCGGATTTCGGCCGAACCCGGGGTGATGCCGAAAACAGGCTTGCCCATCTGGACGCTCGTCAGCGTCACCCGGCGGAAGCCGGGCGCGACGGCATCGCCTGCCTCGAAGGTCTTCAAGGCCGTGATGATGCGGGCGACCGCTGTCGCCGGCGATATGCCGGATTCGGGCATGGAGGCGTGGGCGGTCTTGCCGACGAGTTCGATGCGCAGGCCCATCGATGCGCAGGTGATCTGGCCCGCGGCGACAGCGACATGGGCGAGTGGCAGGCCGGGCATGTTATGGATCGCGAAGGAGTGGTCCGGCGTGATCTCGGCGAATTTCGGATCGGCGAGGACGGCCTCGGCGCCATGGGCCGTCTCCTCGGCGGGCTGGAAGAGCAGGACGGCCCTCCCTCGCGCGGGGCGATGCCGGGCAAGGTGCCGGGCAACGGCAGCCATCATCGTCATATGCCCGTCATGGCCGCACATATGTGCCTTGCCATCGTTGCGCGAGCGATAGGGAACGTCCGAAATCTCGTGGATCTGGAGCGCATCCAGCTCGCAGCGCAGCAGGACTGCCGGTCCCGCCTCTACACCCTCGTAGACCAGCGCGACACCGTGACCGCCGAGCTCCGTGACGACCTTGTCGGGCTTGGTGTCGGCCAAGAAGGAGACCACCTCGCGGGCGGTCTCGATCTCTTCGCCCGAGATTTCCGGAAACTGATGCAATTTGTGTCGCCACGCCTGCAGAACAGCAATTTCCGCATCGTCGAAGTATGAGGTCATGTCGGCCCGAAGCCTCCTTTGTCACGGCCGCTAGCCGCGTTGTATGAAGCGCGGCCCGGACCTGCTGCGAAGCGAGCCGCCAGACCCGTCTGGGCGCCGGCGGCAGGCCGATCAGGCTGCGAAGTAGGTCGTGCTGAAGTTGGCGTTGACCCCCGTCGACGAGGTCACGACGTCCTTGAGCCGGTTGTCGTATATTGTTGGATACTTCTGCTCGCACAGCCAGAGGACCGGCATTTCATCGACGAGAAGCTGCTGGACTTCCGTATACAGGGCCTGGCGCTTTTCCTCGTCGAGCTCGACCGCCGCCGCCTCGAAGAGTTCGTCCACCTTCGGATTGGAATAGCCCGCGGTGTTGGAGAACATCACGCCCTTGCGGATGTTGGAAGAGATGTAGGTGCGCGCCACGCCCAGCGCCGGGTCGCCGTTCTGGTAGAGCTGGTTGCCGCTGATGTCGAAATCGCCGTTGCTCACGCTGGCGACCCAGCCGGCGAGATCGTTGCTCTGCAGCTCGACATTGATCCCCGCCGCGCCGAAGGCTTGGCGGACATATTCCGCGATCCGCGTCCAGACCTCGCCCGCCGGCACCATCGTGAACTTCAGGGTGGCGCGCATGCCCGCAGCTCCGGGCTTCAGGCCCATCTCGTCAAGAAGGGCGACCGCCTTCTCTACGGAATGCTCATAGGTCTTCACGTCCGAATCGTAGAAGCGCATCGAAGACGAGATCGGCCCGGTGGCCGCGTTGGCAAGGCCGAACAGGATGCGGTCGCGCACGAATTCGCGGTCGATCAGATGCATCAGCGCCTGGCGGAAGCGCTTGTCGTCCATGGGCGGTCGGCGGCAGTTCAGCTCGATCCACACCATCGGCGAGAAGTACTCGTAGCCGTCGGTCGTCATATCGAGATGCGGCAGCGCGGACAGGCGCTCCACGTCGAAGGGCTCGATGTCCTGCCACTGCGCGAGCTGCGTCTCGCCCTGCTCGAGCGAAACGGCGCGCGAGGCCGCGTCCGGAATCACGCGATAATAGATCTCCTTCAGCTTCGGCTGGTCAGGCCGGTAGTAGTCGTCGACCGCCGTGAGGTGGATGTGCGAACCCCGCACCCATTCCTTGAGACGGAACGGTCCGGTGCCAATCGGCGGCTGTTCCGCGCCCTCCTTGCGATAATCCTTCCCTTCCAGGAGATGGCGCGGCAGCATCGGTGCCGAGGCAGTCTCGAAGGCCATGATGAAGGCCGGGAAGGGCGTCTTCAGCTTGAAGACGACCGTGAAGTCGTCGAGCGCCTCGATGCTCTCGCAACGGTCGAAAACCGCCCGCGCGCGGGGATGCGTTTCCGGTAGGAGCGCCTTGCAGGAGAAGATGACGTCCGCCGATGTGAAGGGCTGGCCATCGTGCCATTTCGCGTTCTGGACCAGCTTGAACGTGTAGGTCAGGCCGTCCTCGGAAATCTCCCAGGAATCGGCGAGCAACGGCCGCGGCTTGAGATCCTTGGCATAGGAAAGCAGCCCCTCGTAGAGCTTGCCGCCCACGACACCGGTCGGCGTCTGCTGGTTGATCCCCAGGTTCAGGATTGGCGGTTCGGGCTGGATGATCGCCGTCAGCGTCTCGCCCGCCTCCTGGCCGTAAGCCTGTCCCACGAAGGCGGTCGAGCCCAAGGTGGCCGCCAGCATCAGGTTGAATTCCCGCCTATTCATTTCGTCTCTCTCCTTTTTCAATCAAACGCCGCCGACATAGGATGCTAGCCGCACTCCGGTGCGCTGCGGTTCCCCGACCGCTTATTTCTTCGTGACCAATGAGCAGGTGGACTTTTCGAGCGGCTGGAACGCGTGCTCGGCATCAATCTTCGAAATCAGCTTGTAATAGTCCCAGTCTCCCTTGGACTCTTCGGGCTTCTTGACTTCAAACAGATACATGTCATGCACCATCCTGCCGTCTTCCCGGATGTTGCCCTTGTAGAAGACGTCCTCGATGGGCAGTTCCCGCATCTTGGCCATCACGGCCATCGTGTCGTCGGTGCCTGCCGCCTCGACCGCCTTCAGGTAATGCAGAACCGAGGAGTAGGTGCCGGTCTGCAACATATTGGGCATGGCCCCCACCTTGTCGAAAAACCGCTTCGACCATTCGCGAGTTTCGTCGCTCATGTCCCAGTAGGACGCCTCGGTAATGGTGAGACCCTGTGCTTCGGCGAGGCCGAGGCCGTGCACGTCGTTGATGAAGCCGGCCAAGGTCGCGAGCTTTTGGCCGCTTTGGGTGAGGCCGAACTGCGCTGCCTGCTTGATCGAGTTGATCGTGTCAGCGCCGGCATTCGCAAGGGCCACGACCTTGGCGCCCGAGCTTTGAGCGGTGAGCAAGGCGGACCCAAAATCGGTCGTGCCCACGGGAAGCCGAGTGTTGCCCAGAACCTTGCCGCCCTGCACCGTCACGACATCGCCAGTGTCCTTCTCCAGGCTATGGCCGAAAGCGTAGTCGGCCGTGACGAAGTACCAGCTGTCAAAGCCCTCGGCGACCAATGCCTGTCCGGTGCTGTGGGCTATGGCGTAGGTGTCGTAGGCCCAATGAACGACATAAGGACCGCACGCATCGTTGGTGATGCGCATCGATCCGGGCGAGCTCAGCGCGAGGATTTTGTCCTTCTGCTTGGCGATCTCGAGCACTGCCAAGGCCGGGGATGAAGAAGCCACATCCAGGATGGCATCGACCTTGTCCTCGTCGAACCATTTCCGTGCTGTCGAGGCGGCGATGTCGGGCTTGTTCTGATGGTCGGCGGACACCACTTCGACGGACTTGCCGAGGACTTTGCCGCCGAACTCTTCGACGGCCATTTGCGCCGCGGTCACCGCGCCCATCCCCGTGATATCCGCATAGACGCCGGACATATCCTCTATGAGCCCGATACGGACGACATCGTCGCTGATCCTGGCTTCCTGAGCCATCGCCATTGCCGGTGCCAACGCAAATGCTGCCGTCGTCAGGACTGCCAACCGGATTCTTGCTGCTCTTCCAGTATTGTTCATCGACGTCCTCCCTCTTTCATCAGCCATTCTCCCAGCATGCGTGCTTCTCGCCGATGCTGTATTTTCCAACACCTTAGGGAATGCGTGACGTGGCGCTCAATGTCTCGGAAACACACCCACCGACACGTGAAGTGTCTGTCGTCGACAAATCAGCTCGCGACGACGAATGGCGTGCTTGATCGCCCGCGGCGAACTCTCAACGGCTCGGCAGGCGCGCAAGGAGCTCGCCGATCAGGCCACGGCGAAACAGCAGGACACAGACGACGAACATCACGCCCAGCACGACGGTCACTGGCAGGTCGGTCCCAGCCAGATAGCTCTCCAGCGTCACGACCAGCACCGCACCGATGACAGGCCCCAGCAGCGTGCCGAGACCGCCCAGGAGCGTCATCAGTACGACTTCGCCGGACATCTGCCATGCCACGTCGGTGAGGGACGCAAGTTGAAAAACCAGTGACTTCGTTGCCCCCGCGACACCGGCAAGCGTTGCCGACAGGACAAAGGCGAGAAGCTTGTAACGTTCTACACGATAGCCCAGGGAGACGGCAGGGCTCTCGTTCTCGCGGATCGCTTTCAGAACCTCTCCGAAGGGAGAGTTGACTGTCCGCCAGATCAGAAGGAAACCGAGCACGAAGATCAGCAGCACGAAATAATACATGGCAAATTGATCGTTGAGATCGACCACGCCGAACAATCTGCCTCGTGGGACGCCCTGGATTCCGTCCTCGCCATGGGTAAAGGGCATTTGAACGGCCAGGAAATAGACCATCTGGCTGAGCGCCAGCGTGATCATGGCGAAGTAGACGCCGTGACGGCGGATTGCGAGGGCGCCGAAGCAAAAACCGAGGACACAGGCAAAAGCAGCCCCCATCGCGATGCTCGCCAGTGGTCCCAGCCCCCAAACGCTCGCAGCGTGGGCGGTGATGTAGGCCGCGCCGCCGAAGAACGCGGCGTGGCCGAACGAAAGCAAGCCGGCATAACCGATCAGCAGGTTGAAGGCACAGGCAAAGAGCGCGAAGCACAGCACCTTCATCAGGAAGATCGGGTAGAGCACGAATGGCGCGGCGGCAGCGGCGATGAGCGCGGTCGTTATCAGGAATGCGCGCTTCCATTCGCCGAGACGGAAGGGACGGGCGGCAATGACCTCTCGAGCTCCGCTTGCCGTCAGATGATCGCGACCGAAGAGACCTGCGGGTTTTATGAGGAGAACGGCCGCCATCGCGACGAAAACGACGATGCTGGAGGCCGGCGGATAGAAGACCTTTGTCAGTCCCTCGAGAAGACCGAGCGACAAACCCGAGACGATCGCGCCCATTATGGAGCCCATGCCGCCAATGACCACGACGGCGAAGACGACCATGATCAGGTTGGACCCCATCAACGGGCTGACTTGATAGAGGGGGGCGGCAAGGACACCGGCAAAGCCGGCGAGCGCCACACCAAAGGCGCAGGTCGCCGAGATCAGGACCGGGACGTTGACACCGAATGCCTGCACAAGCCGCGGATTTTCCGTCGCGGCGCGGAGATAGGCGCCGAGCTTCGTGCGTTCGATCGCCAACCAGGTGCCGACGCAAGCGAAGAGGGCAGCCGCAATCACCCAGGCCCGGTAATCCGGCATGAACATGAAGCCGAGATTGCGCCCGCCCTTCAGCGCGTCGGGAATCGGATATGGCTGCCCCGAGACACCGAAGAACTGGCGGAACACGCCTTCCAGAACGAGCGCGAGGCCGAAGGTCAAGAGCAGGCCGTAGAGAGGATCGGATTTGTAGATCGGCCGCAGGAGGAAGCGTTCCATCACAAGGCCGAGCAAGGCGACGAGGGCCGGGCCGAGGATGAGCGCCGGCCAATAGCCTATGCCAAGATGTACCGACAGCAGCCACGCCGCGAAGGCGCCGACCATGTAGAATGCGCCATGGGCCATGTTCACCACGTTGAGCATGCCGAAGATGACCGCGAGCCCCAGGCTGAGAATGGCGTAGAACGAGCCGTTGATGAGCCCCAGCAGGAGTTGCCCGAAGAGAACCTGCGGCGGTATTCCGAAAATTGCGTCCATGGCGGCCCCTGTTGTTTGATTTAGACGCCGAGATAGGACGCGAGCCTGTTCATGCTTGCGGGAAGCTGCTCGTTGGGGATCGTGTCAACGACGCGCCCCTCCTCCATGACGACATGTCGATCCGCAATCATCGATGCGAAGCGAAAATTCTGCTCGACCAGAAGAATGGTCAGGCCACGGTTTTTCAGCTCTCGAAGCACAACGCCGATCTGTTCGACGATGACAGGTGCGAGACCTTCGGTCGGTTCGTCGAGAAGGATCAGGTCGGCGCCGGTGCGCAATATCCGGGCGATCGCCAGCATCTGCTGTTCGCCACCGGACAGACGGGTCCCTTGTGTGGTCCCGCGCTCGGCGAGATTTGGAAAGAGCTTCGATATCTCTGGAATTCTCATTCCGCCCTGCCTCACGACAGGCGGAAGCATCAGGTTCTCATCCCCTGAGAGGCTGGAGAATATGCCTCGCTCCTCGGGCACGTAGCCGATGCCACGGCGGGATATTCGATGTTGCGCCTGGCCGAGGAGCTCCTCTCCCCGAAAGGCGATCGAGCCCGTATGTTTGTCGATGAAGCCCATGATCGCGCGCATGGTGGTTGTCTTGCCGGCGCCATTGCGGCCAAGCAGCGCGACGACCTCCCCCTCACGAACACCAAAGGTCACGCCGTGCAACGCATGGCTTTCCCCATAGTAGGCATGAAGTTCCTGAATCCGGAGGGCGACAGGTGACGGCGCCGAAGATCTAGACATGCGCCGTCCCCATATAGGCTTCGCGCACCTGCGGAACACGCGAGACCGCCTCATAAGATCCTTCGGCCAGCACCTCTCCTCGACGCAGCACCGTGATGACATCGCAAAGCTCGGCGACGACAGAGAGATTGTGCTCGACCATCAGGACTGTCCGATCGGCGGCGGCGCGCCTGATCAAAGCGGATGTGCGGGTGATGTCCTCGCGGCCCATTCCTGCAAGCGGTTCGTCGAGCAGTAGGACCTTCGGGTCGAGCGCCAGTGTCGTAGCGATCTCCAAAGCCCTTTTTCGGCCGTAGGGCAGTTCCGCCGCGACATGATCCGACCATTGAGAGAGATTGACGACCTCGATCAGCTCGCGGGCGCGGTCATGAAGTTTGTAGAGGCTGGATTTTGGTCTCCAGAAATGAAAGCTCGTTCCGAGAGGCCGCTGGAGCGCAACGCACACATTCTCCAGAACGCTCAAATGCGGGAACACCGCCGAGATTTGAAAGGAGCGGCAGAGGCCCATTCGCGCGACATCAGCGGGCTTCAGCCCCGTGATGTCGCGGCCCTCATAGACGATCTCGCCGCTGGTCGACGGCACGAACTTGGTCAGCAGATTGAAGACCGTGCTCTTGCCCGCCCCATTCGGGCCAATCAAGGCATGGATCGTACCGCGCCTTATCCTGAGATCGACGTCCTTCACGGCGACGAAGCCCCCGAATACCTTTGTCAGGCGCCTCGCCTCTAGAACAACGTCGCGATCAATCATGCAACAGATCCAAACTCCCGGTTTTTCGGCGCAGCGCGCGTCTCTCGCTGTAACCCTTGCGCTGCTAGGGCATGTCGCCCGATTCGACGCGACGCGCTTTAATGGACTGCGGCATACATGATCGATTCCTCGCTGGCCGTTCGGCGGTCCATCTCCTCCACGATCTTGCCTTGTCGGGCGACGAGGATCCTGTCCGACAATGCCAGCACTTCCGGCAGGTATGAGGAAATCACCACGACCGCGATGCCGTTGTCGGCAAGCTGGTTTATGAAGGCGTGGATCTCCGCGATGGCGCCGACGTCGACGCCGCGCGTTGGCTCGTCGAAGATCACCAGCCGAGGTGCCTGCACCAGCGCTTTGGCGATCACCACCTTCTGCTGGTTGCCGCCGGACAGCTCGATCACCTTGGCATTCGGATCGATGGCGCGGATGTTGAGCTGCTTGCGCCACTCGTCCGCCAACCGCCGCGCATCGTTCAGGGACACGATCTGAAAACCGCCATAAGCCTCGCCGGCGATCTTTCCGACATAGATGTTCTCGGCAATGCTCATCGTTTCGAAGAACCCCTCGGCTTTGCGTTCCTCGGTCACATAGACAATGCCGTCGCGAACCGCCGGAGCCGGAATGCGATAGCGCACCGGCTTGTTGGCGAGCTTGATCTCGCCCCCATGGAAGAAGTCGCGCTTGAGGACGCCCGCCACAACCTTCATCGTCTCGGTCCGGCCCGAGCCGACCAGGCCGAAGATGCCGGTCACCTGTCCGTCGTAGATCGAGAAGGAGGTATTGCGCACGATGCTTCCCATCGAGAGGTTTTCGACGGAAAGGATCTTGCGCCCGCGCGCCCGCGGTGGTCTGGACCGTGTGGCGGTGCCGTAGATTTCGTCGGTGAGATTGCGGCCCACCATCGCCTGGACGATCTTCTGGCGATCGAAGGCGGCAACCTTGTCCGAGGCGACCAGCCGTCCGTCGCGAAGGATCGTGATCCGGTCGGCGATCTGGAGCGCCTCCTCGAGTGCGTGCGAGATGAAAATGATCGACACGCCTTCCGCCTTCAGCTTGCTGATCAGCTTGAAGAAGTAGCTCTTTTCCTCGGGCGTCAACGTCGCGGTCGGTTCATCGAAGATAATGACCCGCGCTTTATGGTGTACCGCGCGTGCGATCTCGATCATCTGCTTTTGCGCCGCGCCAAGCGAGCCGACCACCGCAGCCGGGTCGACGTGGAAATTGAGCGATTGCAGAAACTGCTGAGCCGAGATGTAGATGCCGCGAAGGCGGTTCAGCGGCTTCTCGTTGCCGAGATAGATGTTCTGGGCGACCGTCATCGACGGAACCAGGCTGTTCTCCTGGTAAACCATCGCAATGCCCTTTCCCAAGGCTTCGGCAGGCGTCGCCAGCTTCTCTTCCCTGCCATTGATGAGAAGCGTCCCTTCGGTCAGGGAATAGACGCCGGCAATCACCTTGGTAAGCGTGGATTTGCCAGCTCCGTTCTCGCCGAGAAGGGCGTGGATTTCTCCCTGTTCCAGGACGAAGTCGACCTGCGAGAAGGCCGCGATGCCCCGAAACTCCTTCGTTGCCTTGCGCAATTCGACAATCGGCGTCATGCGGCGTGCTCCGTCGACATCATGAGGTCCATGGGCTCAGCGAGCGCGACATGGTCGATCAGGATGATCTCGCCCTTCCCCTTCGACGTTACGACCAATTTACCCCCTGACTCGGTCAGGGATGTAATGCCGTGACGTCGTCCATCGGCTCGGCTGTGCGCGCTCCAGACCGGTTGAAGGTCGGCGTCCAGCCTTGCGACCAGACCGTAGGATCGGGTCGGCGCCCACGGCTTGTGTATGCCAAGACGGATGACGCCGCCCGACTGCAGCGGCTCCTTGAAGCTGTGACCGCTCGAAAGCGTGGGGACGATCCAGAATGCGGGATCGATCTCCGCGATCATCTTCCGGCGATACCTATCCTCCCGGAGCACGAACTCCTGCAATTGAGAACGCGCGGCAAGAAAAGACAGCCAATATCCTCCTGCCGCCGACCGGCAGATGCGGCCAGGATACGCAGGCAGCCCGGCTAGCACTTCGCGGGGGTCGGACGGAGCGTCCGCTTCGACGGTCAGCAACCGGTGCCGCCAGGCTTCCGTGACGAGAATATCGCCGGTGCCATCGCGCGTGGAAAGTCCGGCAGGGAAACTCAGGCCTCCCGCTAGCTCGACCGTCTTGCCGGTGGAAAGATCGATGCGAACCACGGAGCCGGAGCGTCCGTGGTGAATCAGATCATGGCTCCATTGAGCGGCGGGAAACGTGGCCGAGCCATTGCATATCACCAACAGGTCTTCCGTGAGGAACATCGCCGCGGTCGGGCATGCCAGCGGCAAGCCTGCGACACGGTCCACCAGCGTGCCGTCGTACCGGCCGCCCGTGATCTTCACGCCGACGCCGTCGAGACCGATCGCCAATGCGCCGCCGTCGGACACTGCGAGACAGCCAATTGGCGCGTCGTGCTCGCTATGAACGCGGCAGTCGCCATCGCCGCAGAGTTCCAGAACACGGGATCCGGACGAAATCAGCAGCTTCTCCCCGACAACGACCGCGTTATCCGCCTGCTCGACCACCGCCAGGGCGGCCGCTCTTTCGAGATAGTCATTCGGCTTCAACGCGCCATCCATGACAGGCACGGTGATGGAGAACTCGCCACGGCCGCCCATGAAGCGGTCAAAAGTCTTCCTGATCGCGGCCGCGAAGCTCATTTGCCTTCTCCCCAATAGAAGCCCTGCGAAGTCCAGGCCGGATCCGCGTTGGGAAGCTTCAATCGTCCGATGCGATCGTTGTACAAGCCGCCGAGATAGAGATAGCCCTTGTGTTCGCGCATCGAGGTCACCATCGGGTGGTTCTCCCCGCCTAGATCCCAAAGGGATTCGAGTATTTCACCCCCACCGCTGAACTTCACCGCGCAGCCTGTATTGATGTTTGGAAACAACCATTCGTCGCGTGCGACGCGCTTTGCCATGCGCTTGCGCAGGCTCGGCATGCGCAAGGCAAGATCGAGGGCCGGTGAGCGCATCCCGACCAGGGCGACCCAGAAATTACCGTCCGAAGCCCGATTGATGTTATCGGGATAGCCCGGCAGATCGGCGATCAGAACTTCGCAGGTGCCCTTGCGCGGGCCGTCGAACCAGTAGCGGTTGATCCGGCAGCCCCAGGTCTCGGCGAAGAGCAGAGACTGGCCGTCCCCGGCCATGCAGACGCCGTTGGGAAACTGCAGATTGCGCAGGACGGTGCGCGTCGAGCGATCGCGCGGATCGTAGCAGATCAGACGGCCGTTGCCGCGACTCTCGAGTGCGTCATAGGCCCAATCGTGCATGTCGTAGCGGATTGTCGCCTCGGAGAAGAAGATGCGTCCATCAGGCGCGATGTCGAGATCGTCGGCAAGCTTCAGGCGCGAATCGTCGATGATCGAAAAGAGGGTGCGGTTGGTCTCGTCGGTCAGCTTGCGGACCTCCCGCTCCGGCGTCACCTGATAAAGGCCCATGCCGCCGACGCAGACGTTGAGATTGTCGTTTGCATCGAACGCCATGCCCAGCGGATGGCCTCCGATATGGGCGAAGATCTCCCATTTCCCATAGTCGGGTGCCATGAAGCGCACGATGTCGCCGTGGCGGTTTGGGCAATAGAGGTTATCGCGGCGATCGAAGATAACGTCCTCCGGGCCTTCGACCTCGCCCTTGCCGATGAGGTTGACGCCCTTGAGGCGGTCGTTGAGGGCGTAAGGGCTGCCGCTTCCCGCATCTGTCGCCGGCGGTGGCGGCAGGCGAAAATAGGCGGGGGAGACGTAGACCTTGTTCAGGATCTTGTGACGGTTCTTCAGCCAGCGCACGTCGATCGCCACCACGAGTAAAAGCACAAAGCCGAGGATGGTGGAGCTGACGCCGCCGCTGATTCCGATGCGAACCATGCTGTCGGTCAGGATAAGGACGACGACCGCTCCGAGCACCGATTTGACGACCGATCCCCTGCCGCCGCCAAGGCTGTTGCCGCCGAGTACGGCGGCGGTCAGCGCGGCGATTTCGAGACCGACGCCCGTGTCGGAGCCGGCGCTGCCCAGGCGCGCGGCGAAGAAGATGCCGGCAATCGCCGCCAGCGTGCTCGACCAGACATAGGTCATGAAGACGGTGCGCTTGACCTTGAGGCCGGCATTGAAGGCCGACCGTCTGCTGCCACCGACTGCCGTTATATGCCAGCCGGCGCGCGCCCGCGTCAGGATCACATGCCAGGCAGCGACGATCGTCAGGGCCACGGCGAAGGAGAAAGGCACGCCGAGAACGTTGCCTTCGCCGATGAAGTACCAGAGTTCGGAATCCGGGAACCCCGCCGATATCTGCACCGCGTAGCGAAGCAGGATGATGTCGACGATCGAGCGGATGATGATCAGGGTCACCAGCGTGGTCAGGAAGGCGCGGATGCGCAGGTAACCGATGAGGAAGCCGTTCACCGCCCCGCAGAGCGCGCCGACGCCGAGCGTCGCCATGACGCTCGCCCACACCGGCCAGCCGAACAGGTTCATGCAGATCAGCGCGGTGATGTTGGCAAGCGCGAAGACGCTGCCGAGCGACAGGTCGAGCCCGCCGGCCAGGAGCACGATGCCCATCGCCACGACGATCAGCGAGAACTCGGCCAGTTGGCGTGACGTCTCGGTCAGGCTGGACACGGTGAAGAAGCCTATGTCGTGCCAGAGGAAGGCGCCGATCACCACCAGGGTGGCGACGACCGGAACGATGTTGTCGCTCCAGCGCTTGGTGAGAACCTCGCCGAGGAGCTTCTCCGGAAAATATCGGAAATAGAGACGCTCGATCGCTTCCATCGCTCATCCTGCCTGTTCAGTGCCATCCTGCCTGCGAATGCCCGGCGGCCGTCGTGCGGGACGGCGGCCCTTGGGGGGCTTCGTCTATTTCTTCAGCAGGTCGAGATCCCAGCAGCTATCGGTCGTGAGCGTGTCCTTCGCGATGATCTTGTTGGGCGTGTAGAGGGCGAACTTCGTCTCGCCAGCAGCGGCAGACGATTGCAGCAGGATCTTGATCGTGTTGTTGAGGTCGCGGCCCTGTCCCGGCACGTCGTAGGAGATGACCTCGTCGAAGGTGCCGTTCTGCACGCCCTGGCAGGCGGTCTTGTTCCCGCCGCCTGATGTGATGAGATAGATGTCCTTGCCGGACTCGGCGATCGCCGCGCCGGTACCTGCGTCCATCACGTCCCAGAAGCCGATGATACCGCACAGATCCGGGTTCTGCTGGATCACGGTCTGCGCAATGCCGCGCGCCTTGGACTGGTCCCAGTCGCCGGTCTGGCTCGACACGATCTCGATGTCGTTGCTGCCTTTCAGCGTCTCCGAAATGGCATTGAGCTGGTAGACGCTGGCGGCGGCCGTCGCCGGCCCCTGGATCAATGCGATCTTGCCGCTCTTGCCGGCGCCCTTGCCGCATTTCTCGATCATCCGGTTTGCCGCGTACTGGCCGATGCCATACCAGTCGGCGCCGACGAAAGCGTCGGTCTGGTAGCTCGACTTCATGTTGACCTGGACGACCTTGATGCCGGCTTCCTCGGCACGCTTCAGCGTGCGGGCATAGGAAGCCACGTCGAAGTTCTGCACCACGAGGATATCAGGCTTTTCGGTGATCGCTTGCGTGATCGCGCGCGTGCCGGTATCGGTGCTCCAGTTCGCATCGCGGATGTCGAGCTTGTAGCCGAGCCGCTCGGCCTCCTTGCGCATCACGGCGGCCCAGCCTTCCGGCAAGTCGAAGCTCATCGACATCGGCACGAACACGACCGTCTTGCCCTTGAGCGCGTCGAGCGTGGGCTGCCGGACCTCGTCCACGAGACCCTCCTGTGCGAACACCGGCGAGGCAGCGAGCAGTCCGGCGAATGCGGTCGCAAGCACGGTTTTCAGTATCGTCATTTCGGTTCCTCCCATTAATGACGGTGGCGCGGTCAGATGTCTCCTTGTTGAGACGTCTGTTCGTCGCGCGGGTTGAGCAGGGCATCGACGACAAGGGCACCGAGCAGGACGGTGCTCTTGATCAGGTTCTGGACGGTGTAGGAGATGTCCATGATGGTCATGCCGTTCAGCAGCAGTCCGATCAGCGCCGTCCCTACCAGCACGTTGCGGACCCCGCCGCGCCCTCCCGACAGGCCAATGCCGCCGAGGATGACGACGAGCAGCACGTCGTAGATCATTGTCGAGTTGACGACGCGCATGTTCATGCTGGCGATAGAGGCTGCGGTTACGGCGCCCGCGAGGAAGGCCATCAGGCCGGACAGCACATACTGCACGATGATCATCGGCCGCACCGGAATGCCTGCGATGCGCGCGGTCGAGATGTTGTCGCCGACCGCATAGATGAAGCGGCCGAGCCCTGTCTTGCGCAGGAAGAGATGGACGACCAGCGCCGCGGCGGCGAAAAGCCAGATCGGCAGCGGCACGCCGAGCATGTTGCCGCGGCCAAGGAAGATGAACCAGCCGAGGCCGTCGGGGACGTTGTTGACGTCGAGATTGGCGATCACGCCGCGGCCGAGGCCATAGACGATCGCCGAGACCGCGAGCGTGGCGAAGATCGCCGGGATCTCGACATAGGCGATCAGGAAGCCCATGACTACCGCGACGGCGAGGACGAAGAGCAGACCGATGCCGAGCGCCGTGACGAACGAGTATCCCTTGTTGGCGAGCACGATCGAAAGCGTCAGCGAGACGGCCATCACCGCGATCAGCGACAGGTCGACGCCGCGGCCGATCACCACGATCGCCATCCCCAGGCTGAGCATGCCGAGCACAGCCACGTTGCGGACCAGCGTCATGATGTTCCCCGAGGAGAGGAAATTGTCGAGAGTCAGCGAGAAGACGAGGAACAGGACCAGCGCCGCCAGCGCGACGATCGTCTCCTGGGTCAGGCCCAGCCGGTGGATATGGCCCGTCGACGACGGCCGGCCGGCAACGGTGGACTGCGGCGCTCTCATCCCTGGTTCCCGTTCGATCTGGCGGCGCGTTCCGCGAAGGCGATCAGTCCTCGGCGCGCGTCCTCGCTGGTGAATGTACGCTGGCCGAGCCTGGCCTCCTCGGCGAAGGCTTGCTCCAGCGGCAGGTCCTGGAGCGTCAGCACCGCTTCCTTGATCGTCTGGATCGCCGTGGGGCTGAGCGCCGCGATGCGCGCGGCCGTCTCCTGGGCGAGCGGCTCGACCTTGTCCTGCGCCACCACCTGGTTGACCACCCCCTTGGCGGCCATCTCGGCGGCGCTGAAGCGACGGCCCGAAAGCAGGATCTCCATGGCATGGGCATAGCCGATCTGGCGAACCAGCCTGACCAGCGTGCCGCCCGCGGGCACGAAGCCGTGCGAGGGCTCGGGCAACTGGAATTCAGCATCGGTCGAGGCGATGCGGATATCGGTCGCCAGCATGATCTCGAACCCGCCTCCGATGCAGAGGCCGCGGACGGCGCAGACGATCGGCTTGTAGAATTTCATCCCCTTCAGATGGGCGGGGTCCCAGGCACTGATGTCGAAGCGGTCGCTGGCCAGCGCGGGAATGGACTCAGTCAGGTCGGCGCCGACGCAGAACGCTCGCTCCCCGGCGCCCGTCAGCACGACGGTGCGAATGCCGTCATCGTCGCGCGCCTCGGCGAAGGCCCTGCCGAGATCCTCGTACATGGCGAGGGAGAGGGAGTTGAGCTTTGCCGGCCGCGCGATGCGGATCGTGGCGACGTGCCCGGAGCGGTGCAGTTCGATCGCCATGTCAGATCACTCCGCCCTCGGCGAGCTTGCCCACCTCTTCGGGCGTCAGCCCGACCAGGCGCGAATAGACGAAGGTATTGTGCTCCCCCGGGTTGGGCGCCTTGGCGCAGGCATTGCCGGGAGTTCCCGAAAGCTTGATCGGCAGGCCGAACATGCGCACAAGCTTGCCGGCGACAGGGACCTTCACGATCATGTCGCGCGCCGCGATATGGGGATCCTCCACCACTTCGGCGATTGTCTTGATCGCACTGAGCGGGATGAGGTCGCCCGCCAGATCTTCCAGCTCGGCCTTGGTGAACTTGCTGAACCAGCCCTCCAGCAGCGGCTTGACCCGCCGCTCGGCGACCTCCCGGTCGAAGCGCTTCTCCATCGTGTCGATTTCGGGGTCGTCGGCGAGTTCGGGCGCGCCGAAGAGGTCACAGGTGATCCGCCAGAACTTGTCGGTGTAGCCGCCGAAGAAAACGTAGCCGTCCTTGCAGGGGAACTGTCCGTAGGGGCGCACGAATGGATGGTCGTTGCCGAGCGGCGAGGCCACGTCGCCCTGGGTCGTGTAGCGCACGACCGCATTCTCGGTCAGCGTCAGCACGGAATCCTGCTGCGCGACGTCGACGACCTGGCCTTCGCCGCCTCGCTCGGCCTCGCGCAGGGCCGCCAGCGTGCCGATCGCGGCATAGAGCGAGGCAGCGAGGTCGCCGATGATGGTGCCGACGCGCACCGGAGGACGGTCGGCATAACCGTTCATCGACCACAGGCCGCCCGCCGCCTGGCCGGTGTTGTCGAAGGCCGGGCGCGAGGCGTTCGGACCCGTGCGGCCGAAGCCGCTGATCGCGGTGTAGATCAGGCGCGGATTCTCCTTTTTGAGCACCTCGTAGCCGAGACCGAGGCGGTCCATGGTCCCCGGCCTGAAATTCTCGACCAGCACGTCGGCCCGGCGCACGAGTTTGCGCAGCAGCGCCTTGCCCTCCGCCGACTTCATGTTGAGGGTGATGCCGAGCTTGTTCCGGTTGTATTGCGCGAAGAACGCGCTGAACTCCCTGTCGTCGCCGGACACGAATGGCGGAAAGGTGCGCGCGTAGTCGGGATCGTCGGGATGCTCGACCTTGATGACGGTTGCGCCGAGGTCGGCAAGCAGCATGGAGCAGAACGGCCCGGCAACGACCCGCGTTATGTCGAGCACGGTGACGCCCTTAAGGGGACCGGATCCGGTGATCCCGGCACCGGCGGCTGCAAATTCTTCCGACATTTTTTCCTCCCTGGGGCTGGATTGTTCGCGATGATGGCGGCGCCGACAATGTGGCCTTGCCACACCGACGCATCGCATTCGCGTGGATTCGTCACATGGCCGGCTTGAAACCGCCGCTCGATATCATAGCCTGCGCGACTTTCGAGCCGGTGGGCCGACCGAGTTCGGCGGCGATGAAGAGGCCTGCCTCGATCGCGAGCCCCAGGTCTACGCCGGTGCTCACGCCCATCCCGTCGAGCATGAAGACGAGGTCTTCGGTCGAGACGTTCCCGGATGCGCCGGGCGCATAGGGGCAGCCGCCCAGACCGGCGGCCGCGCTGTCCACCACGGCCACACCTTCCTCGAGGCAGGCAAGGATGTTGGCCAGCGCCTGGCCGCGCGTATCGTGGAAATGGACGGCCAAGACATCCACGCCGATCTCCCGCGACACCGCGCGGACGGCATCGCGCGCCTGCCGCGGCGTGCCGATGCCGATCGTGTCGCCCAGCGAGATTTCGTGGTTCTGTTGCAACGGCTGAATTGGGACGCAAGGAGGATCGTTGCGCTGGTGGTCAGGCGGCGAGAATGGCGAACTGCTCAGCCAGTGAAGGATTCGGATTGAAGGCGTACCGGGCCTGTCGTTTGCGCATCATGTGAACCATTTCGATACCAGACAGGATGATACCGGCGGTGACGATCGATTTGAAGCCGAGCATCGGACGGATCCGGCGCTTGATGCGCCGATGGTCCTGCTCGATCCGGTTGTTGAGGTATCGGCTCTGGCGGATGCGGATTGGCTTCAGCCGGCGCCGGGAGCGATCCTGCAGGCGATTTGTGATGTCGCAGGAAACGATTGCCTCGCGGTTGGTCTGACTGCCGTCGATGACGACGCGATCAGGTCGGCCATGACGTTCCAGCGCTTTTCTGAAGAAGCGCTTGGCCGCCGGTAGGTCCCGCTGCGCGCTGAACCAGAACTCGACCGTGTCGCCAACGCCGTCGATGGCCCGATAGAGATACGTCCACTGGCCGCGGACCTTGATGTATGTCTCGTCGACATACCACTTGCCTGTGACACCACGCTTGCGCCGGTTGAAGCACTCCAGCAGCAATGGCGAGAAGCGAACGGTCCAGCGGTGGATCGTGGTGTGATCGACCGCGATGCCCCGCTCGGCCATCATCTCTTCCAGATCACGCAGGCTGAGATTGTAGGCCAGGTACCAGCGGACACACAGCAGGATCACCGACCGGTCGAAATGGCGGCCCTTGAACATGGCAGGCTCCTCGACTGTTGAGGCGCATTCCATGCCTGACTGCGCTTACCGAAGTGTTTGCAACAGAACCGATCTCGACCCTGCTCAACTTCGGACTCGGCTCCGCAATGGCGATCGTGCTGTTCATCGCCACGATGGCGATCATCGCGACATCGCGAAGAATGGGGCCGCAGATGAAAAACTACGGAATGGCCTCCTATCTTACCAGCCAGGGTGCGGCGACGCTCACCGGTCGGAAGCCCATCGGTCTGGGTATCTTTGCGATTGTCGTCGCCATCCTCCTGGTTGGTCCGGCACTGGTCCTCATACCGCTCAGCTTCACGGCGGATGCATCGTTCGTCTTTCCGCCGCGGGACTATTCGATGCGCTGGTACGAGAACTTCTTCTCGTCCCGTGATTGGATGGAGGCACTGTCGGCGTCGCTGAAGATCGCCTTCGTCACCACCATCGCGGCGACACTGATCGGTGGGCTGGCCGCATTCGGAATTGTTCGCGGACGATCGCGAGCCGCGAGCCTGGCAGAGGCGCTCATACTGGTTCCGAGAGTCGTTCCGGCAGTCATCGTGGCAGTCGCCGTCTACGCGGTTTTTCTTCGGTCCGGCCTGTCGTCGACCTATACGGGCTTCGTTCTGGCCCACACCGCGCTCGCCATTCCGTTCGTCGTGCTGATGGTTTCGGCCGGCATCCGGAACTTCGACGAGCGGCTCGAACTTGCAGCCGCGAGCTTGGGCTCGTCTCCGATACGGCGTTTCTTCAGGGTCACGTTGCCTTTGGTCTGGCCGGGGATCGCGAGCGGTGCGGTGCTGGCGTTCATCACCTCTTTCGACGAGGTGATCGTATCCCTGTTCCTTCAGGGCGCATTCCTGCGAACGCTGCCCGTCGTGATGTTTTCCAGCATACAGGATCGCATCGACCCGACGATCGCCGTCGCGTCGACGCTGACCCTGTGTCTGGCGACCGGGCTGGTCGCAACGAATCTCTTCCTTCGAAAGGGGAATGGCGCAAATGGCTGAAGGTAGTATCATTCATGGTGCCGCTGTTCGCCTCGACAACGTTTCGCGTCGGTATGGCAGTGTCTCTGCTGTCGAGAACGTAAACCTGGAGGTGCAGCCCGGAGAGTTCGTCACATTGCTGGGCCCCAGCGGCAGCGGCAAGAGCACGACGCTCAACATCCTCGCCGGCTTCGACCGCGCCAGCGAGGGCGAGGTCTATGTCGATGAGCGGCCTTTCGGAGGTTTGCCCGCGCACAAACGAAACATCGGAATGGTGTTCCAGGACTATGCGCTTTTTCCGCATCTCAGCGTCGCGGAGAATGTAGCCTATCCGCTGCGCGAACGCCGCGTCGGTGCTGCTCAGACCGCCTCGAGCGTCCGCGAGGCGCTTGCGACGGTGAAGCTGGAGGACTTTGCCGAACGCGCCATTCACCAGATTTCCGGGGGCCAGCGTCAGCGTGTAGCGCTGGCTCGGGCGATCGTCTTCTCCCCGCAGATATTGCTGATGGACGAACCGCTCGGCGCCCTGGACAAGAAGCTGCGCGAGCAGTTGCAGACCGAGTTGAAGGAGCTGCACCGGCGGATCGGGGTCACCGTGTTCTTCGTGACGCATGATCAAGAGGAGGCGATGGCCCTGTCCGACCGGATCGCTGTCTTCAACAAGGGCCGCATCGAGCAGATCGGCGCGCCGAAGCAGCTCTGGGAGAAACCGTCTTCACCTTTTGTCGCCGATTTCCTCGGCGGCTCGAACCTGATCCCGGGCAAGGTCGTCGGCGATCGCTTTATCGCCCGCGAACGACAATTCGCAATCGCAGCCGGGGCGACGGACGGCGACGCGACATTGCTGGTCCGCCCGGAGTTCCTGCGTCTCTCGCCCAAGGGCGAAGGAACGGGCGCCAACAGTCTCCATGGCCGCCTCGCCTCGACCTCCTTCATCGGCTCGGCCCGTCGATTGGGAATCGACTGCGGCCCCAATGGCCGCTTCCAGGTGGTCGAGCATATCGGTGCGTTCTCGCGAGCCGATGATGGTGACGAGATCGTCATGAGTTGGGATGCGCCGGCCGGCGTGGTCGTGCCCGGAGTCGACAATTCCGTGGCGACGGTGTTCCAGGCCGCCTGAGCAGTCCTCCCGCATCGACCATATGGCAACAATCGCGACAAGAAAGGACACCCTATGACGCAACAGAAAGTCTACATCAACGGCGAATTCTTCGATCGCGACAGAGCAAAAGTGTCGGTTTGGGATCGAGGCTTCCAGAGCGGGGACGGCGTCTACGAGGGATTGCGGGTCTACAATGGCGGCGTGCTCCGCCTGTGCGAGCACGTTGCTCGTCTTGCACGCTGCGCGCGTGCCCTCCTCATCAATCTGCCGATGAGCGAAAGTGAAATCTGTGACGCCATATTGCGGACGGTCAGGGAGAACGGCCTCCGCGCGGATGCCCATATCCGCGTGACGCTCACGCGCGGTGACAAGCCGACCACGGGAATGGATACGCGGATTGGTTCCGACTGGCCATCGACCCTGGTGATCATCGTCGAAGCGAAAAAGCCGAGCTTCCCCAAGTCCGGTCTTCGGCTCATCACCTCGAGCATAAGACGGACACCCGCACAGTGCCTCGACCCGAAGCTCCACACATTGAACCAGCTTGGGCAGATCATGGCTAAGATGGAGGCCATCGACGCCGGCGCGGACGAGGCCATCATGCTGGACATGCATGGATTCGTCGCGGAGACGAATTCGGCCAATTTGTTCGTGATTTCCGGCGATACGCTGAGGACACCGACGGAAAATTCGCTAATGCCCGGGCTCACGCGCCGGTTCGTGCTCGACTGCGCCGGGGATTTCGGCCTCAGGGCGATCGAGAACGATATCTCGCTCGGCGACCTGTATGGCGCTGACGAAGTGTTCATGACTGGTACCGTCTGCGAGATCGTCCCCGTGACCCGGGTCGACGGCCGTTCGATCGGCACGGGAGGGCCAGGCCGGACGACACTGACCATTCTGGAACGATATCTGGAAATGGCGAATCGAGAGGTCGTGCCCGCGTTCGAACCTCGGCTTTCGGCCGCGGCGGTTGCGTGAGCAGATTCAGGCGGAAGTCAGTCGATCGGTCAAAAGCTATGGCATGCAAGGGATCAGGTACGCCCTCGTGGATCTGTACAGGGTGCTCGATCTTCTAAACAGGTTCCCTTTCGCAAACGCTTGGATTTTGCAGCGGTTGCAATGGCTTGCCGTGGACTGAAGGCCCTTTTGAGAGTCCTGGGCGAAGGCACGGGGCGAATGCAGACCGAATCGATGATCTGAGCGCGACCAGGCGCACGTCGCAGTGCCGGCGTACGCCGGGGTTGTGTTGCAAATTTTTGGCTGGGCGAATTGGGACCGGATGGCGGGCGCAATTCAGGCGGCCATTACCTCGGATTGCTTCGTGAGTGACGGAGCCGGGTTGAAAGCGAAGCGGCCTTGGCGCTTGCGCATCATATGAACCATCTCGATGCCAGCCAATGTGACGGCCGCTGACGAAAGTGATTTGAAGCCGAGCATCGACCGAATGCGCCGATCCTGCTCGATCCGATTGTTCAGGTATTGGTCTTGCGAATGCGGATCGGCTTCAGCGATCGCGACGATCGTTGATCCGCATCCGGCAGAGCCGGTATCTCACGGATGTATTTGACAAGGGCGGTCTTGTTCGGATGCCCAGGAAGTTGCCTGTTGGGCGTTCGTTCAGGGCGTTCTGCCCGACAGACGGGCGAGAGAGCGTCGCGCGCAGCGAGGTCAGGG
>VFQN01002362.1_pt1 | contig 29364 bp, 38 predicted proteins | sample 3512371 | NCBI WGS metagenome assembly VFQN01 (sample SAMN10412370, study PRJNA504923) | tailings metagenome | isolation source: Replicate 2 from Balatoc abandoned mine | place: Philippines: Itogon, Benguet | collected 2017-08-28
CCCACACCAGTAAACTCCTGAACAGGGGAATGGGAGTCATCCACCAGCTGATGCCCTGAAAGGGTGGCTTGGGAGTTGGGACTGGGTGCAGTACCATTAAGGTACGAATACGCCGTACGGCACCTCCACACGCTGTTCAACGGCGTGACCAAGCAGAGCCAAGCTATTCAGCCCGTGTCACTGCTCACTGGCGCGCTACCTGCACCCTACTTACGTGTTGCCAGCTCCACACTGCTATAAAGTGTGCTATGACGGCACACCCAGCGTCAGCACTGCCATGCACTACCCAAGCGACATTTTGGATACAACCCAAGAGGATTTCATGCGCATGCTTATGGGATTGGAACCACGCAACCACTTAATCAACTCCTGGCCAGAGTGCAAGCGTGCCGCTTGGTCATAGGAGATGGGAAATACAAAGGTCCAGCTCAGCGATGCCATCCATGGCCGCACGTGAGGTGCCTCCAATGCGAAAGCGCAACCTGCCCGCTGACTAGAAGGGATATAATAATGAGGGGGGGCGGTATCTGATGGTCACGGACAAGCCCCTACGGCCGCGCAGCTGCGCGGGTCCGATCGGGGCAGGCGTGCGCAGGCGTGACATTTCCCGTCACTACACCAGTGTCTGCGGCTATTTGTTGATCACGGGGCCCTCTCCCCGGTGGCCGGCTGAATCGGACCACGACCCTGAATACGACACCTTCTCGCCACATGGACTTCTCGGATATGCTACACAGCACCCATTGTCAAGGCCAACTGGATTACATGTTCTCCCAGAGTTAGCGCGCCATGGCTCAGAAGACACGCCTGCACCACCCTGGACTACAGCGCAAAACAGTAGCACACAAATGCCACCGCCTACAGCGGCCTCACGCACAGACCGCAGCGCTTAACTCACCCGGCAAGCAGTCACCAAACAAGTCGACCGCAACGTTAGCTAAAATCGCGCCTAACCCTGTCACCACCCCCTTTCCACCTACCACCTCCCCCAACCCAGTTTCTACAATCTCTTATGTCCTCGCTCATCCCTCAGCACCGGGCGTTGAGCTTGAGCAGCGCGTCCATGTTGGGCGCCACGGTGGGCATGACGCCCTTGCCGGTCATGAGGCGCAGCGTGAACAGCAGGGAGGCCACGCGGTCGGCGTCCTGTTGGGGCGGGGGGGACAACCGCAGCGGGGCAAACGAGGAAGGGGCCGGGGAGGGTTTGCGTTGAAAAGGGCAGGATCAACAAGGGCAGTTGTTGTTCCAGCTCCCCAGAGGAGCAGCTGCGACCCCAGTCCAGCCCAACCAAACCATGGGAGAAACGGATTTGGAGGGGTAGGGAGGGACTACAGCGCACCGCCTTAGGTCCTGGGAGTGCGGACAAGAACCAACATGATGGCAGTCGACTGGCGACCGTACACGGCATACAGCCGCCAGTGCACCTCGTCACCGCCCCAGCTTTCCATGCGACGCGCGTGGACGCGCGCGGCTACACTCCCATGGCGACATCGCACGCCCCCTTGCCCACGCATCATCTTGCCTCCCACTTGCTACCAATTTGTTGTTGTGCCCGCATCTCGCACCGCATCTGCTACGCACCATCTTGCCCCCCATGGGCCCGACCAGCAGGAACTTGAAGTAGCGGCCCTCGGCCTGGAAGTCGTAGTCGGGGCCGGCGGCGCTGCCCAGGTCGTGCGGCACATCGGCGTCACCTGTGGCATGGTACAGCATCGCATGGCATGGCATGGCGCGCACATGTTCTGGCACGGTATGGGGCAGCCCACGCCATAACGCGCGTGTCATCGCGATGCACCCGGTGCACGACCTACTCCCACGCCACGAGCCCATGCCCTGCATGGCTCAGCTGTTGTCACGTGCCCGCAGCACAGCGGCAATGCAGCACGAAGCGCTGTGAACAACATCAGGCCGCAGCCCACCCAGTCCGGCTTTACCCCGTCCAGTAGCCCACCCAACATGCCAGTCCTGCCTGTGCCCCACCCTGTACCCCGCCCACGTAGCCCACACTATGGCTGCTCTGGTTTTCCCACTCACCCTTCGTAACGGCTTCGCCCTCACTTCGCCAGTACTGCGCCCTTGTTCCACCCGGCTTTGGCCATGCCCCCCCGTGCTGACCCACCCTGCCAGTCCACCCTTGTGTTAACCCACGCTGCTAACCCACGCACCCTGTATGATCGCCTCCCTGATGGACGCTCCCACGCTGGTCAACGCGCTTGCTAACTCCAGCAGGAAGCCGGGGCGGTTGGAAGACGGCTCGCCGCGGATAACCACCTGGCGGTTGGGGCGGTTGAGGGCGGTCAACGGTCTGTAATTTGCGGTGGGGATGCGCCTTCGAGGCGTGCGTGTAGGGTGGTGTGAAGTGCGCTTCCTGACCCGCTGAGTGGGGCGTTGGCCCGTGCATGCACGCGGCACGTGTCAGTGGGCATGCCGTACCGTGCATGCACAACCCGATGTGGTTCCCGTACACAACGTGCGATGCCGCAACACGGTACTCATGATAGGTTGCGGCTGCGGCCGTCAGGCCAGTAGGACTTGCCTGGGTGAAGTCCGGGTGGGCGATGTTGGAGACCTGGATGGGCCCACACAGCCACTCCTGTGGGGGTGGGCGCAGGTGCGGGAGCGATGCGTTGGGTTACCCATGGTACATTGTGACGGTCAGGGTGTGAGGGGCGGTGTGGCCAGGCTGTGCCAGCAGCGAGAGCCGCTGCCTGTAAGGCCCGACATCCAATAGCTCGTGCCATTCCGCTTTGCATGTACTAACACCGTACTTGTGTCGTCATGGCTGCGGTACGCCTGCAGGCGACTCTTGCACAAGTGTGCAGCACTGCAGAGTGCAGTACAGAGCCGCCATCGGACGCAGACCCGGCCACCAGCAGGTCAATATGAACTGTAGCACTGAACACACTGCCCACCCGGTGTCCGACACGCAACCCGGCACGAGGCGGTGACGCACATCTGGGCGTGCACACAACCGTGCGCTCATCCGGCCCCTGCTGACCCACCTCCTGCTCGGCGACACTGCCGGGCTTGCACACGATGAGGAAGTCCTCAATGCGGGAGCCAAGCGACTCGGCCGCGCCATCGCTCAACTGCGTGGCATGCAGCGTGTAGGCACGGCAGTGTGTTTTAGCGATGCAATTCACTGGTACGTAGGAGGCTACACTCAGACAATCCCACTGCGCTCGCACGGGCCAGCGAGTTGCATGTCCTGTTACGTAAGCGATCATCACGCCGCCGCGCCGTGCCGTACAAGGCAACCATACCCGTATGGGGCCACCCGCACAACCACGCGGGTTCAACCTTGACGCTTGGATGCGAGTAATGACAGAGCCCCTGGCAGCCGAGTGCCCCTCACCGCCAGCTGGAACGGTGGCGCACCTATCCGAAGGCCCCGGGACAAATCCACGCCCACGGCCCAGCCCCTCGCTTGCCCCACCTTGCGGCCCTTGAAGTCGGTGACCCACAGCGTGTCCTTGGCCACCCCGTCCTCGGTGGTCTGCAGCACGCCGTGCTGCACGCGCACGCTCATGCCTGTGGCCATGACCCGCGGGTCGATGTCACTAACACCGACCGCCCAAGGTGTGTCGCATGTGTTAAGCAGGTCCGAGGGCACCACCACCAGTAGCCACTGCAGGCCGTGGCCGAGACCCGCGGGTTTGTGGGACAGGAAACAGGGAAGGTCCCATCAGCCCCCAAAACCGTGGCGACCCAACCACTAAGCGCCACACAGCACAAAGCAGATGTATCTACCGTAGCCCTTGGTGTCTGCCAGCAGGCCAGGGAACGGTTGGGACAGATGCGGTGGAGCTGCTGGCAGACAGATGGGCGTGTCAGCACAGGGCCACAGGTATGCACAGGGGTTGTGCGAATATAGGAACGTGCTCCCACTCGACCAGGTCGCAGTTATGATGCAGCAGGCGCACCGTTGAGCACCCAGGACAGCACTCGCAGCAGGCCAGGCATGTCGGCGGACTGGATCTCGATCTGGGTCCAGCGAGCATTGGCCTTGTTGTCCACAATAACGGTGGACACCTGGGGCGCGGGCGGCCTCAAAGTGGAGCTTTTTGAAGGGACGCTGTATGCAAACGCAATGATCACACACAGCAGACAAGATAACGGTGCTGGTGCTTAGCAATGCTTCCAGGTGCCAGTTGAAGGGGCTGGTGACCGGTGGGTTGGGGCAGGGGCAGACTACGGGAAGTCGAGCAGTCGGCGCACAGGGGAGCCCAGACGTGAGAAAGGCGAGTGCTTCGGTTCTAGGGTTTACAGGGCTTGCGGCCAAGCTCTCCTATGTGCCACGTAGGTCACGTTCCACTCACGAAATGAAAGCCATAATTCCGCCCAATGGCGGTGCAAGGGCGCTACCGTCCGGTTGAAACGTGTTCGACCCACTCGGCCACATACCTCGCACGAATCTACGTCCATTTGCGATTCCCTAGCATAGTATGGCATCTTGAGCTTTCCCGCCTCCTCAACAGCGGCCCGGCGGACGCACGTTCGCTGCAACACCGGGGCACGCCCCAGAGGCCCCAGAGGCGCTGCGCTGCTCTTCGAAGAGATACTACAGGTCTTCCTTATAGACAACATACTTATAGCGTATATGAAGGCGCGGCACTTGCAATTACGCCTTTCGGCTGTGCTGGTGCAGAAGGGTGTCGGAGCAGGGAGCGCTCGCGTACTCGGAGATAGTCACAGGTCGATTGCAAAGCGGCTCGCGTTCGTTTTTGCACATAACTCATTAGCAATGCGAGGGCACTGTCCAGAGGGCTAGAAAGGGCACAATAGTTCCGGTAACCGTTGGCGCGAAAAGGCTCTTCATAAGGGTGCCGACCTGTCACCCCAACGGTTGTGTGCGGTAATTGGAATACGAACATGAACATTGTTAAAAATATATCAGTGCTATAGGCACCGATCCTCTCTAAGACAATTGCAACCACGTCTAGTACACGCTAGTCGCTCTACCTCCGACGCACATACCACACATCCACAACCACTTGGATCAATGGATGCAAGAGAACGGGAAGAAGAGGCAAGGGCGGGTCTGCAGGAGCGCGAGCCGCACGCTAGCTTCCCGCCAGCAGGGGAGCAGCGCTCCCTCGCCCACGCGACCCAACCCTTGCCACCTCCACCGCATTCGCTTCAACCCCAGCTGCTGCCACCTCCACCTCAAGAGGGTCAACCCAACGCCCACACCGTCCAAAACCCCAGCTTGGCACAGCTACCACAGGAGCAGCAGGGACCGCAACCACCGCAGTTGCTCGCAAGGGAGGGGGCCATCATGGGTGCTCCGCTCTCTCAACCCCGCTCGCCGTCCCTCGACTTCCTCAGCCCCATCTTTGACCCGCTCCGGGCCCTCAGCACACCAGAGCTGCAGCCGCCCCTGCCCTCTGCCGCCCCGGTGGACAACATAGCCGCCTTCAGGCGCCTGCTCCCACCCGAAGACCCGGACTCGCTGAGCAACGTGCAGCCGCGAGCCAACGAGGTTGGTAGCCTGGGATGGCGCCGCTCCGTGGTTTAACGCAAACCGGTATTTCGGGCATTGCATATTGCGTTTGCGCCAGGAGCAGAACTGGCTGTGCCTGTTCCTCTTCACGAAGCCCAGCGCTTATCCTTTTCCTTCATGTCCGATTGCGCACGCAGGCTTCCAAAAAGAAGCACATGCTGTTCAAGGAGTCCGCCACACGCCAGCGGGAGCGCATCCTAGCCAGCACCCCCGTGTCGTTGGAGCACGTGCTGGCGGCTGCACCCACGCCCGGGCCCCTAGGCTCGCTGCACCGGTGGCGGGCGGCCGGGGCCGTAGTGCGCGTCACCACAAGACACGCGTCCGGGGTGCGGGGCCGGGCGGTTGGGCGGTTAGTTGCGTTCGACCGGTTCATGAACCTAGTCCTGCAGGACGTCACGGAGCAGTACACGGTGCGTCTTAAGGTGACCAAGACGCGGGCGGTGAAGGGGCAGCAGCAGGGCGAGGCGGCGGCGGTGGGGGCGGGGGCGGCGGCGGGAGGAGGAGGAGGAGCAGGCGGGTGTCCAGGAGGGCCGTCGGCGGCAGGAAGGGTTGCGGTTGGGGTGCAGGCGGGCACGGGCGAGGGTGGAGGGGCAGGCGGTGGCGTGCAGGGCGGGGCCGTCAGGAAGGCACGGGTGGTGCGGGTGCGGGAGGCGCGGCAGCGGCAGCTGGGACAGATTTTCATCAAGGGGGACAATGTGGTGTCGGTGGGGCTTGCCGCGGAGGTGGAGGCGGGGGCTATAGGGGAAGGCACGGACGGGACGCGAAGCGGGACGCCGGGACAGGTAACTCCTGGTGGGCGATAGCGCGTGGGGCTGGTGTTGTTCACGGACAGTGCGGGGGCTATCAGGGGCTGGGAAGCCCGCTGGCTTCCGTCTGGGCGCCTTTGTGAACTCTTGGTCTTGGGCTCTTGGCTGAAGGGGCCACTGTAAGCTGTGCCACACATGTGATGCATTGGTATGGCTGACATGTGCACGCGCTGAGTGGCAGGATGGGTTAATCTTTGATGGGGTGTAAGTACAGCGGCACAGCGCCGGAACGCGCCACGGCTGCTTGCACGCACGCACACCAACCAATGTTGTTGTGGGGTATCTCATGTTCACATGGTGCCTCACTAGCACGCGTGCGCCCGAATCACGTTATGGGTGGACAAGGCCCCCACGGCACATGCATGTAGCGGAGTGCTCCTCTTCAATGCAGAGGTTCTATAGGCCCGGAGCCCAGACAGGCCCGAAGCTTCTGGAAGGCGAAGGAAATACCCGCCACCCAGAGCCCAGAGGGAACATGATTGCCCTTCGCAAGACATGGATGGTCCTGAACCCCTTCTAGGTTGATTAGGCAGGCCGGACGGCTTCTAGCTAATAATTGACTGGTGAAGTGGGTGGCGCTCCAGCTGGACCCAGCGTCCCATGGGGCGGCGTATTGCCCCTTTATAGAATTAACATCCATAACTATTGATTAGAATGCGATCATGCCGTTGCAATGGACTGGTACGTCTGGTACAAGAGCTTCTGGTCGATGACAATGCAGCGAGGGCGGATCTCACTGACAATCTTCTCAGCGGAGGGCTTCCAAGCAGTAGGAGTTACATGAACACATATCATCTGTCATATTCTATAGCTTCGTACTCTAGCGAGCTCCATATGCGCGTTTCCCAAGTGGGCTTGCGCCGCTGTCTCCATATCTGTTCCTGAACCCGCACCACCTAGAGACATGAAACGATGTCAAGTTGATAAGTAAAGGCAGCGATGCCCAGGAGCCCTTGACCCCTTGGACAAAGCGCCTGCTCCTGGCCGCTCTTGACTAAGGCAGGGTTCAGTATAAGCATGACACTAATGACTATTGTAATGTGTTATCATCTGAGTTGAAAGGGCATGCGCTGTGAACTACTTGGGACAATTGCAAAACGCTCCCCAAGGTTCCCCAAGCCCTGACTAGAAGCACGTTTGTGCGCTGCAGCTTGTAGCGGATGGTCAAAGCAACCGAAGAGGATGGGCTCGAGGACCTGCTGAACAGCGAAGAGGGACTCGTTTGGGTCGGCACCCCGAAGGGTCGGGTCCTGTACTCCAACGAGGCTTTTCGCCGCTTCGTGAGGTGCCAACTACCAGCGACAGCTAGCACAAATGCTGCATCCTGGACAGACTGGCTGGTGAGTTCCCAGTTCCAGTGGGATGCCGTTCGTTCGTCACCATGCTGGCCGTGTCACTCATGGCACCGTATGGGCCATCGCAGGCCTCCAGCCAGCCGGGAGCCATGGTCGACGTGCAAGCAGCAATGGAGTCAGGCCGCAAGGCAGAGCTGGTGGTGCCTACCCACCGCCTACCCTCTGGGAAGCAGGTTGCCCTGCAGGTGTCCTTGACGCCCCTGGCCGAGGGCAGCTCAACGGGAGAGGGCATCCTGGTAAGCTATGCTCTAAAATCCTACGTACCGATGGGCTCACTACACCCGTGCCATGCCCCCTCGCGTTCCGTCCTGTGCTGTGCTGCCGGCAACCATCTCCGCACTTCATAATAATCCCCCGTTGCTTACGTACATCCATTCCGGCTTTACTCTACAGGGTTCTGCGAAGCTCCTCCAGGCTCCCCCAGCTGCGCCTCCCGCATTCTCTCCGTTCTCCACCGGCAAGGCGGCCAGTGCCGGGGCCGGCTGCGAAGACGACAGCGCCTGGGCGTCCCTGGGCGTCTCCCTGCGCAACGGCACGGAGCCGTGCTGCATCATGGAGGCGCTGACCCACGCACCCCACGCCCCGCCGTACAACCTGGGGGCGGGCCCGCAAGCTCCCGCACACCGCAGAAGCTCTGCGGGATGCGGCTGCGGCCTGCCGTCTCGCCTGTCCTCTGGGACTTTGGGCGCCCTGACGGAAGGCCTGAACGCGAACGGCGCAGAGCTGGCGGCTGTGGGTCTGGCCAGCATGGCCGTGCTGACCCCCATCTCGCCTTCCGACTCGTCCATGTCCCTCACGGCCTGCGGCGGGCCATCCGGGCACGACGACGGCAGCGGCGACGCGGGCGGGGGTGAGGAGCCCGTGCCTCCTGCAACGGCGGCGGGTGTGAGCGCTGGTGCAGACGGAGCTCAGGCGGGCGTCGGGTTGGGCAGGAGGAAGCCAAGCGGCACAGCGCTGGCTGCGGCTGCAACAGCGGCGGCAGCGGCAGCCCCCATCCGGCTGGTCTCGTGCAACCCGGCCTTGGAGCAGCTGCTGGGTTACACGCAGCAGCAGCTCCAGCAGGGCGGGGTGGAGCTACTGTTGCCGCCCGGTACCGCAGCCGCGGAGCACGTGGGGCCCTACCCGGCATCGCACGTGTCTGCGGCAGGCGCGTGGACTCCGGCGGTGCTGGTCTCGGCGCTGACGGCGGGGGCCAGTGCCCCCAGGGAGCTCCTTATGGACTGTAGGCATGCCTCCGGGCGGGTGCTACGCCTTGGGGTCCGCGTGCACCCGGTAGGCGCTGCTGGCGAGCAGCTGCAGAGTGAGCAGGGGCAGACGCAGCAGGCAAGAGGTTGGCGGCATGCGCACGGTGGGACGGAGGCGGCGAAGCGCAGCCATGGCGGTGGGGAGCAGGGGATGCCCGCGGCCGCCGGCAGTAGCAGTAGCTACTGCAGCAGCTGCAGTGGCCAGGGGCCTGGTGGACGGGCCGGCGGGGAGGCAGCGGAGGGCGGCGGCCAGGGCTCAAACGAGAGGAAGGACCGGTATGCACGAGGCTGCAACGATCGGGCCCGTCAGGAGGATAGCACGGCCAGTAGCGACGGTACTAGCAGCAGGGGCAGCGCGATGGTTAGCGCGAAGAGCAGCTGCGCTGACGTGACGGCCCTTGATCCAGGTAACGTGAGCAGCAAGAGAGAGGGCTGCATAGGGATAAACAGTGATAGCGGTGGTGGCGTGACAACGGCTGCGGGAGAAAGCGCGAGCGAGGCGGCGGCGGCGGCGACCGGCATCGCAACAGACAGCAGATGCGGGCGCAGCGACGGCAGTGGCGGCGGCATCACGCACGGCAGCTCGCGTGCATGCGACGCCAACAGCGGCCTTGTGCATTTGCAAGACCAGCAACAACAGCAACGGCAGCAGCAGAACAAGCAGCAGGGCACCTGGGGGCTCCCGCAACACAGCTCGGCGCCACAGCAACAAGCAGCGCCGCGACCCCAGCGGTTCATGCTGTCTTTTGTTCAGCGACAGGAACTGAACAGCACTGCGCAGGGAGGGGGAATAGCAAGCGGCACGCCACAGCTTGCGCCCGGGCCACTATTCGGTCCGGGCTGCCCCGTGGGGTCCGCACCAGCCCACCCCTCGTGCCAGACTGTAGCACCAGGAACGGCCAGTACCCCGCCAACAGCAGGAGGCGTAGCAAGGCCAGCGGTCGGGGCCTCCCCTTCAGGGCTGCAGGTGGAGCCGCTGGGGGCTGGCTGGTTCGGCGCGGGGTCGCGCGGGCACGGCGACGCGCTGCTGCTGCCCGCCCCCTGCTCCCTTAGGGACATGGCGCTGGATGCGGTCCGCGAGGGCATCGTCATCGCGGACCCGTCATCCCCCGACAGTCCGCTAGTGTACACCAACACAGCGTTCCTGACCATGACGGGCTACAGCAAGGAAGAGGTGCGTGCAAGCAGACCGTTGGCCTCGGGCTGCAGGCGCAAACGTCGTCTTGACACGGCGTGGCACTCTCGGTGCTTGTTTGCCGACTGGCTGCTGCTGCGATTCTGTTTGTGCTCCCGCGTGTCTACTGCATAGCCAAACAGTTGTCCGTTGTCACACTCGCTCGCAGGTCCTAGGCCGCAACTGCCGCTTCCTTCAGGGTCCCGACACAGACCCGCGCGCCGTCCAGGTGCGATATATGCATCCAAACCTGCAGCAGCACCTGTACTAGCATTGCTTCCGATACGAACTTTGCCTCCATGCACCAGATTTGAAGTTGCTACATATCCCCGTTTTGCTCCACGCATGCCACGCGGGTAACTGGTTCTACTGGTACGAGGAAGATAGCCCACACTGCCGCCTGAACGCATGCCTGCTGTATCCCACGCATGCCCAGGCCATCCGCGACGCCATCACCCGCCGCGCCGACGTGACTGTGACGCTACTCAACTACACCAAGGGCGGCGTGCCCTTCTGGAACGAGCTGCGCCTGACGCCCGTGACGGACCCCGGCAGCGGCCGCCTGCTGGCGTACATCGGGGTGCAGAACGACGTGACGGAGCTGGTGGGTTACGGGCCAGGTGCACACGGTGCACTAGTCAACACACTTGCCCGCGTACGTGCCTAGCGCTGCTTTTTACTGACCCTCGTCGCATCTTGGTGGTCGCTGTGAAGCCGATTTCATGCATACTGGCTTGCAAATTGCCTCGACTGCCTCTATTGACGCACCGACCTGTCCTGCGCACACGCAGGTGGCCCGCAAGGAGTCGGAGGCGCGCATGCGCGACGCCAAGGAGGCCGCCGAGAGCGCCACCGAGGCCAAGTCGCAGTTCGTTGCCAACATGAGCCACGAGATCCGCACGCCGCTCAACGGCATGATTGCCACCGCGCAGCTGCTGCTGGCGTCCGTGCTGACGCCGGAGCAGCGCGAGCTGACGGAGACCATCCTGGAGAGCGGCTCAGCGCTGCTGGGCATCCTGGGCGACGTGAGTACGGCACGCTGTCGTACGCCGCCGTATAAGCTGCACATGGCGATGCTGTACTGGTCACCCTTGGTACCGAGCAGTGCATTATGGGTCAACGGCGGCTGTGACCGAGTGTTGGGTGTTCATGCTGACCCTCCCCGCCACGCCGTTGTGCGTGGCCCCTTGTGGCCACAGATCCTGGACTTCTCCAAGATCGACCACGGCTCGCTGGAGCTGCAGCGGCAGCCCATGTGCCTCCGCCAGGTGCGTGGCATGGCGTCCCAGGCTTGCGCGCAACCGCCTGTACGCGCCGCATGACATCGTCCTCCCTGTTCCCCCGCTTGTCCTCCTCTCCTACCTGCACATCAAGCAGTTACAGCTTCCACCGTGTTGCACGCTCTCTCTCCTGCACTCCGTTCTGCCTTGCGCACGTGGACTGACATGCACTGCGGTGGTTATTCCGCGTCCCGCAGGCCACGGAGGCGTGCCTGGAGCTGGTTGCCGCCGAGGCCGCCAAGAAGGGCCTGGCGCTGGCCTACCTGGCGGACGACGCGGCGCTCGGCAGGGCGCTGCTGGGGGACCCGGTGCGCGTGCGGCAGGTGGGGAGCCGCATGGGTGGGGGAAACGGGGGCGAAGACCGCACCTGTGATGGAAAGATGACACGTCAGAGGGTTGCATCGCACAGCATCGCACCGTGTGACCTTCAGGTTCCCGGTCGGTTACCCGCCTTAGGTTAAATTGTGGGGCTTCAGCCACCACTCGCAACGTAAGAGAACTGCTGTTCCCGTGCTCTGCCCCCAGGTCCTTGCCAACCTGCTGTCCAACGCCGTCAAGTTCACGGAGCGGGGCGAGGTGGTGGTGCACGTCACGGTGGAGCCGGCAGCCACGTGCCGCAACCCGCTGGCGCTCGCGGCCGAGCCCGCCACGCCGTGCGCCCCGGCCGACACGCCCTCCACGCCCGCCCCTGCGACCCCAACTTGCTCCGGCGCAAGCGCCGCGGACAACGAGTCGGACCAGGACCAGCAGCAGCAGCAAGCTGCAGCAGATGAGGCTTGCAGGGATGACGGCGAGGGCGGCGGGGAGGTCGTGCACTTTGCCGTGGCGGACACGGGCATCGGCATCGGCGCCGAGTCGGCGCGGAAGCTCTTCCAGCACTTCCGGCAGGGCAGCGAGACCATGTCCCGGCGCTACGGCGGCACGGGGCTGGGCCTGGCCATCAGCAAGCGCCTGGCGCAGCTCATGTGCGGCGACATTTGGGTTGAGTCGGAGCTGGGCAAGGGCTCCACCTTCCACTTCACGCTCAAGGCGGAGTGGGCACTGGGGCCCTGGTCCCCGCCCACCTCCTCCGCTGCCTCCCCCGCCGACAGCGTCAACTGCACGCCTCGCAGCTCCACAGAGGTGCTGCACCCTGGCGTGGGGGCAGCGGTGGTGGAGGGGATTATGGGCGGGGGCACGTGGGCGGGTAGCAGCAGCGTGCTGCCTCCGCCTCCGCCGCCGGCGGTGCCCGTTCCCGTGCCGATGCCCCCGGGCATCGCGCGATCGAGCACCAGCAGCACTAGCAGCGGCAGCACGGCCCGGACGGTCAGGGAGCTGCGCAAGTCGCCGTGGCTGCCGGACGGCACCCCGATGTCGGAGGGCGACTGTGGGGCCAGCGGGAGCGGAAGCGGGAGCGCCAGCGCGGCGTTCGTGGGCAGCCCCTTGGGCGGCGTCAGCGGACTGGCATCGCCGTTGGCGGCGGACTGCCTGGCGGCGGCGGCGGGCGCCCAGCCGGGGTCTGCGAGCACCAGCGTAACAGGGTACGTGACGAGCGGCGGCGGCAGGCCGAGCAGCAGCAGCGGCAGGGGGGTCGGCGGCGCGGCGGCGGAGGCGGAGGCGCACGAGAGCGCACTGGTGGCGCTGCATGGCCGCACCGTGCTGGTGGACGTGTCCCACGCCGCCCTCTCCCGTCAGGTGTGGAACAGCTGCAGGCAGCTAGGCCTGGCGGCGGTGCAGGCTAGGGCCTGCGGAGGACCCGCAGGCGCAGCGGCAGCAGCCGCCGTCGCTGCCGCCGCCGCTGCTGCCGAGGCGTTGACGGTCCAGGGCACGGCTGACGGCTGTGCGGCAGCTGAGCCGGGTGCGCCCCCCTCCGCTGACGCGCCGATGAACCAGCTACAGCAGCAACAGCAGCAGCAGCAGTACGACATCCTGGTTGTGTCCATGGACCGGTTGGTCCCTGCGTTCAAGGCGGGGTGGAAGGGGCGGCCGGTGGTGGCGCTGGGCGACCGGGAGCAGCTGCCGCCCACGCTGCAGCCCCTGGTGGTGGTGACGGTGCTGCCAGTGCGGCACAGCCGGCTGTGCAACGCGCTGGTCAAGAGCACGGCACTGCTCAAGTGGAACGGCAACAGCGCGCCCAAGCTGGGCAACACGCCCATTCCCAGCGAGTCTATCCAGGTAGGTGCTGACGGTTGTAAAACGCCACTTGGCATGGTCTACCGGTGTTGGTGCACTGCGCCATCTTTTCCTGCCCTTAGCATCCTGTGGACCTCTTTCCATCCGCATGGCACAAGACGCAGCGTGCGAGATGTCTAAGCAATACCATTAGCCTGCCGCGCTTTTATTTTGACAGATACTGGCGGTTCAGCAAGCCCTCGCAACCGCTCCCATGTCCACCAGATGCTCAAGTCGTGGCGGCTGAAGAAGGGCCCCGCCTACGACGCTGACGCCTTCAACCGCCGCACCTCCCTGGACAACAGCGTGCTGGAGCGCGCGGCCATGGCGCGTGGTGCGGCGGCGGGCGCGGCCGGCCGTGGGGGGGCGGGCGGCCCCGCGCCGCGGGCGCCAGCGCAGGCGCCTATGTCCATCCCCGAAAACGCAGGTGCGCAGCAACGCTGTTTTCGTGGAGGTTTTTCAGATTACATATATTGGTGTATGGACGATGTAAAGGTGAGACCACGCGTTGCTGTGACTTACAGTACCGTGACGTTGACCCGGTGCCCGCCCTCCCCTGTCCTGTTCCTGCACACCCCCAGAGTTTGCGGCCGGCCCGGAGGAGCGCCTCCCGCCCTCCCTCCTCGCCCAGCAGCAGCAGCTGCTGCAGCAGCAGGCCGCTACCTCTGCAGTCACCCCACCCCCCGCCTCCGTCCCCGCGCCCGCACCCAGCCCCTCCACCACCCCCGGCGCCAGCCCCAGCACTGGCGGCTCTAGTGCAGCTGCAGCCGCTGCGGCGTCGCTGCTGCCGCAGCAGTTGCGCATCCTGATTGCGGAGGACAACAAGGTCAACCAGAAGGTGGTGCTCAAGGTGCTGCAGCAGATCCTGCGAGGCTGCCAGCCGCCGGACGTGGTGGAGAACGGGCTGCAGGTGCGGAGACCCAGCGGCAAGGGCAAGGCACGGGCGCTGTACCGGGTGTGGGTGCATACCTCGTATACGGCATGTCGCACAGCCGTGTCGTGTGCACGCTCCACAAGTGCTGACTTGCGGCGGTCGGTCTCTTACGATACGCAATGTGTCTGCTGTTGTTCATGAGCGCAGGTGCTCCAGGCGCTCCAAAAGAAGACGTACGACCTCATCCTCATGGTGAGCAACCCTGAGCATACTCACCGTTTATCATTAGGACGCAGCGCGCGCTCAGTGCCTGTGTGGAACCCTGCACCCGCCAATGTCGGGGGCGTGAAATACCCCAACACTGAAGCAGTTACGACGCATACGGCAGGTAGCTGCCTTGCTTCAATGGCTTTTACCTTTTGACTGATGATTGCAATACCATTCCGCAGGACATCCACATGCCCGAGATGGACGGCCTGGAGGCTTCAAAGCGCATTCAGGAGACCTACAAGCCAGAGGAGCGCCCGCGCATCATCGCGCTATCTGCAGACACAGTGCAGGTGAGCTCCGCCTTCCCTCAATTCTTGCCTTATGTGTTCGCGGTGTTGGCGTGCTACTGTTCTTTCCTGCTGCCTCATGACCGGGACGCCGCCCCTTGCTTCACTATACGGTCAACAAACGCGCACCCTCCGTGGGCTTCATCACTAAGCTTTTGGCCTGGTGGGATACACATGCTAACCCGTGTTCGGTGTGCTGTTTGCTGCAGACGCTGCACGACCGCTGCCGCGAGGCTGGCATCGAGGCGTTCCTGGTCAAGCCGTTCCGCATCGAGGACCTGGCACGTGTCATGCGCACGCACAACCGGGTGCAGCGCAGGGAGGGCGATGCTGCGCCCGGGCGGCCATCTAACGGGGGCTTGGCAGCCTAAGTTGCTGCCTACCAAGCGGCCCCCAGAGCAAGCCGAGTGGGTCGGAATCAAGGGGCGGGTTCAAGGCGTACAGGTGCAGGGGGGCGGTGAGGAGGCTTTGTAAGTGCTGTTGCTGCAGCGGCACTGCAAGTCTGGGGTGTTGTGATGGGCTTGGTTTTGTGGTTAACGGTATCTGTCGGTGCTAGGTTCGGCTGTGCTGGCCTGTCGTGGGGGTGTTCTCTGCTGCACTTCGGAAAGGGTCGCTCGGTGTGGTGACTGCTAACACACTTTGTGTTGCAGAGCGGCTGGAGTACAGGTTGGATGCTTGGATGTGTCGCTGTGGAGGGTGGGGTCCGCTGTTAGGATTGTACTATGCACGTGGGAGCGTCTAGCGACTGTGGGGTGTGTGCGTGCCAGCCAAAACGGTGTGAGCATTATAACCCAGCAGGGAGTTGGCCGCCCAAGACAAGAAGAATTACAGTGACGCAACTGGGCCGAGTCGTATTGCTGGCCTGCACAGTACTTGATTATTGTTGGTATACGTGTCCGCGTGTGGCAACTGTACAGCACGAGGACACGGACGGTACACACACAAGGGCATCTCTACATTTTTGGATGCCATTTGCGACGTGGTACTCAGAGGCAAGTCGGACCTGCTTTGCAAGACGTGAGACGCTGGTGCATGATACCCCACTCACTACCCAGGTGTGGAACACCGCTCAACGTGCTTTGTAACCGTGTCTAGCCGCGTCGACCATTCATGCTCACTCCTGCTCCCAGGCACACACCACCAGCGTGCACAATGGCGAACACCGTGCTGCTACCGAAGCCAGCACCACGTCGTCCTCCGCGATGGGTAGCAGGTCCCTGGCGCCCAAGCTTCCATCACCGTCGCTATGTAAGCCATGTGGTTAAGCCGTTTATCTGTAGGTAGCTCCTGTGAAGAGCTCCTTGCGGTCCTCCGGGATTTGGTAGCCCTTGCGCTCGTAGCGTGTAATGATACGCCGCAGAGCCTCGTCCTCCCAGTCAGACGCTGCCTTGAAGATGTAGTAGCCAGCCAACATACCGCCCAGGTGAATCCAAGGGCGCCTAAACCAAGCACGGCCCTCCTGGACGTTCTTCAGGTTTGCGAAAGTGAAGCCCGCAAGCATGCCCCATTCTCCTGAGTACTCCCAACCCATTGCTAGTGTCGACTGTAAACGCGAGAAGACTGTCTACCTAAGAGTAGAACAGGAGACCGGCGCACACCTGAGGTGCGCTACACAGTGCGATCCGAGAGCAATATTGCTGTCAAATTGCTAGAGGAGCCATTGTGCGCACAGAAGCCCGGGACTCCGATTTTTGGAGACATGTGGTTTCGGGGCTCCGGCGCTGTGTCTCCTTCTACGGCATCTTAACTGGATGCTTGATGACAGCATTTTGCTGAAAACATTAGGCGGACTGAAGGCAAGGAAGCATACAAATGTCTGCGTACTGGGGACGGGGCTCGCTAGTGTTTACAGGGACGTGTGTGCTGACGGCTGGCATAATCTACTTGGTTCACGTCAACGAAGAGGAAACACGGCAGGTAAGCTCCTGCAGTGTGGATGGCGCAGCTGCAACGTCTTCTCCTGGTTCCGCGACTCCGCGCAGTCCACCCGCTGCTGAAAGGGTTTGGGACGTGCATCTCATGCAATTTGCGTGCCAGCATATGTGAAGTTCTGGCAGGGTGTCTCTTGCCGGATAGACTTACGCAGCGACTGAGGGACGCCCTCTGCGGTACCGCCACCACCACCACTGTCAGGCCGTACCTGTTCTCGTGCCACGTCCTCAGCTCACTAGGCCAGCCTTGCATACAGACATTCTGACATTCCACAACAACACATTGCCGCGTTCTGCTGCATACTCCAAGGCACACAAACGGTAACAGCCAGGACTAGCACAGCGTGGGCGTGCCAAGCCCCCACTGCGCTACTGTCGTACGCCACAAGCCCCCGTGACCATCGCAATGCTCATCTCCCCTTCCCCTTCCCCTTCCTTCCCCACGCCCTGCCACGCGCAGCGCATGAAGCAGGGCCCCAAGCGCGACCGCGAGCGCCTGGAGGCCACCACAGCCCGCCTTTACGAGCAAGCTTTGGAGCAGTGGAAGGACGAACAGGGCAGCTCAGCCCAGCAGGACCAGCAGCCCTCCAGGGCGTGACACGCGAAAGCACAGGCGCCCTGGAAGCTCAAACGACTGGCGCTCAGCATGACAGCGCAGCTGCAAAGGCTTGGGATGTGAGAGTTGAGGAGGGCGTACCTCAGGCCACGCAGTACCACCGGTAGTCAGCGCGCCGGCGCAGCAGGACCCTCTCCAACGTCCCAGCTTCGCTCGCCCTTTGGGCAACCGGACGGGCCTGCTGGGGAGACCTTGCGGCGGCTGTATTGCCGCTCGATTTTGCACAGAGACGCCGGGCTTTTGCGTCATGGAAGAGCGCAGCGCTTTGCTGCCGGCTGCCCTTGCTGGGACGCGTGCACACGGCCACGTGCCGCCGCTTAGGGCCAACGTGGGGTGGCCGCCCGGCAGTCAAGGAGGTGAGTTAGCAAACCCAGTCCTGTTGAGACAAGCGCAAGGTGTCCGGGTACCGCTGATTAGGCCGTGGTAGGAGTGGGAGCATATCTGGGCATGGGCCCTGCAGTGAATGGACACGCTGTTCATGTAACAGGCACCGTGTTTGTGTCAGCGTGATGCCTCTTGCCCCGGTGACGTATGCATAATCCGGCGCATGCAACACCCCTTCCCTTAGGGATGGAAGTGAAGTATGACGAAGCGCATCTTGAATCCGGAAGTGATCTGCAAGGCGGCCCAACGCATTCCGGCGTGGCGCACCGGGGTACGATCAAGTGCTTAAGCCATATGGGAGCCCATCGTCTACCGGTGAATAGGAAGGTCAGGGGGACTCCTTTTCGCGGCCCTGGTATGTTCTGTAAGGCAGCATTGCCGCGGTGAAATAGCGTGTTTTGGCAACGAGGGTCAGTGTTGTGTCAAGGTGGTGGGGGTGAGGGCTGTGCATTGGGAACGCAAGGACACGCGCATCAGTGTGTTGGCCTACAAGTTTGCCTGCAGGTTGGACTTGGCGTTAACCTGGCCTTACGAAGGGGTGGTGCTAGCATGCACGAGGCAAGTGGTGTGTGCGGCAGCCTTACTGCCACGGGAGTGGGCCCGTGTGGGAGCCAGGCCCCCCCCCCCCCTGCTTGCTGCCTTGACACGTTTACGGGCTTTCGTTGCTTGTGCGTTTTGGGCATCGTGGCAGAACGTGTTAGCCACTATTGGGTAGACTTATGGTAGACTGAGCTGAGACCAGCCCGTTATCCTCGTGAGTCAAACTCCAGCCGACCCCTCTTCCTGTCAGTTCAGGAGTCGAATGCGTGCTTACCACTAGCTTCCACCGGCACGCACTATTGGCGTGATGTTACGATCAATCCTTCGGTTCGGAGATATGGCAATGAATGTAAGGGAGGATGGGCATCGCTGGGCGCCTATAGCAGGGGAGGCTTGCGTGGGTAGTGCTGATCGCTGCTCCGCTGGTGTTCGGCCCTCTATCGAACACCAGTGGAGGCATAACTACTGCTGTACTGCATCGTTTGCCCCGGACTGTCCATGGTACCTTTGCGTACCTGGGCACGGCCGTGGGGCGGGTGGAGTTCATGCGGCTAATGTGCAGGTGTTTGCTGCCACCTAATACAAGGCTGCCAGTGTGTACTTGCTGTTCAGGCACAATCGCCAAACCACACGCGACGCGCATCAACCACCATTCTTACCAGGGGAGCCCCCTCCAGGGGAGAAGGCAAGATCACAGGAGGGCCAGGGTGTACCGGTAAGCATGCAGAGTCCATGCATACCGGTACCTAAGACCTTAGGGGCAGAACATCCCCTCCCCTTCGGGGCCGTAAATGATGCAACGGCACCCCAAACGCGCCGAACTAGGTCACTGGAAGGGAATACACTCCACCTCACTAGACGGGAAGGGCAAACGTGACGAGACAGCACTTAGTGAGCAGGCGAGGCAGGCGGTGAGGCCGTGTCCGGTGGGCAGGGGAGGGGTCCCATGGCCCCCTCCCCTGTTTATCACAGACTTCACACAACGGTATGGCATGTATCTGCATGTATGCGTGGCTCCATAATACTGCAGGAGGTTGGCTTAGGGACAAGCGCTACACAAGCCAGCGAGACGGGAGGTAAAAAAGGGCTCTCTCCCATGGCTCGTTGGCTCTCTTCATCGTTTCAGAAGCCTGGACACGTGGCGTGACCAACTGCCAGCGACTGGCAGCTTCTGGCAGCTTCTGGCAGGCAGGTACCGGTATGGGAAGCCCAAAGCAGAAAAGTCAGGGCAGCTGTTCAGAAGGCGTGGTTTCCAGCGTGCAGAGGAGGTCCGGGGATACTGTACAGCAACACGATCCTGAGGGCAGTTCGGCACAAAGCTAGCTGAGAGGCGGCCAGAGGGGCAGGCGAGCACGAAACTAACCACCGTCGAGCGTGAGTTTGTGCGCGCACTCTCGGCCTGAATGTCTCAGTCGCTGCGGTTAACATATATGTGCAGGTCTCAACACGCCCTCGTCCATTGGACGCAGCGGAGGGACTGACTGACCGCAACAAGTAAACCGGCTCGGCCTCGAGAAGTCAACTCAGTTCGTATAGAGTGCGTATACTCTTCCTTATCATGTAAGCGCTGCAGTGGTGCAAGTTGCTATCCAGGCTTGCCGTTGCGCGCCCGGCTAGTCGGACAAAGGTCTGTGCCTATCCATGGGCACTAGGTCGTAGCCCACGCGTTTCCTCTTGTTTGGCATACACAAATTATTGCTTAGTACAAACACATGCAGGGCTGTAGTGACCGGCCCGAGACGCACCTAGCAACTCATAGGTATCTCGGTGACGCTGCAGCAGCAGTGCGTGTCACCTCAGAGTCTAATGCTCCTCAAAACATGAAGACCTCTGAGTCTGAAGGGAACAAGCGGGGCGGGCCCTAGCTCTTCACGATAGCAAAATGTTCAGTTCAGTCCCTCCTCAGCCACTGCATTCTATCATCAGAGTTCCAGGACCTTGGTGGAATGCTGCCTTTGGAACGTCGCAGCCGTTGCCGAAAGCGGTGACGGTGTTGTTTGGGGAAGAGACCGGGGAAGAGCACACTGGGCTGAGCGAGCGAGGCGTTGTCTCGCTGGCTGAAGATGGAGGGCTACTTTTGGTGAGTGTATGATCGCAATCCAAAGCCTGTCTAGCCGGAACTGTTGTGTGAGCTTGTCATTGACATCCCAGGCCTTGCCTGTCGCTCCGCGGTGTTCCAGTCGGGGCTATGGGGCGCATCCCAGAGCAGCTTCCCAGGCCACATGATTACCGGCTGGTCTAAGGTTGGGGACGGCAACGTCGTGCGTCTGGCGCTCGCACCTGCGGAGTTCGCCAAAGACGGCCTTGTTGAGAGTCTTGGGGCAGACAGGAAGCGACCAGCTTCTGGATCGATACCAGAACCCGAGGTATGAGCGGGCCGCATTCCGGGTATTTAACCGCGCGTTCGTCAACCGCAATCTGTATGTCACAACCCGCTTCCCTGCCGCTCGCTCGCCCTCTGACTTCAGGCTAAAATACCAGCAGTCACACCAGAGTTATCCAGACAGCGTGGACCTGCATCACAGCTCGTCCTTGCCGCCGGCGACCAGCCAGAGGCGTGCCAGGTGCGTTGTGTTCGCACGACGACAAAAAGGTGCCCTGGGCACATAACAGGGAAGACGACGACACGTTGCCGTCTATCGGATCCGTTGCAGGAGGAGATTTCGCTGCGGAATTCCTTGCCGCCGTCAGCACCTTCGCAAGCGCCTGCTGCGTCCCCAACAGCGCAGCCTCCATCGCAGGGCCGTCCCCTGCTCCGTGGGCGAAGCGGCCGTGGGAGGGGCCAGGTGCGGGACAGCACCCAGACCCGTCTAGGCCATGACAGGGAGCGCATAACTTTACACCATGCTGGGTGGAAACAGTGCCATACCTGCACCGAGCACGCAGCGGCCGGCATATGAATCAATGCCTTGCTTGTGCCCTGTAATAGCTTGAAAACGTCTGTTGGCACCTCTTCTTCGCGGCAGTGACGTTTCCCGTGTGATGCAGGGATGCGCTAAGCTGGTGCGCACCACGACACGCCTGTACATCGGGGTGGGCCAGGTCCGCGAGTGGATGGGCGACGTCGGACCACGTACGGAGCTGACCGTAAAGGTGGGCGCCCGTGTTGGTTAGCTGTGGAAGGCTGTGACCTCGGAAGGCGAGCTCCATGGGAGACAGAACCACAACGTACCCAGTCACATCACCGGCTTCCAGGTCTTCCCCGTGATGCCAAGCTGCCAACCACGCCACCCACGGCACCCACTTCAGCATTCCGCTGTACGCGCGTTACCCCCAAGCACCCTTGCCTTCGCAGACGAACCTGGACGGCCGCATCCTGCCCGGGGTGCACCAGGCTGACCTGCTGTACAACAAGGGCGCCCACTACTACTGGATCACCAGCCGCACGCTGAAGCGCAGCGCAATGGGCAAGTGGTTCCTTGGCTGGACCTTCAGCACGGAGGATGGACTGCTGCTGATGCTGCGCTCTCCCACCAAGGAGGAGGTGGCCGCCGCCATCGCGGAGAGCTTCCAGGCGCGGGAGGATGATGAAGACGCGGGGGACGTCATAGAGCGGCCCATCGCCCGCCTAGTACCCGGGCGCATGCTGCAGACGCAGGGGCGAGGCGGCGGGGTTGCGTACGGGGAGGACGATGGACAGGAGCACGAGCAGGAGGCGGTGGACTATGACGGGCAGCTGCTGCCCGCGCAGCGGAGCCCTGACGGGTCGGGAGGGCGCGTGGGGTGGCGGGGTGAGGCGCTACTGCAGGCCATGGCGAGGGGCAAGGTGCAGCCGTTGGGCTCTGGGCGTGGGGACGGGACGGGGCGTGAGGACGGGGCGCTGGTGGGCGAGGATGACGACTACAGGGAGGACAGCGTGCCCAGCACGGACAGCGGGAGACGGCGCGGGGGGACAGCAAGCAGCGGTGGGCCGGGCGGGGACCCCCGGCTTGCTGCTGCACGGGTCACGTCATCAGATCAGGGGCGGGGGCCGCACGCGATGGGGCCGCGCGCTGCTCTGCAGGACCTGCCCAGGGCCCCGGGGCCCAGCAGCAGGGGAGTCGAGGGCCTTGGCCTGCTCCGGCAGGACCAGGACCGGCCGTACTCACGCGGGCATGAGCGCTTGCCGGTCAAGCTTGCACAGGACGGCAGCGCGGGCGATGTGCCGCAGGGCAGCGGCGGCGGCCCCGTGCGTGGTGCTGCCGCTAACGCCGGGGCCCCCTCGCGGCAGCCTGTGACCGGCTTTGCAGACCGCCCAGGCGGCTCCGCCTTTGCGAGCGGCCCCTCCAGCATCCCACCGGACGGTGTGCCGGACGCCCGGGCTGCTCTGGGCTCAGGCATCAGCCCGCCAGCCGCCCGGGCCCCTGGCCGCGCACCGGGCGTCACCATGACCCAGCCGTCAAAGCTGGCCACGGCAGGCAGCCTCCCCACCTCTCTGGGGGCCCCCTCAGCAGCAGAGTCCGCGTCCCCGGGCGTCCCGCAGCCCAGCACCACCGAGGGCGGTGTGCTGGCGGGTCCTGACCTCGCGGGTGCGGTGGCCACGGTGCTGCGGCTGCCCAGCAACGTCAGCGAGATGCTGCCGTTGGAGTACCTGCCGGCGGCCGTGTCGCTGCGGTGCACGGTGGACGGGGAGCTGGACCCAGTCGTCTACGCCTGCGAGGTGCGGCACTGCGGCTCTCGGGGTTCTTGGTGGGCTTGGGTGAGGATGCAGGGGCACTGAGTGGGCTGCCGTGCATGCGCGTGCCGAGCTGCCGACTACGCCTGTGCCTATCGTGGTTTGGGCGCTGGGTACCAACTGCTGGCTATGCTGTCGCAACCGTTGCAGATCCACCCAGACGGCCACGGCGCCTGCTTCCTGTACAACCTGCCCGCCGCGGTGCTGGAGGGCCGTACGCAGCGGGACTGGATGGTCAGCGAGGACGGCTGCCTGGTGCTGTGCCTGGCGACGCTGCCGGCAGACGAGCTGCAGCTGCAGCAGCAGCAGCAGGCCGCGGCGCAGGGTGGCGACAGCGGCCGCAGCGACCCAGCCACGCCCTCCCTCCCAGTAGGTGGAAGGGAAGCTGTCACGCCCCGCTAGCGCTAGCGCTTACGGTACTAACCCGACATGCACACCAACAACAGTTGGCTGGCAGAGCACTTTTGCCCACCTTGCTTACAGGAGAATGGGACTAGCCTCGCTGTCACGTGCACGTTCAGACCCGGAACCTCTACTCTCTAAAACACTACCACCCCATTGGTTGGACCTGTCCAGGCGGCCAGCCCCCTGTCCAACGGCCACGGCGCTGCCCACCGCTCTGCTCTCACGCGGCAGCCGAGCAGCACCCGCGCCGCTCCTGAGGCTGACCCCCTCCTCCGCGAGCCCGGCAGCACGCCAGAGGCCTCCCCCGCGCTGGCACCCAGCCGGGGCAACCCCGATCGCGTATCCGGCGACGGCTGGGCGTGCTCGGAGGGGGGCGCCATCCTACTGGCCGCACCACACGGTCACCCAGATGCCCTGCCGCCAGACCCACGCAGCGCGCCGTTAAGGCCCCTGCACCAGGAGCCCCTGGTCTTAGCAGTGTCTGCTTCGGGCCGCGAAGGCGCGATGGACGTTGAAGACGGAGCAAGGTCTGGGGCTGGTGCAAGGGATCCGGGGCCGCAGATGCTGGTGGAGGAGGCGGAGGTGGTGCAGGCGGCCATCGCGCAGCCCGGCAGCGCCGGGGAGCTGGTGGTCCCCCGTCAGGCGCTGGAGGCGCTGCACGGTGCGGTGCAGCTGCCCTTCCCCATGCTGGTGCAGTGCCAGGTCAACGGAGAGCTGCAGCAGCCGGTGAGCGGGTCGTGCCTGGCCTGGCAGCGCGGCGGCCGCAGCCTGTGTGGATGGCTAGGACATGGTACCGTACTCGCTTCGCCGCATGCTCCCTGTGCCTGAAACAGTGCTTTGCCAAGTGGTCTTGCTCCATCAGTTTGAGCGTTGGTACATGATGAGGTCTGACGGGATGCCACGTGATGGTTGCTTCCCGGGTGACACAGCTCCATCCAGGTACCCTAGACGGATTGGAGTATGCTTGCTGTGCTGCCCTTCGCTCCTGCACCTAGCGGCCCCCGCGCAGTAACTCCTGTGCTCCTCCAATGCGTGCAGGTGTTCCTTGCGGAGGTGGTGGATGCGGGCCGGGAGCTGGTCCTACAGGGAGTCCCTGCTGCAATACTGCAGGGGCGCGTGCCCACCCGATGGGGCAAGGGCCTCGTGCGGTCGCACACCGTCACGGTGGTGTGCCTGCAGGGGCCGGCCACGGACGTGGCGCACATGGGGCCACACCGCAAGCAGGTAAGATGGCTGCCTCTGAGTGTTGCACTTACTTCTCCCAGGCTTGTTGAGTGTTGCACTTACTTCTCCCAGGCTTGTTGACCTTCATCAGCGGGTCACTGCTCGTGATGTATCAACACGCAGCCACGTGGCTTGCATCGGCGCACTATGTTGGCTTCCGCTGCTCGGCACATGATGGCAAATGATCTGTTACCTGGTATTACCTGGTATTCTTTACTCCCGCGTTTCATGGTATAATGCATCTTACCGACATCTTACCGAGTACCGTACTAAGTCTCAACCGCTGCGGCGCCCCGTAAACCTACAGAGCCACGGCTTGGGAGGTCCTGTTCCCATGTTGCCTCACAACGACGAGCCGGAGCCGTTGCAGCAGCCTCGCATGGGCCGCGGGCCCCTGGTCAGCGGCGTGAGACCGGGGCACAGCGCCGGCGGCGGCCTCGGACCTTTCGCCGCCCGGCCTCGGCTATTGGGCTCGACTGCTGTCGGCGCCGACGCAGCGGCGGGCTTGCAGCCGCAATTCGGGTACAGCCACCCGCAGCAGCAGCAGCAGCAGCAGCAGCAGCGAACCCACGCTCCCGGGTCCAACGGCACAGCCAGCATCACCTCGCAGATCCACGACACGTTGGCAGAGTACCTGAAGACGAGCGGCAAGGTTCCGCCGAAGCCTGACGGTAGCCCGCACCTCTCGCCGTCCGCCCCGCTCGGCTCCTTGACCGGGCCTGCACGGCAGCGTGACGCAGCGGCTGGGGGCCCTGACGCAGCGGCTGAGTGGACTGCCGCAGGGGGCTCAGGAAAGCCGATCAGCACCCTTGCAGCAGCCGTGGCTGCTGCGATCCGTGCGGGCAAGCGCGGGAGTGGGCCTGCGCCCATAAGCATGGACGGCCCCGCTCCTGCCTGCAGCGGCGCTGGGCCGGGCGGTGGTGTGGGCGGTGGACACCTTGGACCGCCGTTGGTACCTGGGACAGGCGCTCGCACGCTCATGGGGCAGCGGCTCGCCACCGGCATCGGCGCCGCGTTAGGGGCCTCTGGCGGACCCGCTGCTCCGCCTGTGCTGCTCAACGGGCTGAAGGCAGACCCTGACGGGCCGCACGGCGGAAGCCTCTACGCAGCCGGACCCCAGCTGCCAGCTGCAGGGACCCCACAAGGGCGGGTGGTTCCGTTCGGGTTGGAACGCCATGCACACGCACAGGACGGCAGCGGAGGCGGTGGCGCTGCCGGGGGCATGCTCTCAAGGCCAGGCAACCCGGGCGGCCGCAGCAGCGACGGTGGGATGCCGCACAGAGCCTCTCCCGCAAACAGCTCCGACAGCCTGACCATGCATCACCACCACCACCAGCAGCACCAGCACCGGCCCGAGATGCCCGGCCCGGGGCATCATCCGCTAGGCGGTGCGCCGCACGTGCGCAGCGCGCCTGGGGGCATCTTCGGGGCGCGGCACGACCCGCGCGAGCCGCATGACTTCACCATGCCTCCTCCGGGAATGCGCCCGCCGCCGCCAGTTGCCTTTGGCCGTGGCGTCGAGCCCCCGAGGGGCCACCCAGGCGACAGTGCAGGCAGCCGCCTTCCGCATCATCAGCAAGGGCAACAGGGCTGGGGCCACGATCCTGGACAGCAGCAGCACAGGGCGGACCGGCCGCCGCTGCAGGCGTGGTCCCAGCAGGAGCCCACAGGCAGGGCCGACGGCGCAGCGGCGCACTGCAGCAGCACAGGGCAGCTGCCCTATCCGCGGGGTCCCCCCGTGGATGCGCCTGGCCCCCGTGTGGACATGCACGCTTCCATGGGCCGCGGCGAGCCTAACACCCTGCCCGGCCACCCGCACGAGTTTCCAGGTAGCGCCCATAATGAGTTCGGGGATCGGGCTGAGGGGCGTGGGGGGCAGGGACTGCCCCAGAGGCAGCAGCTTAGCAGCGGCTATGCTGTGAGGTTTGCGGGCAACCAGGCTCCTGGGGCCATAGAGCATGTGCAGCAGCGGAGGCACGACGCGCCGGGACGGTTTGGGGGCGAGCTGCATGCACGGCCCGCGAGCAGCAGGGACAGCGGAGGCAGTGGCGGCGGCGGGGGTGGTGTCGTGGATCGTGAGAGGCCGGATGCGGAGTCATCTAGGGCGCTGCTGGAGGCGTTGCTGACGCGGCAGAAGGCAGCGTGGGAGGCGTCCGGCAAAGGGCGGGAGGGCGGGCATGGCAGTGCGCAGGGGTGGCGGAACGACAGCCAGCAGCAGCAGGACACGTCGCGGCCAGCTTGAGTGAAGAACACCGGTCCATCCGCAACCGGAGGCCCTGGAGCAGCAAACGCAAGGCTGACGCAACAGGAGGTACATGGGCAAGGGGCAGAGGCGGGGCCGCGACGCATCTGGATTGGAAAGGGTTCCCGAGAAGGTGCCCTTGGAGGGCGGTGGCACGGAACGAGGCACACTGGGGCTGAGCCGTACATTTTTCGGCTCACCCGCTGTCTGTTGCTGTCTTGCATGTGCATCCCGAAATAGCTCGTGCATGTTTACCATGCCGTTGTCGATGTCATCTTTTCGGCAACGTCCTAAAGTGCAGTTTAGCAGTGAGGACTTCAGGATGCGATGGAGGGCTGGCGGTGATGTTCCAGGTTATGGGTTGGTTGGTGGCAGGTAGGCAAGGCGCAGAGCTTTCACGGTATTTCTCATACGCATCAGCTGCATGAATCCCCACCGCTGAAGACGATGTATTGATATGTATTCTCATGGCTGACAAAGACCAAGTGCGCTCGACAGCAGCCCGGGCAACACCTTATGCGCAACGTCATCAGTCGAAAGGGCTGCAGACCTCCATGCACGGGGCGCAAGGTAACAAGGGCACCCGCATGGGTTGACAAATTGTGAGTCAGGTGCTCCGCGGCGAGGATGGCGGCGTTGCGCAGAGGGTTCGTTTGGTTGGGTCCTGTGGGTTAGGGTTTCATGTGCGTGCTAGCGCGATGCCTGCTGTCCAACCTCCTTTGACAGGTACTGAATGCCTGCACGCTTAGCATCTTTCGGCGAGCTCGAGGTGGATTGCCTTTTTCCTTACCTTTTGGGCGGCTTGCTTTGCAGCTGGTATGGGTGGGTCGGGTGGACGTTGAAGCTATGCGTTTCCTATGAAGTCCGTGCCGACGCAATGGGCGATCGCCGCCCCAGCGGTGGCGCATTGAAGAGTGCGGCTGTGTTGTTCAGCGGCGTGCAGGGGCTGGGGTGGACATGCCGCACGCTCACTGCAAAGCTACTAGGTTGGGCGTATGCAAATTGGGCCTGGTGGGTCACTTCACAGAACTGCTGTGTTTACGTCAGTCCGCCCCCGGGTCCAGTCCTCGCTGCCTCCTATGGGGCGGGACGCTTGTGCGGCATCGTCCGCCGTACGGATGGTCACCGGTGGGCGTGGTAGGAGCTGCTCCTCACTGTGTGCAACCTATGCACCGAGGATCGGTCGTGCTGTTATGGGATGTTGGGAGCGAGTGCGAGAAAACGCCTGTACAACATACCCGCTGTTTGGGAAGCCAGTCGGAAACGCTACCCCGGCCTATGCCTCACCCTAGCCACCACTTCAACACGCACTTGTGTTGCAATTAGGCACTGTTCAGGCGTCCGACTTTGAGAGTGTCTGGTTTGTTCGGCTGCACCACATTGTTTGAAGTGCTGTGAGTACCGTGCAAGCAATTAAGTTGGCTCCTTTGTGGTGGGCTGGCGGCGCAGGGTGCTGGGCAGGCGACGGAGCTCCCCTGGTGCTGGCTTTTGCAGGTGGCGTCGGCGTGCGGTGTCTGCCAGGATGGGGTGTGGCGGCAGGCGGAGCTGCACCATGGCACCTGTCTGTTTACTGTATTGCGTGGCGTGGGAGAGCCGGCAGGCACTCAGTGGTCTACCCAACTGGGAACGGTTGGGCGGACTGCTGTTAGTTCCGGCTGGGACACCCGTAGAATCTTCAGGTTGGTCGTGCCTGCACGAGGTATCGTTGCAGTACTGTACGCGACAGGGGAGTACGCGAGGCGCGGGGCTTAGCGCGGTTGACGACCGTATGGCACATGGGTGCATGGGTGGAAGTCCATGATGTTGCCTTGCCAAGCAAGCATGTCAGGCCGCTAATGCGCATGGCGTGGTGGTTGATGAAGCTGCGGCAACAAGATCGTGAGCGCGGCATATACATATGTTGGAGGGCGTATGTGGCTGCAACGTTGTATTTCAGATGAGCATGCATGGTGTGTCCTTACAGGTAACGCTGCAAGGTACGGTACTGGCATTGCTATTTTGGGGAGGCATGGCATGAGCTTGGCTGCATTGCCGATACAGAACCTTGGTACATGGTCTGTCGCATGCATGGCATGTATTACATGGGGCACGTGTAAGAAGGCTGACGCCCACTACAAGTACCGGTAATGAGCTTTACCCCCCGCTCCTCATCTACAAGGAGAATCTGGGTGAATTGAACCAAGCGACCAACTGACGAGGAGCATCAATCTAAACGATCGCGTGTTCAGAGTCTCAGCGCACCTTGCAGCGGTAGTAGGGCATGTCAGGGCTCAAGCGCCTCGCTGTCTTCGCATACCATGCTTTTGTTGCTGACGTTGGCATGGCCCTTGCCGGTTGTACCACTTGCTGGGCACACCATGCTACTACCTACCTGCACAGTGCGGGGCTAGGGGCAGCTGAGCACTTGACTACCATCGACAAAAT
>VFQN01002363.1_pt1 | contig 29350 bp, 54 predicted proteins | sample 3512371 | NCBI WGS metagenome assembly VFQN01 (sample SAMN10412370, study PRJNA504923) | tailings metagenome | isolation source: Replicate 2 from Balatoc abandoned mine | place: Philippines: Itogon, Benguet | collected 2017-08-28
GTACACCGTTTTCAAATTTGAAAACACCATTGGAATGCTCGTATTGAGCTCTTTAATTTCCAGCATATGTCCACTTTCTGAGTTTTCTACCCCCCCCCCCTGCTTGGTTAATGGGTAAGGTTGTAGTATCTCCATGAGCTTCCGTCAGGAACATTCTGTGCACGAGCACCCTGCTTACGCCGCTGGCCAGGCTACCTGCCCCCGGCTTCCTGGTTTTATGGCAATTCCCAGCGGTGCGTGATGGTGCACCGCGACACCGCGGCCCCATGGCCCCACGCCTAGGACCTATTACACGCCGCCGATGAGATGGGCCCATCACGACCCACCAGGGGCCTCAGCGGGTGCGCCGGCCGCGGGGGCAGGAGAGGGCGCAGCGCCTGTTGCATCTGGCCCAGGGGCGGTGCTGGGGCTGCCGGTCGTGTCTGGGCCTGGCGTTGGTGTGGGCGCGGGTGCAGGCGTGGGAGCAGGTGTAGGAGCGGGAGCAGGCGAAGAGGAGGGCGTGGGGTTGCCTCGGCCCAGCAGGCCGTTGCGAATGAAGTCCACACTGCTGCTGGAGATCTGGTTAGGGCTGGTGAAGCTCTGGGCAGACCTGCGGGAGGGGATGGGGGCCCGGGATGGAGGCAAAGGGGCTCGGGGGCCGACTCGGCTCGGCTCCAGCGGTTTGCTGTGTATTGGGATGCGGTGCAGGGATCACAAAGCATGTCTGAAGATAAGATCAGGGAGGTGAGAGCTGAGAGGGCAAAAGCGGGTTGCTGTGTAGAGGTGCTGGTTGTCGTGTGCTATCTACGCTACGGAAGCTTACGGCGCCGAGGTATGTGTTGTAGCGGATGCGGTGCGGGAAGAATATATAAAGAACCCCTGACAAGGAGACAAGTAGGAAAGTATCACTCCGGAAAAATGTGTTGGCATGGGCTGTGTTGTGCTGGCTACGGAGGTGTACGAAGATACGGTATGTTATGGTGGGCATGGGTCAGCCCTCCCTCGAGCCTCGACTGCATGTGCCCGGAACGATTGCCGTTGTGAGTGTGGGATCAGCAGGTGGGGACTCACGTGGGCTGGGCGACCAGGGCTAATGCACACAGCACGGCTGCCACTGCGAAGAGCTGCCCGCCGGCCCTTCCCGGCGTCCGTTGTGAAGGGCTGCGTGCCATGTTACAGTCGAAACTTCCGCGCGGTGACCAGATGCAGAGAGCTACAGGCGGTAAGTGAAGGCAGCTGGCGATATATTGCTACTGATGAGGCGCTAGGCCTACGCGAGAGACTTGGGGAACAAGACAGCAAAATTGACCCGCGGGTCGGTGGGTCCGGCCCGATGTAACTGTGTCCACAGAACCGCCCCAAGAGCGCTCGTCGGTAAAATTGGTTACGTATAAAGCTATAGTAATTATGAATGGCTTGGCTAATAGCAGCGAAACTTGGCTTTGCGGCTCTTGAACTTGAGACTGACAGTGACAGCCGCTTGTCATTACGCTTCCAGTACTGCTGACCACCGCTGTCAATGTCTACGTTGACAAAGGCACCCTAGGCGGACTGATGCCAACTTCTATCAAATCGTCCTTGCCTCATTCTTGTGCTTTTTTGCAGTGGGATTAGTCCGATGCTACAACTGTGACGCGCTACCCGCCAAACCGCCCTCTTGACATGCACGACTGGAACCCCGATGGCTTACCGCTTAGGAACCCTCTCGTCGCACAGGAAAAGGGTTGCTACGTCCATAATATGCCTAATAGCTTATTGCTCATCAACATTGGCGCCGACCTCGGCAGCAGCGATGGCAACAACCGCTAAACCTGTGGTGTTGGCAACAGCAGCAGGCACCTCACGCGCCACCAACGCTCTGGCCTTGCCACCCGGGCTCACAAGCTCTTCATCATCAGTAAACACTCCCGAGAGCCGCGCATCGCACTACCTCCGAGCCTTCTCAGCAGCATACAGCAACAATGCCAGCAGCGAGTTGATGGGTGCAACGGCAGGCCCCTCAGCACATGGGGGCTCCGGTCAACAGCCTGGCCCATCTGCGACGCACGCGTTGCAACGTGCCTTCCGCTCGCTGCTTGCGCACCTGCGGCTGTGGTCTCTGGACGGATCCCCACAGTACCCACACCACCAAAAAGCATTAGCGCAGCAGCACCAGCGACACGGAGCACAAAACGCACCAGGTCAGACCGAGGTGCGCCTTGCGAGCCGCAGGGGGCTCCGTGGCGCGGCCGGGGAGGGCGGTGGCGGCAGCAGCAGCAGCAGCAGCAGCAGCAGCAGCAGCGGCAGCAGCAGCCCAAAGAGCCAAGCCCCCGAGGTGAACCGGCATACCGGTACTGTATGTATGGTTTGACAGTTTTGGTCCCCTGTCAGAGCCCAGCCCCGTCCCAACCGGACAACAGGGTTGGTCCCGGCCATCAGGAACACGGGGGCGTACGCATGGCGTGTGGCTCGGTGTGGCTTAGCTGGCCAGGGTTGCTGCTTGTTGCTTGTTGCTACGAAAGACGGCTGAGAGCTCTGCTGCTGTGCTGCGGATACGGGAATCCTGCTACGCATTAGCGGCGTGGGGCTTCCAGGAGAGTCATGGGCCTGGCCTCGTGCGTCGCAGGCAGTCTCAGGCAGGCCATATTCACAAGGGATCGCAGGCATCATCGCAGCCGATGCGAGCCGTCGTTAAGCAAGGTCCTACACGCTCTCTGGGGGCTACTTACTGACCTGCGATTGCTGACGTTGTTGCACTGCTTTTTTGCGTCGGTGACTTTGGAATCCATGGCGCGCGCGAAGTTGACGACCTCCCAAGCGACAGCTGTCTCGTCAGCCAGCTTGTAAGCTTTAGCAATACTTTTAAAAGTTACACTTCAAGATAACACTTCGGTTGCATGACCTCTTCGGTATGTCTGGTCCCAGCCGACAACCCCTCTGCAACGGTCCAATCTGCGCCCGCAGGTGACCAACCCTTGCCCACTGTACCACGGTACCGATGACCACCTGTACGGGGACTCCCAGTACGGCTACGATACGTACGACGACAGCTGTGCGCCGTACTCCTTCAGGGTACGGGCCCTCAATTGTGTGCTACTGCGATGTACCACGCAGTACCACGTGCCCACCCACCATGCCCATCCAACCCACCATGCCCCTGCTCCCGTCGCACAAGCACCTCGCCAACACCCACCCTCGTGCCATACGGTCCGTCATGCTGTCTGTCCATGCCGTAAACACATGGCTTCACCTTCAAAGCGTGATTCCGTGCCCAGCATGTTTCAATCTGTGCACGCGTATGTAGGCGGGCGCAGCAGCAGGGAGCAGCAGGTCCAAGTCTGCGGCGTTGGGCCCCTTCGGTCGGCTCATCGCGGAGCTGTTGGGCCTCATCAACACCTTGGCTGCGGGTGAGGACCAGGGGTGAGGGGGGACTCCCCTGGTGAGGCCTGGGTAGGGCACATGGCCTGTGGCATTAGTGTAATTCAATCAACAGAAGGGCGCCATGTGCGCAGTAGTACGTAGTAGTGCATACCGGCGCTTGCCATGCCCACCCGCCCCCCCTACCTTCCCGCAGCCGTGCCCCAGCTGGGCTCCATCGCCAACGTGACCACCGCCGCTCTGCCTGTGGCAACCAAAAAATACCATATAACTGCACACGTGGCATACAACGGATGTTGTAAATATACATTGCACGCAAACGTACCTATTGGCCCTGCGTCCCTTACCCTCGCAGCCGTGCCCCAGCTGGGCTCCATCGCCAACGTCACCACCGCAGCCGTGGGCGCCTCCACCGCACAGCGCCGCAACCCCCTGACCACCCGACAGTCCCCTGCTTACACCCATGCCAATTCTTGCCCCATCGGCCCAACAACAATCAGCAGAAGGGCACCATGTGTTGCATTTATACTCACAGGTGCGCTGCCTCCTTGCCCCGCCCTCCCGCTGCCCCTTCCCAACGCAGCCGTTCCGCAGCTGGGCTCCATCGCCAACGTGACCACTGCCGCTGTGGGCGCCTCCACCGCACAGCGCCGCAACGTAACCGTCCGCCTGCAGATCAGCCCCAACCGCACGGGGGCCTTCGTGACGGGCGGGAGCGCCGCCATTGACCCGGAGGCGGCGGCGGTGCTGGCGGGCGCGTCCAGCGCTTCAGTATCCAAGGACGTGGCATGTGGGTACGATACAGTGTACACCTAATATATCTCAAGGTATATTTCTCTATTTTGTGAATGTACTTACCCCGGGGTGGCGGCGGTGCTGGCGGGGGAGTCGAGCGCGTCTGTGTCCAAGGACGTGGCATGTGGGTTAACGCGTTGTGGCTTATCGCAGCGTGCATGGGTTAGCAGGCATGCCAGCGGATGTGCCGGCTGGTGTGCGGCATGCGGCTGTGCCTTGGGTTCACACCCTTATACCTACATCCTACCACACCCGTGCACCCTCACCGTGATGCGACGCCCGTAGCCCCCCGCAGCCCTGGGCGCCCCCGCTACCAGCTTCGCCCCCGCTGGCCACAGCACCTGTAGTTTGAGAGGTCGTACTCCAACACAAGAGCACGCTGCCCTCCTGTGCCCCTTCGTCTACTCGCTGGCCCCCCGCACCCAGAACCCAACACAACAACGTGCTCCACTTTTGTGCCCCTTCGCCCATCCGTTGCCTCCCCCGCTCCCGCAGCCCTGGGCGCCCCCACCATCAGCTTGGCCTCCGCCGGCCAGTGCGTGCCCCAGGGCAACTGACACCTTGAGAACCTGTCAAGGCCTGAAGCGTATCTGGTGCACTGGTATGTGTTTGGCCAAGCTAACTGTGCGCTGGTATGTGTATGTCATGCCAACCAACCTCCTCTCTGCCCTTGACTCTCCCGCAGCCCTGGGCGCCCCCACCACCAGCTTTGCCTCATCGGGCCAGAGCTCTGCCGCTGGCCGTGTGGTGACACCCGGGCCGGGGGACGCGGGGGCGAGGGCGCTGGTGGGGGGCCTGTCGCTGGCAGGTGCGTGGGGCGTGCGGGGGCAGGTGGGGCCAGGTGGTGGCATGTCGATGCATGGGCGATGGGCCGATGGCCGTATGGTGACTCCAGGGGCAGGCGACGCGGTAACGTAGGCGCTGGTGGGGGGCCTGTCGCTGGCAGGTGGGTTGGTGGGGAGAAGGATGTTCAAGGGCCTGCTACATGTAGAGCATTGTGGGGAGCACGGTGTGGTGACGTGTCTGGTGGTGCCTGATGGCCAGCGGGTTGGGGAACGCGGGGTGAGCGAGCCTTGGTGAGGGGGGGTGCCTGTCGGTGGCAGGTGGGTGCAAGGCGGGTGGGTGTGGGTGGGTGGGGTGTGCGACGTCTGTGCTTTGCAACATGGCCAGTGGCATTCGGGTCGGGGATCGGGGAGTGAGAGCGCCGGTGGGGGGCCTGTCGCTGGCAGGTGGGTTGCTGGGGTGTACCTGCAGCGTACACAGCACGACACGCGTTGGTACCTAACCACCACCCGTACACAGCACGACACGCGTTAATAATTAGGGGGGCCGGTATCTGATGGTCACGGACAAGCCCCTACGGCCGCGCAGCTGCGCGGGTCCGATCAGGGCAGGCGTGCGCAGGCGTGACATGCGTTGGTACCTGACCACCACCCGCTACGTCGGATGCCCTGCCAACCCCGCCCGCCACCCGCCACCCTTTTCCCCGATCACCAACCACCAACCCCCAGGCGAGCGGACGTTGCAGTCCCGGATGCCCTGCCGTTCGTTGGTCATGCACCCCAACCACTAACCGCCAACCAACCCCCACCCTGCTCCCCAACCCCCAACCTCCGAGCAGGCGGTGCAGTCCCAGGTGTCCTGCCTGAGCTGCTCTGCACCCCAACCACTAACGGCCAAACAACCTCCACCCTGCTCCCCCAACCACCAACCAACCCCCAGGCGAGCAGGCGGTGCAGTCCCGGGTGTCCTTCAGTGTGGGCCCCATCGTGACCCTGTTCGACGAGAGCCGCCGCACGGGCGCAAGCAGCCAGAACGGAGCGGCAGTCGAGGGCACAGGTGAGTGGATGGATGCTGTGTAATAAGGTGCTGTGTGATGAGAATTGTGGCGTGGGGGAACGGGGACTAGCAGCCAGAACGCAGCAGCAGTCGGGTAGGTGGGTTGCTGTGTATTAGGGGCTGTGCATTCGGTGGTGTGTAGGTGCCGTGGGGAGACGGAAGGGGAGCCCATCAGCCAGAACGGAGGGCCGTGGAGACACGTGCCCCTTGTCGCGTCCTTGCGCACCGCCTCTGACCCTAACCCCTGACCCCACTTGCCTAAGGGACCCTGCCGAGCACCTTCCTCTTTCCCCTAACCCGCAAGGTTTGTTAAAGGTGCCTCACGTGTTGCCCCCTTTTGCCACTCCACCCTTACCCACAGGCCAGGCATCCAACTTCACAATCACCGTCGCATCCGTCGCCACCAGCGCCCTGTCCGGCGTGCAATCCGCAGCAGCCCAGGCGGACCTCCTGGCAGCACAGCGCCAGGCCTTGGACGAAACAGCAGCCACACGCTCCGAAACCTTTGCAAATAACGTGGAGAAGACGCTGCAGCAGCTGCAGCGGGAGAGGCAGGGCCTGGCTGGGAAGAAGAAACCGCCGGAGCCGCGCCCGCCGGCGAAGCCGCCGGCGGCGCCGCCGCGGCCGCCGCGGCTGCCGCCGCCACCGAAACGGCCGCAGTTGAAGGAGGATAACCAGCAGAATAAGAACAAAACGCAGCCGGGGTAAGCGGTAGCAGATGTGATGTACTGATAAACAGCAAGGACGTGTTGTGTTGCACGCACGGTTTGCGGCGCTGTTGCTGTTGGGTCGTGCAGATGCCACGGGCTGTGGGTTGGTGTGTTTCACAGGCGGTGGATGGATCATTACCCGGTCACTCATGGCCCCAAATGCCACCACATCGCTAGCCCACACCCCATCTACGTCGGACTCGCCGTTAACCCACACCTTGATACGGTTCACATGCCGTCCCTGGTGCAGCAACACGGGCGCGGCCGCCGCCGCCATGCCCCTGGCCCTCACCTCACCCCATCTTATCCCACCTACCCCTCCTGACCCCTAACCCACACACCATAACACACATGCTGTCCCTGCTGCATGCCGCAACACGGGGTGGCGCGCCGCCGCCACCATGCCCTTGGCCCACATACCTAGAGACCACCAACCCACACACCCTAATACACATGCCTTGTTGCCTTCCCTGCTGCAGCAACATCGGCGGTGCTGCTGCCACCATGTCGCTAGCCCACTCCAACCTGCCTGGGGTGACCTCGCCCCAAGCCACGGATGTGGTGGGCACACTGCAATCCTTCGGAGCAACCAACCTGTTTGGATGGACACGGTAAGTGGTCCGGGTGTGGGCAGGGGCAGGGGCAGGGCTAGGGGCAATGATGGGAGCAGGGGCACAAGCAGGCGCTTCAGTAGCACATGTCGCACCAGGGCGCACACCGCATGCTGCCCTTGCTTGTCCCTGGCTGTGGCGGGGCACCCCAAGCCACGGATGCGGTGGATACACTGCAGGTGAGCTGCATCCTGCTTTGTTGTCGCTTTTGCGGGTTTCGCTAGGCACCCATAGGAGCATTTCGAGCCGCCGGACCAGCCGGCCTGGTCAGCTATCAGCGTTTATTCCTCGGGTAGCGGAAGGTGAGTATCACTCAGGTGAGTATTGGGCGCAATCGCACGAGCTCTGTTTGCCTGCCGCTGGACATGTCAACAACGCCGGCAAGACCAAATTCCGTGCAAGGCGCCTCGGCTTGTGTTTTTCGTCTGGTGTAAACTGCATTTTTTTGGAGCACGAGCAAGGGCGTGGGGCAAACGCCGGCACTGCCTACATACGGGTTGCACCAAACCCCACACCACGTGCTGGTGTCGCTTTTTACACGCGTTGGCCACACTTCAGTCCAGCCACAACAATGCACCATGCTCCGAGGCTACCTGACAGCCGCTGATGTCGCATGCTGCATTAACGCATATCACTCTTCTGCCGGCTGTGCGCACCCTGATACCTCTTGTCCTTTATGCGCCTCCGCCACCGCCCTCCCCGCGGGGCCACCGCAACAACGCCACCGCCATCCGGACCATGGTACCTACACTCGGGTGTAGGCCAGCCTTCACATCCAACACATATATATTTGTTGCTGCTTGACGCAGGGGCTCTGTGACGGCCGCCGCCACCGCGTTTGGCACCAACTCGACCGCCATCCGCACCAGCGGTGGGGCCTTCGGCACGGGGGCCTCATCCACCTCCGCATCCATAAACAGCGTCACGCCAATGCGGGTGGGTTGCCTAGCTCTTCTTGACGCCGCTTGGAACTTCTTAAAACTTCTGCATTCGTAGGACTAAGACAATATACGGTAGAGAACGTAGGTAGCTCTACGCCCACGTGGGTGGGTAGGTGGCTTGGGGCCGCGTGCGTGGTGAGCGGTCTGGGCCAAGAATACGGCAAAGCGGTCCGCTGTCCTTTGACAGGGGGGCATCCTCCTCCTCCATCTCTACCTCCACAAACAGCATCACGCCCATGCGGGTGGGGTCCTTACCTGCGTCTGTAAACGATAAGCTGTCATGGCTGGCAGGGGTTAGGTGGTCTGCGGACGCAAGCCCCAGCTGATCGTTGGCTCGTTGGGCTATGTGGCACTGCGCCGACATAGGGTACATCCCTGCCGTCAAGCACAGTCTTTTTTTGCCTAGCTACGTGCACCATGCCTTCATTCACGCCAGCGCATGGCACCCTGTTGCCATGGTCGTACACTTGCTCTATCCCCACTTGCTCTATCCCCACTTGCTCTATCCCCACTTGCTCTATCCCCACTTGCTCTATCCCCACTTGCTCTATCCCCACTTGCTCTATCCCCACTTGCTCTATCCCCACATCCTGTATCCATGCTGTTGCAGGACGACCTGCGCCCATTTACATTATGTATTCATTTATTTATTATCTATTTTATTTTATTATCTACAATATTTATGTTATGACCTGCCATTGCTACATGCCGTTGCAGGACGACCTGCGCCCGTTTACATTATGTATTTATTTATTATCTATTTTATTTTATTATCTACAATATTTATGTTATGACCTGCCATTGCTACATGCCGTTGCAGGACGACCTGCGCCCGTTTACATTATGTATTTATTTATTATCTATTTTATTTTATTATCTACAATATTTATGTTATGACCTGCCATTGCTACATGCTGTTGCAGGTCGACCTGCGCCCATTTACATTATGAATTCATTTATTTATTATCTAATCATTTATTACTTGCAATAATTATGTTATGACCTGCCATTGCTACATGCCGTTGCAGGACGACCTGTGCCTCCCCGGCAAAAAGCGCAGCCCTGCGCCAGCACGCGACAAGGACCAGGATAAAGGGCAAAGCCAAGGTCAGGCCGAACACCCGACGTCGACGCCTCCCACTGGCGGCGGCGGTGGCGGCGGCAGCGGCAGCGGCGGCGGCGGCGGCGGCAGCTCACTGGCGGCGCTGCTGCAGTCGGTTGCCGTACAGCCCCTGCCGGACAACCTGCTGATGCCCGTACCCGTACCGGGCGACGTGGGCAGTACGGACGGCGGCGACGGGTGCCTCACCAAATGAGCGCGGGATCTCGTCAGGGGAGTCCCGATACGACCGTAAGCTGCCGTGCAGCCCCTGCCGGGCAACCTGCTGGTGCACGTGGCCGTGCGTGCCTGATTAGGTCGGCATGTCAGGGGAGTCCGCATACGACAGTACCCTCCAGGGCAACCTGCTGGTGCACGTGCACGTGCCGGCGTGCGTGTGGGCCGCACATGAAAAGCATTTGTTCGTTGTTACATTGATTGCGATTGGAATTGCGATTCGGAACAGTGACCAGGTCTTACTACGATAGCAGGTGACAAGCGGCCGTACGTAGCGCAATAGCATGCAGGACGTTGCGGTAGCTGTGAGCAGGTTGCTTGATGCATGATGGGTGTTGCTGTGATGCGAGGGGCAGGGGGCCGCAGGGCGGCTCACGTGCCGGCTTTTGGGGGATACCGTAGCAGCAGCTGAGGAGCAGGCGAGGATTCACTTTGCAACGGACGGGCGTAGGGGTCTGCCCACGCGCTGGACCATGCACCTTAGAGAGCAGAGGACTACGCCACGCTATGGCGAGCTGATGGAAAATCGTTTGACACCGTCGCAATCTTTACACGGTGTCCTGCGGTAACTTTATATTGCACACCGCAGCAGCTGGAGGGCCGTGGGTACGGTACACGGCGGCCCTTTTGTGGTGCCTGCGGATGCACATCCAGTGCTCCACGCATGCATGCACCTCGGCTGACGACATGTGCGTGCGGTGTATGCAGGGGACTCTCCCCTGACTGCAGGCGGCTCTTCCATGTTTTTGCGCACCGGTCCTTAAAGGCATGAACACTTGTTGCAGCAAAGCGGCAGATGTGCCTGCCTGCACAAGAGGCAGACGGCTTGGAAGGGTACCGTACACCTGACCGCACCGTTTCGAAATGCCAAGGGTGCCCAGGTACTGTAGACCGGGTGCTAGGGGCATCTCACAAAGGCACCAATACCTTTTGACTACAGAGTGCCTGGCAACGGTCAAGAGGACAACCACGATGGTCACGCTTGCATAGCCTTTGCAGCAGCTTGCGCAGCAAAGCCTTAATGTCAGTCCCCAACGCCGCCGGCGTGGCTCGGGTTCGTGCTGGTCCACATGGACCGAACAGCACTCCACCCGCTACCACCTACCAGCACGTCCACGACCCGCATCCAACGCCTGGCCGACACGTGGCAACATCTGACAAAGCGCCAACCGCGGGCCTGCTTATTAGGCCGTTGACAACCGGGGGACAACTAGGGTGTTCCGTATTTAGAGGCACTTGGGTGCAGACCTCAACCCCAGTCCTTGTACGGCAAGGGTCCTTCCCCCTCCAGGCAACGGCATACCGATGCACGTCATCCTGGTTACTGCCGATCGGCTGAATGCCAGCCTATCAACGGGCATACGGGATGCGACTCTCCCACGTGTGCTTTCACCTGTGGCCTCGGCGGGCCGGCCCCTTTTAAGTACCAGTATCCACCGAGCCTGCATATGGCATAGACGTGCTATAGACAGGCTGGCGACAATTAGTAAGCCACATGTACTGCTAGCCCACCCGCTGCCGTACGCGCCCAATGCGGTCACAATAAACAGCATGCACCCAAAACACACGATGAATAATGTCACCACCAGCCCCTAACACATCGTTCCCCACCCGCTTACATCCTTCTACTACTCAGCCACCAAAGACTCATACCGCATTTCGCACTAGGGCATGTCTTCCCACCGTCCTTCCATGCGTCATAACCCTCCCTCGTTCACCCCCATACCCTACCCTCCCACGCGCAGCACCTCCCGTGCCGCAGCCCTCAGCGCCGACAGCACCAAGTCGAGCTCCCGTGGGCCCAGGGCCGCACTCGCGTACAGCACCAGGCTCGGCTGCTGCTGCTGCTGCTGTTCTGGCGTTGCTGCCCCAGCTTGACCCCACCGCTGCTGCTTCTGGCCCCGCCCCGCCCCCTGCACGGCCATGAGGACCTCCCCTGCATGTGCCACGTGGTGCGCAACACACTGCAGCAGCACCTCATCCGCCGCCGGGTCACCACTGGGCCTCGCCAGGTGCATGTGTATTAGCGGCGAGCTGGTCACGCCCCCGTGCAGCCTCAGCCCCGGCACGCCCCCGCGCCCGCCACCCCGGTCAACGTCTCCGCCGCCTTGGTCAACGAGAGCATTACGCAGCGCGCGTGCGTTTGACCGCACGTGTCGTGACACGTCGGCGCCGCCGGGGGACGGTTGTAACCGTTGGAGGGCGGCGGCGGCGGCGGCGGCGAGGCGGGCGGAGCGAGTGATGGACGGGAGAGCAGCAGGTGCGGGTACGGGTACGTGTAAGGTCCGTACGGATTCGACGGTTGGCGGAGGGGACTGGGATGTGGTGGTCGATGAGATGGTGGAGAGGGAAGGGGTGGAGCGGGTCGGTTTAAGGGAGAGGGAGGGCGCAGAGGGCAAGGAGCGGGAGAGGGAGAGGGAGAGGGAGAGGGGGGAGGCGTAGGGGGAGGTGACGGGGCGCAGGGGGCGGGGCAGGGCGGCGCGGAGTTGGGCGCAGGTGGAGGCGTCGGAGGCGAGGAAGGCGCCGCGGCTGGCTAGGGCGGTTGCGAGGGAGCCGATGATGATGTCCACCTGGGGGGAAGAGGGCAGGTGCGGTGCAGTACAGTACGACTCAGCACATTTCAGTGCCGTACACCGTACACTGTACGGCAGTTGACATCGCAGGTCAGCTCAGGTCAGCTGCACCATTCCGGTACTACACACGGAACTGAACATCCTTCATCAGCGACACACGATACTGTGTAAACAGAGCGAGCCAAGCTACGGCATAATATGACCGCGCATGAGGAACTAAGCTAGAATACCTGCCCGGGGGCAGGCCCCACTCGTAGACCCGCCACGTCGCAGGCTCCCTTGCCCGCAATGCCTAGGACGCCCAGGGAGTGCGTCTCATCGACCACCAGCTGCCACCTGGTGCAGGGGCCAGTTGCAATTATCATGTTAATAACTCAAAGGCTTAGTGATTACATTGTTAATTCCCCAGGACGCCCAGGGAGTGCGCCTCATCGACCACCAGCTGCCACCTGTGTCACAAGAGGCAGAAAGCAGGGTAAAGAAGACAGGAAGGCAAAGTACAGGATCAGGCAGGACAACTTCTGTCATCCACCACCAGCTGCCAGGTGGCGCAAGAGTGGCGAGCGCAGAGTGACAGAAGGAGCTGGAATGGTGATGCACTACGGCAGGGCAGGGCGGTCGTTGTGTTGCAAGCTGGTGCAACCTCCGTTCCTGCGCGGCGCAGAGCAGCACACTGGGTGTGAGCTGCGTGTTGTGATGTGCATGTCCGCGCCTACCGTACGTCCGTACCCTTACTACCGTGTGTGCAACATGCTCGCCATGACATGGCTGTGCCTACATACAGCTGGCTAACCCACGCCTACCCTTGGTATTTTATGTTCGACTGGACTGCTGCCGCATGCAGCCACCGAAGCACCAGCAAGCTCGCTAACCCACACCCCGCGGACCCACACCTACCCTTGGTGCTGCTGTACGACGCCCGTAATGTCCGTCAGGGGTGCCACGTCACCGCAGCTGCCGTACACGCCCTCCACAACCACCAACTGACGCGAGGGCAGCAGGCTGTGGAAACGCCAAGGGTCAGGGTGGGGTTTCAGGTGGGGCCGTGCGAGTGCCGATGCCGCGCGCCTGTGGTTACGGTATGCAGCCTTGCCATTTGGGGCCAGTCCAAATGACCAAGCGGCACACTAACACCCAGTGCAACTTGTGCGGGCATGTTTCCTCAACCCCTTGTGGTAGGTGGGAGTGCGCCTTAACCACGTCGACACATCTCTCACAACACACGTCCTTCAACCCCTGCTGCGGCACCGCTGCTCCTCTTCATGCAGCACACGCTCAATGTCTTATGTGTCGCTGTGCGCTTTGCTTCTGTGCTTTGCTTCTACACATGCTAATACACACGTAGCACACCCTCACCCCGTGCTGCGGCACCGCTGCTCCTCCTCCTGCAGCACCCGCTCCAAGTCCCATGGGTCGCTGTGGGCGCAGAGCACAAGCCGGGCTCCGCTGCTCGCCACCGCTGTCTGCAGGCCGGAGCTGCAAGCCTGCATTTGAGGGGCAAGGGAACAGTGTGCATGTACTCACGTGGCGGCAAAAGAGCACACGGTCGAACGGCCCATGGAGGATCCAGACAGCAAGGCCACGGTGGCACTACCGTAAGACACGTGCCCGCACGCCCGTGTGTGCGAGAGATCCGACATGTAGCGATGGCAGCGCCGGTTCTGCGTTGCGGAGGTCCTATGATGCGACGTGGTCCCGGCCATAGACGCAGGAGGGGTCGACGCATGGAGGGCTAGAAGCCCGTTCACCACCCAGCCTCCTACCGCACCTGGTCCATGATCACCACGTCGTGTGGTGACAGCAGCGCCGCTAATACACAGCCCGGGGTGGCTGTGTCGGTGGGACAGGCCACCGCCTCTGGCGCCCCCAGGTGAGCGGCGAGGGAGGTCTCCAACGCCCGGATGGTGGCGCGGCGCCGCCCTATGCGCACGGCGGGGCCCCCGGGCGGGTGCTGCACGGGGACAGGAGGGGATGTAGGGGTTCACAAATGTGCGTTATGTGATCAAAATGGGAGGTCTCCAACGCGCGGATGGTGGCACGGCGCCGCCCTATGCGTACGGCGGGGCCACCGGGCGGGTGCTGCACGGATCCGGAGGGCAAATAGGGGGTCAGACAAGTGTGATTGTGATTTAAATGGGAGGTCTCCAGGGCGCGGATGGTGGCACGTCGCCGCCCTATGCGTACGGCAGGACCCCCGGAAGAGTGCTGCAAGGGTACAGAGGACAGACATGAGCCACGCATATGTGTGTGCTGTTGGGACGCATAGCGGGGAAAGTAGCTGGGAGCCTGTTGATGTGGTTGGCCAATGCATGCACAGCATGGCAGGCACTGTATGGCACCAGCATGGGCAGGACGGGGAAGGCATGATGTGGCGCACATGCAACGACACAAAGCTACCTTCAACTGGCTTAGCGCAGTTATAACTCAATGACACAGATACGCGCGCGGACGCGCCCACCTGCTGCTGCTGCTGCTGCTGCTCGTGTGGTCGCGGCATGTTGAGGTAATTGGGCGAGGCCAGGTGCAGCAGGCGATCGTGGGGGCGGTCACGGAGGATGGCGTACGGGCCCTCCAGCCTGGGGCGTCAGGCAAGGTGTGTGGGTACTGACGGCAAGCCCGGCGGAAAGGTCCAGGGTGCCTTGGAAACGGTAATACACGCCAGCCAGCAGGGGTGCGAAGGGCCAGGGTGCAAATGTGCAAGGGATGACGTGTAGAGCAGGGCAAGGGGCGGATGCCGGGGGGGCGTTGATGTGGGTAAGCAGACGGCCATGTGGGCGGTTACAGAGGGTGGCGTAGGGGCAGCGTGGACAAAAGCCGGGCAGCTGTGACGTTGCTGTTCGTCCAGTACATCGGTTGATTATGAGTCTCATGCCTCACGGCCGCCACACCTGGCAATGGCCACGGCTGGGTGCGAGGGCCCTTCTTGGACAGGCGGTAACTGGGGCTCCGGGGCCCAGTCGTCGTCACCCAGGCCCTGCATGCATCAGTTTTGGGTTAAGGGGGAGCCGGGTGGGCGTGACGTGGGTTGTGTCACGTTAGGTGCATCGCTCTTGGGTCAAGGAGGCTGCGGGTCAAGGAGACACCTGTGGCTGGTGCCTACCTGTTCTCCTGGGGAGGGCCATGATGCGACGGACGGTAGGGGAGCTAAGCTGCGGAAGGGCCCAAAGCTACTGCTGCGCACGCAGCTGCTTGATATTAGCTTGGAGCTGCATGAGCGGGCTAGTTGCCAGCTGCCCGCCCGCGCCAGACTCTGTGCGCCACTGTCGGATGGCTGCTTGGCAAGATATGGCTTTGGGCATTCTTGGGCCCTCCACAGGAGGACGAGAAGCAGCAGAGAGGCCAGGAGGGAGAGGAGGGTGATGAGCACGGGAAGGTATGCCCAGCTGGGGACACCCTGCTGCGTCAGTATGGCCAGCGGCCGCGCCGCGATGCAGAGGTTGAGGCCTTGTGAACTGGGAAGTAGAAACTGCTGAGCAACTAGTCTTGCCGCGATCCCGCAGGCGAGGCCGGTGCCAAGCACCGGAGCTAGCGGGCGCAGCAGCGGTACCACTTGTAAACCCGCCATTCTGCTGTTGCTCAAGCCAGATCACGTGTTTTCGTTATGATATTGGTTTATCATTTGCATCTATAAGGCAATGGACAAGTAGTTTTGTCTTTTGGGAGACGTCGATGTCGCCGTGTTACTGTGCGCGGGAAAGAGGAAGACATTCAAGATGGTTAGGAAAAACTAGTCAGAAAATGAAACCCGAAATTGAGCGTAGCGAGCATGTCACACAGGCATCACACCTCCGAGTCCACACTGATCGAACTCGGCGAGGCAGTTGGCGGGGAGGTTCGCGAGTTAACCACACTCTGCGAACCTTTTGACCGATACTGGCTCCACACACATGACACAGGACGAGTATGTTTATTGTGTTCATGTGTTGCAAGCCCGTATCTGTCGTCCGGCACAAGGCACAGGCTGCAGGTCAACATGCATATTGACCCCCGGTGGCCATGCAGCTGCTAAGAATTAGGAAATCCAGGAATGGCCCAGTAGAAGCCATGCTCATTACATTCATTGCAAGTCAAAAGACATGGTCACGTCTTGCAGGCAGCGGCTTCCTCCCCCACACTCCCAGTAACAGCTGTGCCCCTCGCCAGGTTGCAACGGATGAAGGGCCACGACCGCAGATACAGTTAGTGGTGAACACATTCCGAACACGTGACGAGTTATGCTGCGGCCTTCGGAACACTGCCGCGCGCAATTTGTACCACGGCCAAGCACACACGACAGCACGAGTCGAAATACGGTGCCAGAAGCAACAGCCACGCCCCACACACCGCAAGCTTGGATACAACGCGCCTCATGAGCCGTTTCCATCCGCATCCACACCTGTAACCTACAACAGGCGGCTGACACAGGCTACATGCTCCTTTACGGGGCAAGCAACATTTTGTGCGCGCTTCAAGGCAATACAGCAGCGTGCACACCAAAGCACCAATCGACAGGGTCCCGCACGGCAGCACTGGGCTTCGGAGGGCTTCGGAGCACAGCCAGCACGCGTCTGTGTCTTAACATGCATGCGACGCCACAGGCACACACCTATTACCCGCCACGATCTTCTCCCCACCATGGGCTGCTGCTGCTGCTGCTGCTGCTGCTCCTCCACCTACATCCTCTCCAAGCAACTACGTTGCGGCCAGCCACAATGCACCTGCCCCACGCCGGCATGTCGGACAGCTGCACCCACCATCCAGACGGTGGTGATACACCTTGCTGGTAACACACGGCCCCAAATGGGCCGAACGGCGCCCACAAGCTCTTTCCACCTCCCCGCCGTACACTTCGCCATGCTGCCCCCGCCTTTCACTTGCTTTCACTCACCCCTCCAGCGGCCGGCCGCCCTTCCCCGAACGGGTCCAGATAGCAGCAGTCCACAAACACAGATATGAACCCCCAGGCTACCATGTGCCAATCTCTCAAGAACTCTCCGCGCTCCTCCATTTCCCTTCCTCCTCCAGCGCCGTAACGCATGCAGCGCATGGGCATACACTGCCACAAACCTGCGCGCTGCCACAACAACCATACCAGCCACTCCGCAGCTCGATTCGAAACACAGCTGGTCCGCCCCAGCCCCGGTGCCGTAACCACACGTTCATCTCTGAGCTTGCGGCTGTACGGGTCCCGTCGCGCTCTCCCGACTGCCTCCGCACGACGTCCTTGTGGCTCCATGTGTCTCCCTCCACATTCCACAGATGCGTTCTCCTAAGCCGCAGCGCGCACCCTCCTTTCACTGCTCTCCTGATGCCCCGCCTCGAACTTCCCTCTCCTCCCCAGCCCGGCCTGCGATCTCCCACAACACCAGCCCCGCACTGCCCCTGCGGCCAATGCGCCGTACGGTGGCATGCCGCACCGCTTACTGCTGGTACTGCTGGTATTGCTGGTACTGCGGGGGGTAGGCCTGCGCCACGCGGCCCTGCTGCGCCTGCGCCTGTGCGGCCTGCACCTGCGCCACATACGCCTGCGCATTGCCGTGCGCGTTGCCGTACGCCTGGTGCTGCTGCTGCTGGCCGCCGTACGCCGCCTGCCCGCCGTACCCGGCGGCCTGCTGCTGTCCGCCGTACGCAGCGTGGTGTACGGCGCCCTGTCCGCCGTACACCTGCTGCGCCTGGTGCTGCTGCTGTGCCTGGCCGCCGTACGCGGCAGCCTGCCCGCCGTACACGGCCTGCTGCTGGTGCTGGTGCTGCTGGTGCTGCTGCTGCGCGCTGCCGTACGCCTGCCCGTTGCCCTGCGCGTGGTGCGCGTGCACCTGCTGCTGCTGAACGTGCTGCTGCTGCTGGTGGTGCTGCTGCACCACCTGCTGCTGCTGCACCTGCTGCTGCTGCACCTGCTGCTGCTGCGCCGCCCCGCCGTGGCTCCCGCTGCCACCAGCACCCCCGCCGCCACCCTGCTGCTGCTGCTGCTGCTCTCCCTCCTCGCCGCCCTGGGCCGCGTGCCCGGGGCCCATGAGCACGTTCGTGAGGATCTCCGCCATGTGCCGTACGTCGGCGGCGGTGGCCCCGTTGACGCCGCGCCCGCGGCCGCGGCCCCTGCCCCCCGAGGGCACCGCCCCCACGCCCTGGTCCCCGCCCACCGCCAAGTCGCCCAGCACGGCTGCGTCCAGGGCCAGCTTCCGCTCGGCGATGGCCTGGGAGGAAGGTGGCGGAAGGTGCGAGGGAGGTGTTGCGGAACGTGCAGGAGGGATGGGGTTTGAGGCACGTGAGGATGCATGGGCGTGCGCGGTGGATGTGGGGACGTGGACACGGGCAGACTACAGGGCGTGTGTAGTTGCGGGGCGTAGCGAGGGTGTGCGCCGTGCACATGCACACGCACCTGCACGTTGCTGTCCACGCTGTTGCGCGTGACCAGGCGGTAGACCGTCACAGGGCGCGTCTGGCCCAGGCGGTGCGCGCGGTCCTCGGCCTGCTTGTCGATCTGCGGTGGGGTCGGTAGGCGTCGCACAGGGTGGCGGTTGGCCACTGGTGAACAACAGGATACGGCCACAACAAAAGGACTTCCGATAGTGCCCTGCCTGCAGTCTGCAGGTCGGAGCTTGCAGGTAGAATGGCAAGGACCGAGTAAAGCAGGCACGCGTAAAGCACAGTATCGGTCTCTGGGTTCCAAGTGACAGTATGAAGCATGAGAGCCGAGCAAACGATTGGTAAAAGTCCATAATCCTAGGTCCCCACCTGCGGGTTGAAGTCCACGTCGTGCAGGATGACGGTGTCGGCGCCTGTGAGGTTGAGGCCCTGGCCGCCCGCGCGCGTTGACAGCAGGAACACGAAGTAGGGCGAGCCGGGCGCGTTGAAGGCGTCCACCAGCGCAAGGCGCTCGTCCACCTGAAAACAGTAGGGATAAAGCAGTTTTTTTTATTATGACAATTTGTTTAAGCAAAAGGTACAGCAGGAACACGAAGTAGGGCGAGCCGGGCGCGTTGAACGCGTCCACCAGCGCCAGCCGCTCGTCCACCTGTGGTGAAAAGAGAAAATAATCAATTCAGCAGGCAACCAGATGCAACAGGGGCAACAGGAACAGCCACGAACACTTTATAAAAACAAAAAACAATGCCAAAATATACGCAGCGGCCTCACGTTTGTGGATCCGTCCAGGCGGCAGTACGCGTGCCCCCTCAGCGCCAGGTACCACTCCAGCAGGTCCAACACGCTGCCGAAAATTATAGCCAAGAAATAAAACGAAATAAAGCAATGAATTATAATATTAAGAAGAATGCCTCACGTTCGTGGATCCGTCCAGGCGGCAGTACGCGTGCCCCCGCAGCGCAAGGTACCCACTCCAGCAGGTCCAGCACGCTGCTGAAACGTATGATCAAGAAAAATAAATAAATAAATGCGTATAGTAATAATGATGCCTCACGTTTGTGGATCCGTCCAGGCGGCAGTACGCGTGCCCCCTCAGCGCCAGGTACCACTCCAGCAGGTCCAGCACGCTGGTCCACTGGCTGAACAGCAGCACGCGGCTGCCGCGCGCCTTGAGGTCGGGCAGCATCTTCTCCAGCTGCTGCACCTTGGTGGAGCCCAGGATGGCGTCCTGGGGCAGCACGAACTTGCCCAGCTGGTGCGGGTGCGCGTCTGGGGGAAGGCAGGGGGACACCGTAGGAAGTGAGGGGAAGGAGTTACAAACAGTGTGATTCACAACATGGTGCTCGGGGGGCTAACCATACAAACAAGTAAGGACGGTTTGGGCGCGGGGCGCCCTAGCTCTCGGTTTGAAATGCCTCACCCGAGAAGATGTGCAGCTGGTGGTCCGAGTAGGAGGTCAGCTCCTGCAGGCAGCGCTCTACGGTGGGCGAGCCGCCGAACAGGTCGCGCGTGGCGGCGATGTGCGCCATCTCGCGCAGCTGCGGGGGGAAATGGATACGGTAACAGTTTGTACCAGGGCGACAAGGTAAAACAACGGCCGCACGCACGCCCTTGCCCCTCACCTGTTCCTCTGTGTACCCTAGACCGGCCCACCGGATGCACGGCTGCACGCGGCGGTGCGCAAGCACGCAACAGATGGGCCTATCATCAAGTACAATGTATGTCAAGGCTAAGGCACAGACCAAGGGCAACCCCACCTGGTCCTCGTTGTACCGCGCCCGGATGAGCAACGGGTGCTGCGCCACCTTGCGCAGCTGCGTGAACAGGTGCTGCACGCGCTGGGAGCCCAGCCGGGTCACGTCCACGGGAGGGGGAGCGGCGGAGCCTGCGGGGTGCGCGAGAGAATGGTTTTTAGTAGCCATTTGCATGCAGCCCGCAAACCACCGTCCGCGCTGATGGCAGGCTGTAACCCACACCACCCATCAGACACACCCGCTCATATACACGCGCGCTGCCGCTAAGCCACCGTCCGCGTCGGTGCCACCCAAGCCGTCCAGCAGTGTACTGCACCCCGCCGTACCCCCATCCACCCCATCCCGCACAGGTACACCAGCTTACACACAACACACTCCAACCGCTAACCCACCGTCCGCGTTGGTGCCCCCCAGGCCGTCCAGCAGTGCACTGCCCCCAGCCAAAACCCCATCCAACCCACCCACAGGGGACACCAGCTAATACACACATGGCCGCTAACCCACCGTCCGCGTTGGTGCCCCCCAGGCCGTCCAGCAGCGCGCTGCACCCAGCCGCGATCCCATCCAACCATTCCTCACAGATACACCAGCTAATACACACGCTCCCTCCTACTGCTAACCCACCGTCTGCATTGGTGCCCCCCAGGCCGTCCAGCAGCGTGCTGCGCCCACGGCCCCTGCCCCTGCCGCGGCCCCGCCCGCGGCCGCGGCCGCGCCCGCCGTTGGCCAACGCCTCGGCCGCCTCGCGCTTCATCTCGTCCCGTACGGTGGCCAGCGTGCCGTCGTACAGCGCCTGCTGCTCCTTAACCATGTCCTGCAACGGCAAAGAGTGTTGGCGTAATGGTGTATTAGAGTAAAGGCATAATGGTGTGACTAATTATGTTGATGTCTGTTGGTGTGTCGATGGTGCATTGTTGGTAACGTGGCGCCGTGCAGCGCCTGCTGTTCTTTTGCCAAGTCCTGATGAAACTGGGCACAGGTACAGCACGAACTTAATCCACCACAAGGTGACGTGGTGCTTCTTGGCAACCAGCCGGGCGGCCACCTCAGGCAGGGTGGCATACCACTGCGAACCGAACCTTGGCCCTACCTGCTGCCCCTGGACCCATATACAAACCCAGCAGGGTGGTCACTCTTGTGCTCCCGCCTTATTGCTCATTTCACCACACCCCTATGCGCCGCGCAACTGTTTCGTCCTGTGTCTGAACCTACTCCCGCACCCCATTAACACCCACCAGCAGGATGACGTGGTGCTTCTTGGCCACCAGCTGGTCCGCCACCTCACTCTTCAGGCGGCTGCATGGAGGAGCGGAGGACAGGTGGCAGACGGTGAGGCAAGGTAAGGTGCAATTGGCATATGAGCGTACCCTCGCTCGCAGGAATCAGTGTTGGGTGCATCGCGTAACCTACACGTGTGGGACCCAAGAAATAACAATCCGCCGGCAACCTCCGCACACCTACTGGCACACACCCTTTCCTGATACACACCCTTTCCTGAGACACCCACCGCAGACGGAAGGGCTACAGCAGCTGGCTCATGCGCTCCACATGCCGCTCACCCGACACACACCTTAACACACACCCTGCCCTAATACACCCACCGCAGGATGAAGGGCTGCAGCAGCTGGCTCATGCGCTCCACCAGCCGCGCGTGCTCCGCGGGGTCGCCTCCCGCGGCACGTGGCTTGCCGGGCCCCACGCGCGCCACCTCGATCACCTGCTCCTCCAGCGCCGCCGCGCCCTCGCCCACGCAGAAGATGGAGGGCAGCAGGAAGGCAAGCAGGGAGTGCAGCTCCAGCAGGTCGTTCTGGAGCGGTGTGCCTGTGGTGTGTATCAGGGGGTAGATGAGGCCAAGGATCAGTCGGATGCAGAATAATAAGGAAAGCAGGAAGGCCAGCAGGGAGTGCAGCTCCAGGAGGTCGTTCTGGAGGGGCGTGCCTGTGGGTTAGATGTGTATCAAGATGAGGGACAGGATGGGTCAGGAGGGCAGCAGGAAGGCCAGCAGGAAGTGCAACTCCAGCAGGTCGTTCTGCAGCGGTGTGCCTGTGGTGTGTATCAGGGGGTGGATGAGGCCAAGGATCAGTCGGATGCAGAATAATAAGGAAAGCAGGAAGGCCAGCAGGGAGTGCAGCTCCAGGAGGTCGTTCTGGAGGGGCGTGCCTGTGGGTTAGATGTGTATCAAGATGAGGGACAGGATGGGTCAGGAGGGCAGCAGGAAGGCCAGCAGGAAGTGCAACTCCAGCAGGTCGTTCTGCAGCGGTGTGCCTATGTAGTAAGGGTCAAGGATGGTCAGGTTCAGTGTTAAGCAGGACAATACGCGTCGTGATGCGTGTTGCCGCCGGCTGGGCCTCTTCCGACCACGGGCACCAATACCTTGTCTCACCTCCATCTACATCCAGTACCCATCCCCACGCTCCCACACAACCGCACTCATCGGCGAGCATGATGCGTGTGGCCGCCAACTGCGCGGACTTCCTCAGCTCCGAAACCCCTTTTACTGCCCCATTCGCCCATACCCACACCCGCCTACCACAACCCCACCGACGCGTTGCGCGTTCCACCGAGAGGGTTCGACCCACTGGCTATAACTCTCTGCAGCGGAAGCTTCCAGCGCACCATGTTGGATAGCTCATCTCGCACTCACCTGTGAGCATGATGCGCGTGGCCGCCAGCTGCGCCACCTTCCGCAGCTTCCTGCTGCGCGTCGACGCGCTGTTCTTGAGTGCGTGCGCCTCGTCCATTACCACGTGCGACCAGGGCCACTTGGCCAGGAAGCAGCGGTCGATGCCGTACGTGGGGCCCTCGCGCTCCCACAGCGTGTACGTGGTCAGGCACACGTCGAACAGGCCGCCCGTGCCGCCGCCCTGCGTGCCCGGAAAGGTGGCGTTACGTCGTACTGCCATCTTGACATCACTTCGTTAGCCACCTAGCCGTCCCTGTACGCGCCGCGGGATGTCTCCATCGGCCCTATTATCATCCCAGACAAACACAGGTCCGCCTCTTCCCATCCACGACCCACCCGGCCCTGCACGCGCGGCGGCATGTCATCGTCGTCGTCCTCCCCGCCAAAGCCCTCCTCGTCGTCCCCGCCCTCCTCCTCCTCGCCGCCGCCCGGGCCCTCCTCATCCTCGGCGTTGGGGTTGAAGGCCGCCGCGTCCTCCTCCGGGTCGCTGTCGGGCCCCGGGTCCTGGCCCGCCTTGATGCGACGCCACTTACGCTTGATGCGGTGGCGCAGCCGCTCGCGGGTCGGGCCGTAGTACGTCACCACCCTGCACGTGTGCGCGTACGGACTGGTTACGGCGCGCGTACGGCATCAGGACAGGTTATGTATGCGATGCGATGCGGTGGAGCAGCCGCTCGCGGGTGGGGACGTAGTATGTCACCACCCTGCACGTGCGCGAACCTCAGTGGCGCTCAATTGTTCCAAAGCGCGGTGCGACTCGGCACAGGTCTTGGAAGCAGCAAAACCAGCCGCGATGCTACTCATGGTCGTCCATGATATGGCTACCGTCTTCACCCCAGCTCACACAAACTTTAGCACCCACGCCCCACGCCAGCTCGGCTGCTAGACCCCACCAAAACACCAGTCCAGGCGCCCAGAACACCATCCCAGGCGCACAGAACGCTGCCCCAGAACCTAAATCATAACCCCGGCTCACTCGAGGTTTGGCGCCCAGGTCCCCAGCTCCCGCTGCCAATTCTCAAATGCGCTACTGCTGTGAAACTCCAGGCACACAAAGTACCATCCAAGGCGTCCAACCCGCCCACCCCGGCTCACTTGAGGTTTGGCGCCCACGCCGCCAGCTCGCGCTGCCAGTTCTCCAGCAGCGAGGCGGGCACCACCACCAGGTGGGGGCCGGGGTCGCCCAGCATGGGCAGCAGGCAGGCTGGGGGCGGGGGTTTGCGGGGCGGGGGACAAGGGATCAGTGGAAGTTAACTGCGATGCTGCGATCTCATATTGCATGCGGGGTCGCCCAGCACGGGCAGCAGGCAGGCTGGGGGCGAGAACCCGGGGGGTTTGAGTTAGGACGGCATGAGGTTTGGGAGAGACACACGAGACAATATACCAGGTTGGGGCCGGGGTGGCCCAGCATGGGCAGCAGGCAGGCTGGGGGCGAGGGAATCCAACGGGGCACGCATGAGGTCAGTGAAACCCGATTGGACGCCGGTGGGGTCCTGCAGTTCAAAACGGCATGCGGGGTTCCACTGCAGACACCCACACGCTCAACACATGAAGGCCCCCCCGAAGGTGCTCCCGGTTTCAATGCTGCGCATCCGGCACCTCCCGCCCTCCCGCCTCCTGAACAACCACACCACGCCCAACAACCCAGGCGCAGCCTCCGCCCTGGTCGCTAACCTCACCAGTCACTACCCATACTACATGCCTCGCTCTGAAACTACCGGACACTGCATGCTTTAGTACTGGCATCCCAACCAGTAGCACCGTACCGCCACTCACCCAGGTACACGCATGTCTGCGCCGTCTTGCCCAGCCCCATCTCGTCCGCCAGGATGGCGCCGCCCACTTGCCCCGCCGCCAGCTGCAGCAGGTAGTTGATGCCAACCAGCTGGTACGGCTTGAGGCGGGTGGCCACCTCCTGGCTGCCCACCGCGCCGGCGATGTCGGAGGAGGACACCAGCTGGCGGGTGACGGGGCGGCCGCCTGCTTGGGTGACCAGGGAGGGTTCACCAGGGGTAGGAAGCGGGTGGTATACGGTCAGCGTCAACATTGTTGTTGCATGCATTGCGGATAAGACAGGAGACGCCAGCTGGCGAGTAACGGGGCGGCCGCCTGCTTGGGTTGAAGACAAGGGTTGAGAAGGGACAGCAGGGGGAACGGGTCAGCGCCTTTATTGTTGTTGTATGTGTGATGTGGACCAGGGATTAAAGGCGTCAGCTGGCGGGTGACCGGGCTGCCGCCTGCTTGGGTAAGCAACAGGAGGGTTGGGGAAGGCAGGCAGGCGTTCGCGTTAGCGTGCCGTCGTGTGTTGAAGTGTAGCATAAAATGTACCGCGCTGTTGCGCTACTGGCCAGCCGCCCGTGTTGGTAGCGAGCGTGCAACGGGGCGCCGCTTCACTGATCTGGGTCAAAGAGTACCGGTATGCCTCGAATCCACAAACGAGCGCTCGGGGGCTCCGACAGCGTTGCATGCAACACCGCGCCGCTGCACGCTGCCATAGCACAAGTCCAATCCTCAAAACGTCTCGCGCACACCACAGCTCTCTCCGGCCCGGCGCGCTGCTCACCCGGCGCGACAGAGCCCTCCTGCAGCGCCTGATGCTGCTGCTGCTTCTCAATGTGGGCCAGCGCGCCACGCAGCGACTGCGCAATGCCCTCCACCTGCTGCAGCACCGCTTCTGCCGCGTCCGCCGCCTCCGCGTCGTCCACAGCGCTGCGCCTGCTGCCCCCGCGCCTCTCCTCCTCATCGTCATAGTCGCTGTCGCCGCCGCCGCCGCCGCCATACCCAGCCCCCTTGTTAAACCCGAACCCTCCACGTGGGTCAAGCAGGTTCTGGCGGCTTCCGCGGCCGCCGGCGCTCCGGAACCCGTCCGAGCCGAAGCCTCCGCGGCCGGTGGTTGATGGCAGGAAGCCCTGGCCGTTGGCGGCGGCGATGGCGGCGAAGGTGGACAGGCCGGCGTGCAGGGTGGTTGGTACGGCGTGCTGCGCGTGGGGCATGTTGGGCAGCCGTACGGAGCGGGTGTTGGAGAGCATGGGTTGGTTGAGGCCCGCGATGCGCAGCATGCGGCCGCCGGGGTGCTGCTGCGCCGCCAGCTGGTGCGCCATGCCGTGGTGGGCGGCGAGCTGGTGTACGACGCTGTGGCCGTGGTGGGCGGCGGCGGCGGCCAGGTCGGCGGCGCTGGGGCCGCCGAGGTTGCCGCCCATGAGCTGGGCCATGGCGGCGTTGGCGTTGATGCCGCCCATCGCGGCGGCGGCGGCGGCCACGTTGGCGTTACCCATGACGGCGGCGGCGAGCGCGGCGTTGCCGTTGAGAGCGGCGGCGGTGGCGGCGGGGTTGCCCTGGGCTTGGGCTTGAGCCTGGGCGTGCGCGTGGGCGTGGGCGTGGGCTTGGGGGTTGCCGTAGCCCATCTGCGCGGCGTAGTTGAGCTGTTGGTTGGCGGCGTCCGGCTGGGCGGTGTGGGGGACGGGCTGGCCGTAGGCCGCAGGAGGAGGAGCGGCTGCAGAGGGAGGTAGAGGAACGCGCAAGGGGCCGGGGGTGTGTGGGTTGTGGGCACGGGGCCGGGTTGGTGGGGTAAGGCGATGTGGGTCAGGTGGTTAGGGCCCAAAAGGTGTCCTTCTACGGATTGCAAGGGGAGAGGAGGCTTGATGACAGGGTTGCAGACTGGACTGAGTGCTGCCATGGCATGCCCAGCCAGAGCTGAAAGGACCTTGCCACAAGAGCTTCATGTGCAGAGGATCATCCAGTGGATAGCGTGGGTGCGAACTGTTTCCTTAATATACTTTTGTGCCTCATGCGCCTAAAGGCTTGTTCATAAGGTCAGGCGCCATGCACCTTCCAGCGTGCAAGCCATCCTGCCCGGGGCACACCGCCCCCAACAACCCCGGTTCACGCCAGCAGCCCAAAAGGCGTTGGCCTTCACGACCGCCCCTCCTTAGCGAGCCATGCTGCACACCTACCTCCACCACCAGAACCGTCGTCCTCCTCACCGTCTTCATCGCCCTCGCCGCCGGGACCATGCTGCTTGCGCCTCTTCACAGGCCGTAGCGCGTCCTGGTGCTCTCCATCTCCAGGGCCCACAGGCATCCCGTTGGGTCCCACGCCTGAAGGACGCACTCCCGAGACCATTTGGCCCATAGCAGCGGGGTTCAGCTGCTGTTGCATGTTGCCGGGAGCCTCCTGCTTGATGGCGGCCTGGGGCATGCCCTGTGGTGGTGCGCCTTGACCGTAGGTGTACCGGTTGAAGGGGTTCGCGCCGGCCTGCAGCAGCTGCTGCTGTTGGTATGCCTGATCAGCCCCTTGAGCGCGCTGGTTGGATACAGCATTGCTTAGTAGGTTGCGAAGCGCGGCCTGCTGAGCACCTCCGCCGTTGGGAGGCTCTTGCAAAAAGGAGCCGTCCATGACGCGCAGCACCCCCCAGGCGCCTCAGTGCGCCAAAGCCGCCGCGTCCTCTGCAACAGTTAAATTGTTTGTGCACAGGCCGGCCGTTGCAATCAGAAGGCGCGCGTCAAGCGCGCAGCCGGGTGAAAGGAATCGGTGGCTGTGAACACAGAGGCGCCTAATATAACATCTAAGGAAATTGCTCTGCCGTTAGTGGACAATGGAAGGCTCCTATGATGCCCTGTATGCGCGCCCTAACACCTAATACCCTGGTTGTACCCAGGCGCGAGCTGCACCTCGATGCGGGACACAAACGCCTGGGATGCACTTTTCCTTAGCTGCTCCCGTTTTGCGTCAAACCAACAGTAACTAAAAATTCATACCAAGATACCTGGTCACCGGCGGAGGCCTGCTGTTGCGCCCCCAAAGAGCGTTGCTGATTGGAGGGGTAAAGTTTGCGTGCAAGCGAGCTCCTGCCGAGCCCCCCTAAGCATATGCCATATTGACCTGTACTCGTTTTGCTCCACGTGGCCTCTATGGTCCGTGGGGCCTCTGGTCAGTGTCCGCTATTTTGGCGCGAACTCTACGCGAGCTCAACGCTGCTGATCACGTTCTGGGGAGTATTTGTGCAGTACTGGACTGTTTGGGTTGTAGACAAAATGTTTGTGCAGGGTTCTGCATGCTCCCTTGCGACCCCACGACACCCCAATAAACGGTTGTCGTCGAGGGCGTCGAGGCGCTGCCCTACAGGGCTACCACGGTGTTCTTTGAAGAGGCAGACAACACACAATGATTGCACCGCGCGCCCGGCAACTGGTAACTGCAGGCCAAGCGGGGTAACTCCAGCGTTCAGCACCAGGGGACCCCCTCACCTAGCCCGCGCCAAGCATACTGACCTGTGCTCCGTAGCTCGGTCACCAATAAGTTGCGCACTGCATATTAACAGCGCCGAAGGATTGCGCGCAACGCGTTATGCAAGGCCACTGTGGGCAGTACGGCGCTTAAGGCAGAGGAGGCAGGCGCGGAATCAGGTCGCTGCGCCCGGCATGTTGTGGACGGGGACGCGGCATAAGCGGGTACTGACAGGCAAGGATTAGCGGCTTGCACTCCTTTGTCTGTGGCTTGGTGGTCAGGGCACCTTCCGCACAAGTGGAGTGCATGGCAGCGAACGCAGCCGCAGCTGTTGGCGCCGCTGCTATCGATCACTGCAGAAGGGTATCCTTCTGGATCACAGCAATGCCTTCAGTTCAGCAGCAACAGCAGCAGCCAAAGGACGACGCTGGTTAGTTGCCGAGTTGTGCCGTTCGTTTGCGCGCACGTTGCCAGGGGAGATGCACATATACCTAAGCATATGTTGTGATCAAGCAGGGTGTAACACCATACCAAGTGCCAAAGATAGAGTAAGCCGCTGCATCTTGTACGTATCTGCGCGTCCACTGTCACATTAGGACACGCTGCTGATCCAAGGGCCCACCCAGCTCCCTACGCATTAGCGCGTCTAGCGAACTGGCACTTGCCGTTACCGTAAGCGACAGGGCTCCCGTACGCATCGCATCCGCTGGTCCCTTGCTGAGCGGCACCTTGCGGCAGCTGGCTGCATCTGGCGGCACCTGCTCTCCTTGCAAATAAACGTCTGCAATGCAACCACTATTTTGTTGCTTTCATTATGACACATGCCAGGCGGCGTGGCCACACAGTAGTGCTTACCGGTCCCGTTCCAAGGGCATAAAACGACCACCATGCCATTACCGGCAGGTGCACGTTGACCACGCTTACTCACGCTTCCAGGCTGCCATGAGCGGCTTTGCGGTATATATATCTGTTGTCTTGGGTCACATGTCGTGTGCGGCAACAACACCACGTGCATCACTACCAGTACGTACATGCGCCCATGCTTGCAGCACGAAAACACCAACGCAAAAGCCATGAAACGCTCCGCAACCACGGCCCGGCGGTCCCTTGCCGCAGCCGGTGATTGGCCGTGACAGTAGTACTGATGGGCAGTGATTTTTTTTTCGGGAATAGATTCCTTTTTGAGGAATAGTTCGCAAATGGG
>VFQN01002364.1_pt1 | contig 29347 bp, 27 predicted proteins | sample 3512371 | NCBI WGS metagenome assembly VFQN01 (sample SAMN10412370, study PRJNA504923) | tailings metagenome | isolation source: Replicate 2 from Balatoc abandoned mine | place: Philippines: Itogon, Benguet | collected 2017-08-28
ACCAGGCGGTCCTTCGGCACCATCACGATCAGGTGCTCCACGCGCACCGGGTTGGCCACCGCGTAGCTGTCGGTGGTGTCGTAGATGCTCCACTGGTCGGGCGTCACCCAGGCCTCGCGGCCCTTCTGCTCGACGCCGGCGCAGCCCACCCAGGGCGCGACGATCTTCAGGTAGCCCACTTCCGACTGCCGCACCAGCGACGCCGAGCGCATCACGCGGTGGCGGTTGGCCTCCAGTCTCGTCAGCACGATGTCGCCGGCGCGCACGGTGGCCATGCGGCCGTCGAACTCGGTGTCGCCGTACAGGTCGGAGTCCAGGCCGTGGAAGAGCTTGTGGATCCAGTCGGCCCAGAAGCCCGGCCGCTCGGGGGCCGAGACCTGGTCGGTGCTCATGGCGCTGACGACGGAAGAGGTCATGGCGGACTCCGGTGGAAGCGCGAGGGTAGCGACGCGGCCTTGACCCCTCAAGCCTTGGGGCCGCGGGATCGGGAAAGCCCTAGCCCGGCTGCACGGATCGGCAAGCGCGGCTGCACGTTCGGCAAAGCCGGGCCGGCGTGATCTCCGAACAATCCGCTCCCGTCAGACCCGTCCACCGGCCGGAACGAGCCGGGCCTTCCATCCAAGGAGACAGACCATGAGCACCCGCCGTACCGTCGTCCAGGCGCTCGCCGCCTCGTCCGCTGCGCTGGCCTTCCCGTCGATCGTGCGCGCGCAAGGCGCGCCGGTGCGCATCGGCTACGCCATCGCCCGCACCGGCCCCTGGACCACCGGCGCGCAGGTCAGCCAGGAGCCCAACTACCTGCTGTGGGCCGAGCAGCAGAACGCCGCCGGTGGCCTGAACGTGAAGGGTACGAAGCGGCCGATCGAGCTGATCAGCAGCGACGACCAGAGCAACATCGAGACCTGCGTTCGCACCTACGAGAAGCTGATGGGCAGCGACAAGGTCGACCTGATCCTGCCGCCCTGGGGCAGCAACGCCAACTTCGCCGTCGCGCCGCTGGCCAACCGCATGGGCTACCCCTTCCTCGCGCCCACCGCGCTGAGCCGCCGGCTGATCGAGATGAAGCTGCCGTACTTCTTCCTGATGCTTCAGCAGCCCAAGCCGATGATGGATGCGCTGGTCGACATGCTCAAGGCCAACGGCGCGAAGAGCGCCGCGGTGATCTACGTCGACGACCTGTTCGGCCTGGAGAACTACGCCGCGCTGAAGGTGGCGCTGCAGGGCTCGGGCATCAGCATCGTCGAGGACAAGAGCTACCCGCTGGGCGTGAAGGACCTGTCGCCGGTGCTGCGCTCGATGAAGGACAAGAACCCCGATGCCTTCATCGGCCTGACCTACCCGCCCGACACCATCCTCGCAAGCCGGCAGAGCAAGGAGATCGGCTTCAACCCGAAGTTCTTCTACGCCTCGGTGGGCACGGCCTTCCAGCTCTACCGCAACGTGATGGGCGCCGGCGCCGAGGGCGTGCTCGGCATGGGCTCGTGGAACGGCAAGACCAGCCCGGGCGCGAAGGCCTACTTCGATGCCCACGTGAAGAAGTTCGGCGCCGCCAAGGAGCCGGACCGCTGGGCCAGCGGCGCCACCTGGGCGGCGCTGGAGATCCTGACGGCTGCGGTGGGCAAGGTCGGCCTCGACCGCAAGGCGATCCGCGACTACGTGGCGGCGGGCGAGCACAACACCATCCTCGGCAAGATCAAGTTCGCCGGCAGCGAGAACGTGGGCACGCCGGGCACGGTCTCGCAGTGGCAGAAGGGTGAGTTCGAAGTGGTGTGGCCGAAGGCCAATGCCACGGCGCCGCTGGTGGCCCAGAAGCCGGCCTGGGTGTGATGACCGCCGGGGCCTGGCTCGAGCTGATCGCTTCCGGTCTGATCACCGGGGGCGTGTATGCGCTCGTCGCGCTGGGCCTCAACCTCCAGTACGGGCTGATGCGCATCCTGAACATCGCGCACGGCGAGTTCCTGATGGTGGGCGCCTTCCTCACCTGGATGGCGAGCACGCAGTTCGGCATCTCGCCGCTGCTGATGATCCCGGTCGCCTTCGCGCTGCTGATGGCGCTGGGCCTGGGCGTGCACCGCCTCGTGTTCCGCCGCCTGACCCGCACCAGCCCGAATCTCGACATCTTCGAGGCCCGCGGCCTGATGGTCAGCTTCGGACTGATGTTCCTGGTACAGAACTTCGCGCAGATGGCCTGGGGCGGTGACCTGCGCGGCTACGACTTCCTGACCGAGCCGGTGGCGATCGGCTCGGCGCAGTTCGCGGCCAACAAGCTGCTGCTGCTGGCGCTGGCCCTCGCCTTCAGCGTGGCGCTGATCGTCACGCTGAAGAAGACGCTGTACGGCAAGGGCGTGCGCGCGCTGATGCAGTCGCCCACCGGCGCGCAGCTGGTCGGCATCGACACCGAGCGTCTGCACCCGCTGATGTTCGGCGTCGGCCTCGGCCTGTCGGGCGTGGCCGGCTGCCTGCTGTCGATGACCTACACCATCTCGCCAAGCATGGGTGAGCCCTACACCGTCACGGCGCTGATCGTCATCACGCTCGGCGGCTTCGGCAGCATGAGCGGCGCGCTGGTTGGCGGCCTCGCGCTCGGCGTGGTCGAGGCGATCGGCATGCACTTCACCAACCCCTCGCTCAAGTCGCTGCTGTCGTACGGCATCTTCATCGCCGTGCTGCTGTGGCGGCCCAATGGCCTGTTTGCCCGCAAGTGAGCGCCCGTCCATGAACACGAAGCGAGACCTGCTCGTCCTCTTCGCGCTGGCCGGCTGGGCGCTGGCGGTGCCGCACTACGGCAGCGAGTTCGCCATCTCGATGGCGCTCACCTGCCTGATGTACGTGGCGCTGTCCTCGAGCTGGAGCCTGTTCTGCGGCACCACGCGCTACCTGTCGCTGGCCACCTCGGCCTTCTTCGGCATCGGCGCCTACACCAGCGCGCTGCTGCTCGAATCGCAGGGCTGGTGGATGGCGATCGCTCTGGGCGCGCTGATCGCCGCCGCGGTGGCGGTGGTGATGGGCGCGGCGGTGCTGCACCTGCGCGGCACCTACTTCGCGGTGCTCACCTTCGGCATGACCGAGCTGATCCGCCATGCCATCACCTACTGGGAGAAGCAGGTCACCGGCACGGTGGGCCGCGTGCTGGTGGTGGTGCCCGAGCGCGACACCGTCTACCTCACCGTGCTGGCGCTCGCGGTGCTGGCCATCCTCGTCTCCATCCTGGTGCGGCGCAGCCGCTTCGGCCTGGCCATGCTGGGCATCGGCGCCGACGAGCAGCGCGCGCAGACGCTGGGCGTGAACACCCGCCTCGTCAAGGTCGGCGGCTTCGCGCTGACCGCCGCCTTCGCCGGCGCGGTCGGCGCGGCGATGAGCGTGCGCTGGACCTACATCGACCCGGCCACGGTGTTCAACCCCTTCATCGGCTTCCAGACCGTGCTCATCGCGCTGATCGGCGGCGCGGCCACGCTGTGGGGCCCGCTGATCGCGGCAATCGTGTTCAGCCTGCTCGCCGAGACGCTGCGCCTGCAGCTGCCGCAGCTGTACATGATGACGCTGGGCCTGCTGCTGATCCTCTCGGTGCTGTACTTGCCGGGCGGCCTGGCCTCGCTGCGCCGCGAGACCTTCACGATGTGGCGCGACGACGTGCGCGGCTGGTGGCGCGAGCTGCGCGCCGACAAGAGCAAGAAGGCGGTGGCGATATGAACGGCCATCCGCTGCTCGAAGCTCGCGGCGTGACGGTGCGCTTCGGCGGCCTGACCGCCGTCGACAACGTCAGCGCGGCCTTCGCCCCCGGCGAGCTGGTGGGCATCATCGGCCCGAACGGCGCGGGCAAGACCACCTTCTTCAATGCGCTGTCGGGCGTGGTGGAGCCGACCGCGGGTGAGCTCTATGCGGGTGGCTCACGCCTGACCGGCGCGAGGCCACACCGCTTCGCGCAGCAGGGCGTTGCGCGCACCTTCCAGACGCCGCGCGTGTTCGCCGAGCTCAGCGTCGCGGCCAACATCGATTTCGGCCTGCAGTTTGCCGGCCGGCAGCGCAGCGCCTCGTGGCTGCTGAAGGACGAGACCAGCATCCTCAACCTGATCGGCCTGGCTGCGCAGGCCAGCCTGCCGGCCGCGGCCATCACGCCCAGCCAGCAGCGCCTGCTGGAGATCGGCATGGCGCTGGCCACGCGCCCGAAGCTGCTGCTGCTCGACGAGGTGGCCGCCGGCCTCACCGAGAGCGAGATCGAGAACATGGCGCAGCTGATCCGCCGCCTGCGCGACGACCTCGACCTCACGGTGATCTGGATCGAGCACGCCGTGACCACGCTGCTGCGCCACGTCGAGCGCGTGCTGGTGCTGCACCAGGGACGCAAGATCGCCGACGGCACGCCGGCCGAGGTGGTGCGCAACGCCGAGGTGGTGGAAGCCTACCTGGGCGACGAGATGGTCGAGGCCGCGTGACGCCATGAAGAACGACATCGAAGCGATGCTGGATCGCAAGCTTGCGCACCTGAAGATCGAGGGCCTGAGCGCCGGCTACGGTCCGTTCCTCGTGCTGCGCGACCTGAAGCTCGAAGCGCGGCCCGGCCTCACCGTCATCCTCGGCCCCAATGGCGCCGGCAAGACCACGCTGCTCAAGGCGATCGCCGGCCTGATCCCGCGCGGCGGCACGCTCAAGCTCGACGACGAGGAGATCGAGCAGGACGCGAAGACCTCGGACATCGTCAAGCGCGGCATCGCGCTGGTCGCCGAAGGCCGCCAGCTCTTCCCGCAGATGACGGTGGCCGAGAACCTCGAGCTCGGCGGCTGGCTGGTCGGCCCCGAGGAGCGGGCGAAACGCCTCGAGCAGGCCTTCGCCGATTTCCCCAAGCTGCGCGAACGCGCCAACCAGCTCGCCGGCACGATGAGCGGCGGCGAGCAGCAGATGGTGGCCGTCGCCCGCGCGATGATGAGCGCGCCGCGCCTCTTGATGCTCGACGAGCCGTCGCTCGGCCTCGCGCCGAAGATGGTCGACGAACTGCTGGCCATCGCGCGGCGCATCGCCGACGCCGGCACCACCGTGCTGATGGTCGAGCAGAACGTGCGCAAGGCACTGGCCGTGGCCGACCGCGGCTACGTGCTCGAGCGCGGCCGGCTCGTCGCCAGCGGGCCGGCCTTCCTGCTCGCGCGCTCCACCGTCATCCGTCACGCCTACCTGGGCCAGGGTTCTGGCACCACCGCATCCCAAGCTGCACACAAGGAGCACACCATGTCCGACCTGTCGATGCTGATCAATGGCCTGGCCGTCTCGGCCGAGAAGGGCGCCACCTTCGAGCGCCGCAATCCGCTGGATGGCAGCGTCGCCACGCGCGCCCCGGCCGCGAGCGAGGCCGATGCCGTGGCCGCGGTGGAGGCCGCCGCCGAAGCCTTCAAGACCTGGAGCCAGACCGGTCCCGGCGAGCGGCGCGCGCTCCTGCTCAAGGCCGCCGATGCGCTGGAGGCCAAGACGCCGAAGTTCTGCGAGGCCGTGCCCGCCGAGACCGGCGGCACCGCGATGTGGGCCGGCTTCAACGTCATGCTGGCCGCCGGCATGCTGCGCGAGGCGGCCTCTCTGACCACGCAGATCAGCGGCGAGGTGATCCCGTCCGACGTGCCGGGGTCCCTCGCGATGGGCGTTCGCCAGCCGGCCGGCGTGGTGCTGGGCATCGCGCCGTGGAACGCGCCCATCATCCTCGGGGTGCGCGCCATCGCCACGCCGCTGGCCTGCGGCAACACGGTGATCCTCAAGGGCAGCGAAAACTGCCCGCGCACCCACCAGCTGATCATCGAAGCGCTGCAGGACGCTGGCTTCCCGCCGGGCGTCGTCAACTACGTGACCAACGCGCCGGCCGATGCCGGCAAGGTGGTGGAGGCGATGGTGGCGCACCCGGCGGTGCGGCGCGTCAACTTCACCGGCAGCACGCGCGTGGGCAAGATCATCGCGATGACCTGCGCCAAGTACCTCAAGCCGGTGGTGCTGGAGCTCGGTGGCAAGGCGCCGCTGGTGATCCTCGACGACGCCGACATCGACGACGCGGTCAACGCCGCCGCCTTTGGCTGTTTCGCCAACTCGGGGCAGATCTGCATGTCCACCGAGCGGATCATCGTCGACGAGAAGATCGCCGACGCCTTCATCGACAAGTTCGTCGGCAAGGCGAGCAAGCTGCCGCTGGGCGACCCGCGCAAGCCCGAGCCGGTGGTGCTGGGTTCGGTGGTTGGCATGGGCACGGTGGAGCACTGCAACGCGCTGATCGACGACGCGCTGGCCAAGGGCGCCAAGCTGCTGTGCGGCGGCAAGGCCAAGGACACGCTGATGCCCGCCACCGTGCTCGACCGCGTGACGCGCGAGATGCGCATCTACCACGAGGAAACCTTCGGCCCGGTGAAGTGCATCGTGCGCGTGAAGGGCACGGACGCGGCGGTGGACTGCGCCAACGACAACGAATACGGCCTGTCGGCCGCGGTGTTCGGCCGCGACATCGCGCGGGCGATGAACGTCGCCAGGCGCATCGAGTCGGGCATCTGCCACGTCAACGCACCGACGGTGCACGACGAGGCGCAGATGCCCTTCGGCGGCGTGAAGGGCTCGGGCCTCGGCCGCTTCGGCGGCAAGGCCGGCATCGCCGAGTTCACCGAGCTGCGCTGGATCACGGTGCAGACGCAGCCAAGGCACTATCCGTTCTAGGCCGGCACGCGCTGCGGAGTGCACGGCTCTCGGCCCGATCCGGGCCTGTGCCGGGTGAGCCTGACCACCGCAAGGCAGCCGCTCAGCCGCGCTGCCAGATCGTGTTGACGCACAGCGTGCGCAGTCCGGCGCGCTCGCAGTTCCTGTGGCTCGGCGAGCCGTGCTCGACGTCGGTGTACACCTCGTCGAGTCCGGCATCGGCCGCCGCGTGCAATCTCGCCGCCAGCAGCGCCGCGTGCACTCCGCGACCGCGCGCTGGTGGCGGCACGTAGGCGTTGCCAAGGAACGCAGAGCCGTCCTGCACGAACATCGTGGCCCATCCGGCGATCTCGCCCTGCGGGCCGCGCGCGACGAAGGCCTGGAAGCGCTCGGTGCAATAGAACGGCCGCTTCGCCGCGCGCCGCTCCGGCGGGAACGGCGTGCCGGCGCTTTCGAGCGCATCGAGGAACACGTCCACCTGCGCCGGCATCAGCCGCTCGACCGCATGAAGTCGGGAGCCCGGCTGCTGCGTCGCCGGCGCGCCGAGATAGCACAGCGTGCCGCGCGGACGGAAGCCGCGCTCCAGCAGGGCGTCCGCCAGCGCGGGCGTGAGCTCGGCAGGCCGCAGTTCGATCGCCACGACGGCCCCGGGCAGGGTGTCGAGGGCCTCGGGCGTCAGCGAGCCGACGCGAACCGCGAGCGCGCGGTTGTAGTACGGATGCTGTGGCCGGCTGGGATCGCACACGTGCAGCCACGGCGCGTTTTCCCGGCACGCCATGCCGGTCTCGGGCGCAGCGCTGGTACGCTGCGCGTTGAAGGCGGCGAACGCCAACTCGGCGCGTGCGAGGCGGTCAAGGCGTGCGTCTGGCGAGGTCATCGGCGTGCGGGTGCTCGACGTGTTGGGTGATGGTGCAGAGCATCGCATGCCAGGTGGCGGCAGACCATCGGGTGTCGGAGCCTGAAGGCCGGTCCGGTCCAGGCGGTCGCAGCCTTGTGCAGCTCGGTGCCTGCTGGCATGCTGGTCGTGACCTGGCCATGGCCCCGAACACACTCTGCCCATGACGACCGCGCTGCGACTCCTTCTTCGCCTTCTGGTGACATTCGCTGTGCTTGTCTCCGTGCTCGTGGGGGCGTTCGCAGTGAGTCCCTGGCCTGGCGCGCTGCTGATCCGCACGCTGTTCGACCGTGGCGCGGCGCAGGCGTCCGCGCGGCTGCAGCCCCACGTGCCGGCCGGCGTGGTGGAGCACTTGGGTGTGGTCTACGACGCCAGCAGCCCCGACGGTCTCCTCGACCTGTTCCTGCCTCCCTCTTCGGCGGCGGCAGAAGGTGTGCCGCCGCCGTTGGTTGTCTGGGTGCATGGCGGTGGCGCCGTCTCGGGCAGCCGCAAGGACGTCGCGAACTACGCGCGCGTGCTGGCCGGCCAGGGTCTGGCGGTGGCGACGGTGGACTACTCGATCGCGCCCGAGGCGACGTACCCGACGCCACTGCGGCAGGTCAATGCAGCGCTGGCGCACCTCTCCTCGAACGCGGCACGCTGGGGACTGGACACCGGTCGCTTCGTGCTGGCCGGCGACTCTGCCGGGGCACACATCGCGGCGCAACTGGGCAACCTGACCGTCGCTCCGGCTTATGCACAGGCACTGGGCATCGCGCCGGCGCTGCGGCCGCAGCAGCTGCGGGCATTGCTGCTGTTCTGCGGCCCGTACGTGATGCGCAGCAGTGACGCGACCGGCGTCGCGCGCTGGTTCATGCACACGGTTCTGTGGGCCTACAGCGGGACCAGGCGCTTCGAGACCGACCCGGCCTTCGCGGCCACGGCCAACGTGATCGATCACCTGACGGCCGACTTCCCGCCCACCTTCGTCTCGGCGGGCAACGGCGATCCGCTGCTCCCGCACTCGAAGGCGCTGGCCGCGCGGCTGCAGTCGCTGGGCATACCGCTGCAAACGCTGTTCTTCCCCGCGGACCCGCAGCCGCCCCTGCCGCACGAATACCAGTTCGACCTGGATCGCCCCGAGGGTCGGCGTGCCTTGAGGGAAGCGGTGGCGTTCGTGCAAGCCCATGCGCGGTGAACGAGGCGCCTGCCGGCAGCCGCCGGGGCTCGGCGTGTCCGGCGATCAGCGCCCAAGCCAGAACCGCCGGTGCAACTCCGCGATGACATCGGCCACCGCGGGCACCGGCCCGATCACCCGCATGTCCTTCTGCCCGCGGGCGAACACCTCGCGGCAGGGCAGGTCCAGCGTCGGGTTCTCGGCGTGGTTGCCGGTCAGGCGCAGCAGCTCGCGCTCTTCCAGCCCGTAGATCACGCGGCCGATGTGCGCCCAGTACTGCGTGCCGGCGCACATCGCGCAGGGCTCGACGGTGGTGACCAGCGTGCAGCGCCACAGCACTTCGGGCGGAAACCGCCGCGCCGCCTCGCGTGCCAGCACCGCTTCGGCGTGGTTGACGCTGTCGACGTTGCCCTGTTCGAGCAGCACGGTCTCGTGGTCCGGCGCCACCAGCAGGGCGCCGAAGGGATGGTGCCCTTCGGCCGCGGCGCGCTCGGCCAGGGCCTGCGCTCGATGCAGCAGCACGATGATCTGCCGCGGCGTCGGCTCGTTGCGCTCGTCCATCGGCGCACTGTACGTCAATGGTTCTGCGAGCCGCGGTGCGCCCAGGCCGTGGTGCGCTTCTCGATCACCGAGAACAGCTCGTACATCGCCATGGCCATGAGGCCCACGACGACCAGGCCGGAGAAGGCCAGCCCCATCTGCATCGAACTGCCGGCGCTGATCAGCAAGTAGCCGATGCCCTCGTTGCTGGCGGTCATCTCGCTGACCGTGGTGCCCACGAAGGCCAGCGTGATCGCCACCTTCAGCGAGCCGTAGAAGTAGGGCAGCGAGCGCGGCAGGCCGACCTTCATCAGTACGTCCCAGCGCTTGGCACCGAGTACACGCAGCACGTCTTCCAGCTCAGGCTCCAGCGTCGCCAGGCCGGTGGCGAGGTTGACCATGATCGGGAAGAAGCTGATCAGGAAAGCGGTGAGCACGGCCGGGCCGACACCGATGCCGAACCACACCACCAGGATGGGCACGAAGGCCGCCTTGGGCAGCGCGTTGAAGCCGGTCATCAGCGGGTACATCGCGTCGTAGGCCAGCCGCGAGCTGCCCATCAGGAAGCCGAGCAGCACGCCGACCACGATGGCGATGCCGAAGCCGACCATCGTCACCCAGAAGGTGCGCCAGGCGTGACCGAGGATGGTGACGCGGTGCTCCCAGGACTGCTGCGCGATGCGCGCCGGGCTGGGAAAGATGAACTCGCTGACGTCGAACGCGGAGCAGATCAGCTGCCAGAACACGATGACCGCGAGCAGCAACAGCAGCGGCGCGGCGCGCTCGAGCGGTGTCTTCACGGCGCGACTCCGGTGGGCGCACCGGATCGACTACGGATGGCGCCGATGTGCCCGCGCAGCTCGTGCACGATGTCGGTGAATTCCGGCGTGTAGGTGACTTCCAGGTCGCGCGGGCGCGGCAGGTCGATCTCGCGGCGCACGACGAAGCGGCCGGGGCTCTTGCTCATCACGTAGACGGTGTCGGCGAGGAACACGCTCTCGCGCAGGTCGTGCGTGACGAGGATGACATTGAACTTGCGCGCTGCCTGCAGGTCGCGCAGCGCGCACCACAGCTCCTCGCGCGTGAAGGCGTCGAGCGCGCCGAACGGCTCGTCGAGCAGCAGCATCTTCGGCTCGTGGATCAGCGCGCGGCAGATGCTGGCGCGCTGCTGCATGCCGCCGGAAAGTTGCCAGGGAAACTTGTCCTCGTAGCCGGCCAGGCCGACGCTGGCCAGCAGCGTGCGCGCCTTGGCGGCGTATTCGCCGCGTTGGCTGCGGAAGTTCGAGCGATACGGCTCGACGATCTCCAGCGGCAGCAGCACGTTGTCCAGCGTCGTGCGCCAGGGCAGCAGGCTGGGTGCCTGGAAGGCCATGCCGGTGATCTTGAGCGGCCCGCTCACCTGCTGGCCGCCGATGATCACCGTGCCGCGGCTCGGCCGCTTCAGCCCGGTGGCCAGCTTCATGAAGGTGCTCTTGCCGCAGCCCGAGGGCCCGACGATGGCGATGAACTCGCCCTCTTGCACCTTCAGGTCGATCGCCTCGACGGCGAACTGGCCCTGGGCCAGCAGCTCGTCGTTGTAGGCCAGCCAGACGTCGTGGAAGTCGACGAAGGCGGTCATTTCCTGAAGATGCTGCGCTCGCCGACGCTGGGCAGGAACCCGGGGTTCCAGACTGCATTCGCGTTGACGCGCTCCTTGGTGGCGAAGGCGTCCGACACCTGGCTCGCCATCAGCGCCAGACGGCCGGCGTTGACGTCGCCGAAACCCTCGGCCTTGGCATCGGGCGTGAGCACGGTCTGCTCCAGCGCGAGGTTCAGGCGGCGCAGTTCCAGATCGGCGTTGACGATGCCGTCACGCTCCTTCACCGTGGCCACTGCCGCCTTCGGATCGGCGATCACGTCCTTCATGCCCTTGGTGAAGGCACGCAGGAAGGCCTTGACCGCCTCCGGGTTCTTTTTGAGGAACTCCTCGCCGGCGATGATCACGTTGCCGTACAGCTTCACGCCATGCTGCGCGTACGGCAGCATGACGATGTCCTCCGGCTTGACGCCGCGCGCCTCCAGGTTGAGCAGCGAGGTGAACGAGAAGCCGGTGATCGCGTCGACGTCGCCGCGCACCAGCATGGTCTCGCGCAGCGGCGGGTCCATCGCCGTCCAGTTCACGTCCTTGACGTTGTTGGCCTTGGCGAAGATCGGCCAGGCGCGGCGGCCGGCGTCGAACACTGGCGCGCCCAGCTTCTTGCCGGATAGATCCGCCGGGGTCCGGATGCCGGTCTTCCTCAGCGTCAGCACCGCGGCCGGCGTGTTGTTGTAGACCATCATCACCGCCACCGGCTTGTTCGGCGCGGTCGGGTTGTTGGCGTGGAACTCCATCAGTGCGGCCAGGTCGGCGAAGCCCATGTCGTAGCTGCCCGACGCCACGCGCGTGACGGTGCCGCCCGAGCCGTTGCCGGCGTCGATGGTGACGTTGAGCTTCTCGGCCTTGAAGTGGCCCTTGGCGGCCGGCACCAGGAAGAGGGCGGCCGGCCCCTCGAAGCGCCAGTCGAGCTGGAACTTGACCGGCGTGTCCTGCGCGCGCGAGGGCAGCGCGGCGAACAGGGCGAACGACGTGGCCGCGGCGGCGATCAGCGCGCGGCGGGAGGGGTTCGACTTCGTGACCATGCGGACTCCAGGGCAGGGGACATCGTGATGCCCCGAAGTCGCAAGAAGCGTGCGCAGCGGAGTGGCCAGCGGATCCGGCCCGCCGTGGTGCGCAGCGCACCACGGCGGTTCGCCGAGCCTGCGCCAATCAGCTCAGCAGGTCGAGCAGCGTTCGCGCCACCACCTTGGTGGCGCGGCGCAGGTCCTCGAGCACGATGTGCTCGTCGGCGCGCTTGGCGTTGCTCTCCAGCACCGTGCGCGGGCCGGCGCCGTAGATGACCGCCGGGATGCCGCGCTCGCAGTACAGGCGCACGTCGGTGTACAGCGGCGTGCCCGAGGTGGGAATCGACTCGCCGAACACCGCCTCGCCGTGCTTGCACAAGGCGTCGACCAGCGGCTTGTTGCCCGGCAGCGGCGTGAGGGCGCGCGCCAGCAGCATGCGCTTGATCTCGACCGTGATGCCGGGCACGGCCTTCGCCGCATCCTCGATCACGCGGCGGATGGTCGCTTCCACCTCGGCCGGGTTCTCCTCGGGGATCATGCGGCGGTCGAGCTTGAGCACCACCTTGCCGGGCACGACGTTGGTGTTGGTGCCGCCCTGGATCAGGCCGACGTTCAGGTACGGGTGCTTGATGCCCGTGACCTTCGAGCTGACCTGCTTGTAGAGCTGGTTCTGTGCGTACAGCGCGTTGAGGATGGCGGTCGCACCCTGCAGCGCGTCGACGCCGGTGTCGGGAATGGCGGCGTGCGCCATCCTGCCGTGGACCGTCACTTCCATCTGCAGGCAGCCGTTGTGCGCCGTCACCACCTGGTAGCTGAAGCCGGCGGCGATCAGCAGGTCGGGCTTCGTATGGCCCTTTTCCAGCAGCCAGCCGGGGCCGAGTTCGCCGCCGAACTCCTCGTCGTAGGTGAAGTGCAGTTCGACGCCGCCGTTGAGCGGCACGCCCAGCGATTCGAGCGCGCGGGTGGCGAAGATGTAGGTGCTGAAGTCGCACTTGCTCACCGCCGCGGCGCGGCCGTAGAGCTTGCCGTCGTGCACCTCGCCGCCGTAGGGCGGGTAGGTCCAGCCTTCGCCGGGGGGCACCACGTCGCCGTGGGCGTTGAGGGCCACGGTGCGCCCTTGGCCGTAGCGGCGCCGCACGATCAGGTTGGTGATCGATTCGAGCCCGGCGGCTTTCACGAGATCGGTTGGGATGGGGAACTTCTCCGCCTCGAAGCCGAAGCCCTTGAGCAGCTCGGCCGTGCGCTCGGCGTGCGGCGCGTTGTTGCCCGGCGGCGTGTCGGTGGGCACCTGCACCAGCGCCTGCAGGGTGCGCACCTGCTCGTCGAAGTGGGCGTCGATCCAGGCGTCGAGCTTGTCGTAGTGGTTCATGCCAGTTCTTCTTCCAATTGGCCGAGCAGGTGCTGGAAGGCCCGCACGCAGAGTTCGGCGTCGTCGTTGGTGGTGGACTCGAGCGGGTTGTGGCTGATGCCGGCGTTCAGCCCGCGCACGAAGAGCATCGCCTGCGGCATCACCTCGTGCAGCTTCATCGCGTCGTGGCCGGCGCCGCTGGGCATGCGGAACACCGGCAGGCCGAGCGACTCGACGGCGCGCTCCCAGCGGCGCTGCCACTCGGGCGCGCTGGGTGCGGCGGCGGCGCGCATCGTCTCTTCCGCCTTGCAGTGCAGGCCGCGGCGGGTGCAGATCGCCTGCAGCTCGGCGAGCACGTCGGTGGCCAGCTCATCCCGTGCGGCATTGGTGGTGGCGCGCAGGTCGAGGCTGAACTGGCAGCGGCCCGGTACCACGTTGATGGATCCGTTGGGCACGTTCAGCATGCCGACGGTACCGACCACGTCGGGCACGCTCGCCGCGCGCTTCTCCACGTACTGTGCGAGTTCGGCCACTGCCACCGCTGCGTCTCGGCGCCGGTCCATCGGCGTGGTGCCGGCGTGGCTGGCCATGCCGATCACCTCGCCGAGGAAGCGCACGCTGCCGTTGATCGAGGTGACCACGCCCAGCGGCAGGTCGAGTTCGTTGAGCACCGGCCCCTGCTCGATGTGCACTTCCACGAAGCCGAGGTAGCGCGAGGGGTCGCGCCGCTCGGCGTGGATGGCTTCCAGCGTCGCGGGCAGGCCGGCGGCTTTCATCGCCTCGCGCATGGTGGTGCCGTCGGCGTCGCGCTGGTCGAGCCAGGCGGGGTCGAAGTCACCTGTCACTGCGCCCGAGCCGAGGAAGGTGGCCTTGTAGCGCTGGCCTTCCTCTTCCGCGAAGCCGATCACCTCGATGCCGAAGGGCAGGCGCCGCCCGGCGCGGTGCAGCTCGCGCACCGCCACCAGCGGCACGAAGATGCCCAGCCGCCCGTCGTACTTGCCGCCGTTGCGCACGGTGTCGTAGTGGCTGCCAGTCAGCAGCCGCCTGGCCGACGGATCGCTGCCGTGATAAACACCTACCACGTTCCCCACCGCATCCACGCGCACTTCGTCGAAGCCGCAGTCGCGCATCCAGCGCTGCAGCTGCACCTGGCAGGCCTGGTGCGCCTCGGTGAGGTAGGTGACGGTGAGCTGGCCCTGCTCGGCGTAGCCGGGGTCGCTGTGCTGCGCGAGCAGTTCGGCGCAGTCCCACACCTGGTTGCCCCGCACCGGCTCGAAGCCGAACTTGTCGTTCAGGCGAATCTCGGCGATGCGGTGGATGTTGCGCAGGCACTCGGCCAGCTCGTAGTCCGGATGGTTGTGGAGCCGGCGCGCGAAGGTGGCGATGATCTCGGCGCGTGACAGCCCGGTGCCGCGCGGCCCGCGCACCGCGAGGATGAAGGGCCAGCCGAACTTGGCGTTGTAGTCGGCGTTGAGCTGCTGGATGCGCGCAAACTCGGTCGGCGAGCAGTTCGTCAGGCCCGAGGTGGTCTGCTCGTTGGTCGACTCGGCGGTGAGCGACTTCGACACCATCGCCTTGCCGGCCAGTTCGGGGTGGGCGCGGATCAGCGCCAGCTGCGCGTCGCGGCCGGCCTCGGCGAGCACTTCCACCATCGCCCGCTTGAGCTGAGCCAGCGAGGTGAACGGCCGGCGCTGCAGCGAGCGCTCCGCGATCCACGGCGAGTGTTCGTACAGGCCGTCGAGCAGGCGCGCCGCCTCGTCGGCTGGCGCGGCGTTGAGTTGGTCGAGGGTGATCGTCATGCGGCGGCCTTGAAGGGATGCACCTGTTTCCAGTGCCGCGCGATGTCGATGCGTCGGCACACCCACACGCGGTCGTGGCGCTCGATGTGGTCGAGGAAGCGCTGCAGCGATCGCATGCGCCCGGGCCGCCCGAGCAGCCGGCAGTGCATGCCCACGCTCATCATCTTCGGTGCCTCGTCGCCTTCGGCGTAAAGCACGTCGAAGGCATCGCGCAGGTAGGTGAAGAAGTCGTCGCCCTGGCTGAAACCCTGCGGCAGCGAGAAGCGCATGTCGTTGGTGTCCAGCGTGTAGGGCACGACGAGGTGCGGCACCGTCGTGCCGTCGGTCTTGGTGACCTGCGTCCAGAAGGGCAGGTCGTCGCCGTAGTAGTCGCTGTCGTACTCGAAGCCGCCGTGGTCGGCCACGAGGCGCCGCGTGTTCGGACTGTCGCGGCCGGTGTACCAGCCCAGCGGGCGCTCGCCCGTGAGTCTCTCGATGATCTCCATGCCGAGGCGCATGTGTTCGCGCTCCTGCGCCTCTGGCATGGTCTGGTAGTGGATCCAGCGCCAGCCGTGGCAGGCGATCTCGTGCCCGAGTTCCACGAATGCCTGGGTCAGCTCGGGATGGCGCTCCAGCGCCATCGAGACCCCGAACACGGTGAGCGGCAGCTGGCGTTTCTCGAACTCGCGCAGCAGCCGCCACACGCCGACCCGCGAGCCGTATTCGTAGATCGACTCCATGCTCAGGTGGCGGTCGGGAAAGGCGGCCGGGTTGAACAGTTCGGAGAGGAACTGCTCGCTGCCGGCATCGCCATGCAGCACGCTGTTCTCGCCGCCTTCCTCGTAGTTCAGCACGAACTGCACGGCGATGCGGGCGTTGCCCGGCCAGCGGGCATGCGGCGGGTTGCGGCCGTAGCCGACCAGGTCGCGCGGGTAGGGGGTGGTGCTCATGGGGCGTAGGGCTTGAGGGCGTCGGTGAGGTCGGGGGTGCGCGGGTCCAGGCGCAGGTTGTGCTCGACGTTGTGCAGGTGCTCGTCCATCAGCTTCACCGCAGCGCGCGCATCACGCCTGGCGAGCGCCTCGACGATGGCCACGTGCTCCTCGTAGGAGTGCTCGGCCGAGTGGGACGACTGGTACATCAGCGCGATCAGCGAGGAGCGGGTCACCAGGTCGGCCAGCAGGTCGGCCAGCACCTCGTTGCCGAGCATGCGGGCGATCACCACGTGGAAGTCGGCCAGCAGCCGCGTGCGGCCGGAGACGTCGGTGCGCTGCACGGCGGCCTGCTCGTCGCGCAGGTGGGTGCGCAGTTCGGTCAGCTGGGCGCTCGTCAGCTCGGTCGCCGCACGGCGGATCATGGCCGTCTCGAGCAGCCGCCTCACCTCGAACACCTGGCGCGCCTCCTCGATGCTCGGCTCGGCCACGCGCGCGCCGCGCGCCGGCTCGAGGGTGACGAGCTTGTCGCGGCTGAGCTGATTCAGCGCCTGGCGCACCAGGGTGCGCGAGACCTTGAAGATGTCGGCGATCTTCTGCTCGGCCAGCTTGGTGCCGGGCATCAGGCGCCGCTCGACGATGGCTGCGGTGATCGACTCGACGATGCGCTGCGTGCTGGTGCCGCCATCACCCCCGGTCCCCGCGCTGGCGCGCGCCCTGCTCGCCTTCGTGGCGGGGCGGACGACCTGCAGGGTGGTGCTGTTGCGCGACATGCCGGAATCGTTCGGGACTTGATTCGTTGAGCAAAGTGTATACACTTTTGGCGATCCCGCAAGTATCACGCAAGGACTTCCATGGGCAAGCTCACCACCCACGTGCTCGACACCGCCAACGGCTGCCCCGCGGCCGGCATGGCGGTGCGGCTGTACCGCATCGGCGCCGACGGCGCGGCCACGGAGCTGAAGCGCATCAGCCTCAACCACGACGGCCGGGCCGATGCGCCGCTGCTGCAGGGTGACGAGTTCCAGCCCGGCCGCTACCGGCTGGTGTTCGCAGTGGCGGCGTACTTCCGCGCGCGCGGCGCGGCGCTGGCCGAGCCACCGTTCCTCGACGAGGTGCCGCTGGATTTCGGCCTCGCCACAGCGGGCCAGCATTACCACGTGCCGCTGCTGGCCAGCCCCTGGTCCTATTCCACCTACCGCGGCAGCTGAGGGACTGCGGGAAAGTCCGGATCACGGTGTGATCCGGAGTGTATACAGTTCAATGGCGTCGCCGCGGAGCCCGGTGCCCTCACCGGTCGCGACACTTCCAGCCTCACAGAGCCCGCTGTGGTGAGGCCGCCCACGGGCCCGCTTCTTGCGCGCGGTCCGTGCCGAAAGGAAGTGTCCACGCATGGAAGCGTACGTTCTCGACTGGCTCAACCTGCTGCTGCGCTGGGCCCACGTCATCGTGGCGATCGCCTGGATCGGCTCGTCGTTCTACTTCGTCTTCCTCGACAACAGCCTGACGAAGCCGACGACGCCCGATCTGCTCGGCAAGGGCGTCGACGGTGAGCTGTGGGCGGTGCACGGCGGCGGTTTCTACCACCCGCAGAAGTACATGGTGGCGCCGAAGTCGCTGCCGCCCAACCTGCACTGGTTCTACTGGGAGAGCTACTCCACCTGGCTGACGGGCTTCGCGCTCTTCACCGTGCTCTACCTGTACCAGGCGAGCACCTTCCTGATCGACAAGAACCTGTTCGCCTGGTCTCCCGCCGGGGCAATCGCCGCGGCGCTCGGCTTCCTCGTCGTCTTCTGGCTCGTGTACGACGGCATCTGCCGCGCCTTCGGCCAGAAGCCGGGGGGTGACCGCATCGTCGGCATCGGCGTGACGATCGCGGTGGGCGTCGCCTCGTGGCTGGCCTGCCAGCTCTTCGCCGGCCGTGCCGCCTTCCTGCTGGTGGGCGCAATGATGGCCACGGCGATGAGCGCCAACGTGTTCTTCTGGATCATCCCGGGCCAGCGCACCGTGATGGCGCAGATGAAGGCCGGCCAGCCCGTCGATCCGGTGCACGGCCAGCGTGCCAAGCAGCGCAGCGTGCACAACACCTACTTCACGCTGCCGGTGCTGATCGCGATGCTCAGCAACCACTACGGCTTCCTCTACGGCGCGAAGCACAACTGGGTGGTGCTGGTGCTGATCATGCTGGCCGGCGCGCTGATCCGTCACAGCTTCGTCGCGCGGCACAAGGCGCTGGTCGCCGGCCAGCGGGTTCCGTGGGAGTTCGCCGTCGGCGGCACCGCCGTGATCGTGGGCCTGGTGGTGTGGCTGGCGCCCGCGCCGGCGCCGAAGAGCACCAGCGTGGCGCCGCCGAGCTTCGCGCAGGTGCGCTCGGTGATCGAGCAGCGCTGCACGATGTGCCACAACGAGCAGGTCATCAGCAAGGGTGTGCAACTGCACACGCCGGAGCTCATCGCGAAGAACGCCCAGGCGATCTACCAGCAGGCCGTGGTGTTGAAAGCCATGCCGATGAACAACGCCACGCAGATCACCGATGCGGAACGGTCCTTGCTCGGACGCTGGTTCGAGGCCGGTTCGCCCCAGAACTGACGCCCCAGACGTCGCACAACCCGAGGAGGAAACCCGCGATGAATCGTTCTTCAAGCCTTCGCTGCGCGCTGATCGCCGCATCCACCGCCCTGGCCCTGCCGGGCACCGCACTGGCCCAGACCAGTGTCACGCTGGCCGGCCTGCTCGACATCAGCGCCGGTCAGTCCAAGCCGGTGGGCAACCCCGACAAGACCTGGAACGTCGACAACGGCCAGATGACCACCAGCTGGTTCGGCGTCAGCGGCAGCGAGGACCTCGGCGGCGGGCTGTCGGCGGTGTTCACGCTGCAGTCCTTCATGCGGGCCGACACCGGGGCCTCCGGCCGCTTCGGCGCCGACACCTTCTGGGCGCGCAACGCCTTCGTCGGCCTGGCCAGCAGCAGCTTCGGCCGCGTGACGATCGGCCGCAACACCACGCCGTTCTTCGTCACCACGCTGTCGTTCAATCCGTTCGGCGACAGCTTCGGCTACTCGCCGAGCATCCGCCACTACTTCACCAGCGGCACGCTGACGGGCGACTCCGGCTGGAGTGATTCGGTGCTCTACACCAGCCCGAAGATCGGCGGCGCCACGCTGCAGCTCTTCGCGGCGGCGGCCGAGGCAGGCAGCAATGGCCGCAACCACGGCGTCAACCTGCGCTGGGGCGCGGGTTCCTTCGACTCGGCCTTCTCCTGGCAGGACGTGAAGAAGGACGGCGCCGCCGCGGTGGCCGACACCAGGAGCTGGCAGGGCGCGGCGAGCCACGACTTCGGCGCGGCCAAGCTGTTCGGCCAGTTCGGCAACGTGGCCAACAAGACCACCGGCAACGAGTACGACATCGCCGGCATCGGCGCGAGCGTGCCGGTGGGCAACGGCAAGATCCTGGCGCAATGGGGCCAGATCAAGCCGGAGACCGGCGCCAAGCGCAAGACCTTCTCGGCCGGCTACGACTACTACCTGTCCAAGCGCACCGACCTGTACGCGGTGGCGATGAGCGACAAGGTCGATGGCCTGAGCAGCGGCAGCGCCTTCTCGATCGGCGTGCGCCACCGCTACTGAGCGCTGGCCGGATCCCGACGCTCACGACACAAGACCACACGAGGAGACAAGCATGAGCGACACGACGGTCCACCCGGTGGACGAGAGACTCCCGGCGCCGCGTCTCGCGGCGCTGGGCCTGCAGCACGTGCTGGTGATGTACGCCGGCGCGATCGCCGTGCCGCTGATCGTCGGCCGCGCGCTCAAGCTCACGCCCGAGCAGGTGGCGCTGCTGATCTCGGCCGACCTGTTCTGCTGCGGCATCGTCACGCTGATCCAGTCCTTCGGCGTGACGCGCTGGTTCGGCATCAAGCTGCCGGTGATGATGGGCGTGACCTTCGCGGCCGTCGGCCCGATGGTGGCCTTCGCCAACGCGATGCCCGGCGTCGACGGGGCGCGGGCGATCTTCGGCGCGATCATCGGCGCGGGCGTGATCTCGATGCTGATCGCGCCGGTGGTCAGCAAGCTGCTGCGCTTCTTCCCGCCGGTAGTCACCGGCACCATCATCGCGATCATCGGCATCAGCCTGATGCGCGTGGGCGTGGGTTGGGCGATGGGCGGGCCGGCGCCGATGGCGCAGAGCGTGGACGTGCCCAAGCTGGTGGCGATGGTCGACGCCGCCAAGGCCACCGCGGAAGCCGCCAGCGCGCCCGTCAAGCTGCCCGGGCCGATCCCGATGACCAACAACCCCGCCTATGGCGCGCTCGACAACATGGCGGTGGCCGGCGCGGTGCTGTTGTTCATCCTGCTGCTGGTGAAGTACGCCAAGGGCTTCGTCGCCAACATCTCGGTGCTGCTGGGCATCGTGGCCGGCTGCGCGGTGGCCATCGCGATGGGCAAGATGAACTTCGACAAGGTGGCCAAGGCGCAATGGTTCGACGTGGTCACGCCCTTCGCCTTCGGCATGCCGACCTTCGACATCGTGATGATCCTCACCATGACCCTGGTGATGATCGTGGTGATGATCGAGTCGACCGGCATGTTCCTCGCGCTGTCGGACCTCACCGGCAGGAAGATCGACCAGCCGGCGCTGGCCGCCGGGCTGCGCACCGACGGCCTGGGCACGCTGATCGGCGGCATCTTCAACACCTTCCCCTACACCAGCTTCTCGCAGAACGTGGGCCTGGTCGGCGTCACCGGCGTGAAGAGCCGCTGGGTGTGCGTGGCCGGCGGCGTGATCATGATGGTGCTGGGCATGCTGCCGAAGATGGCGGCCTTCGTGGAGTCGATTCCGCAGTTCGTGCTCGGCGGCGCCGGCCTAGTGATGTTCGGCATGGTCGCGGCCACCGGCATCCGCATCCTCTCGACGGTGGACTTCAAGGGCAACCGCCACAACCTCTACATCGTGGCGCTGTCGATCGGCTTCGGCCTGATCCCGCTGGTGGCGCCGCGCTGGACGCAGCAGATGGCGCACGGCCTGCACCCGCTGCTCGAGTCGGGCATCCTGCTCACCGCCGTGGCGGCGGTGGTGCTGAACATCTTCTTCAACGGCGCGAAGGAAGACCGCGCCGGCGCGATCGAGGCCGCCAAGACCGCCGAGGCGCACTGAGCGGCATCGACGCCGGGCCGTTCAGGGCAGCTTCCACAGCCGCCACAGCAGGGCCTTGCGGTCGACGCCTTCGCCGGCCGCATCGGCCAGCGCGGTGAAGAAGGCTTCGCGGCTCGTGGCACCCACGGCCGCGCGGCGGGCGAGCAGGGTGGCGATGGGGCCGATCTGCACCGCGAGCTCGCGTGCCGCCTGCTCCACCAGGGCCGGCTGCATCGGCGTGGTGCCGAGCACCGGCAGCGCTGCGCCGCCGGGCGGCCGGTGCGGCTCGTGCAAGGCCGGCAACAGTCGGCGCGCGCGGCCGATGAAGCGCTCGCGCTCGTGCGGCTCCAGCACCTCGGTGGCCAGCGTCTGCAGCAGCGCCGGCAGGTCGGCCACGCGGCGCGTGGCATCGCGCACCACATGGCGCGTCATCGGGCCGAGGTGGGGCAGCAGCAACTGCTCGACGGCCAGCAAGGCCCTGGCGTCCCAGCCCGGCAGGCTGGGCGTCGACGCCGGGGCGAGGACCGGTGTGGAAGGTGGCGGCGTGCTGCCGCGCGGCATCACCGCCATCGCGCGCGGCATCAGCCGGGTGGGGGCTTGCTCGCGCGCGCCGCGCAGCCGGCGCATCGTCTCGGCCGAGACCTGTGGCGCGATCGGCAGCCCCGCGGCCCGGGCCAGCGCGGCGCGCATCTGCGCGGCGTCGGCAAAACGATCGTCGGCCCGCTTGGCCATCGCGCGTGCGCACACGGCGTCGAGCGCCGCCGGCACCTGCGGGTCGAGATCGAGCTGCGACGGCGGCGGCGGCTCGTCGTGCATCACCTGGTACATCACCGCGCCGGCGGCGCCGCGGAAGGGCGCGCGGCCGGCCAGCAGTTCGTACAGCAGCACGCCGCAGGCGAAGAGGTCGACGCGCGCATCGGGCGCCTCGTCGGTGTAGCGCTCCGGCGCCATGTAGCCGGGCGAGCCAAGCACGGCCGTGTGGTGCGTGCGCTGCGCGCCGTCGATGCGCGCGATGCCGAAGTCGGTCACCTTCAGCCGGCCTTCGGGCGTGAGCAGCAGGTTGGCCGGCTTGATGTCGCGGTGCCAGACGCCCTGCGCGTGCGCGTACGCCAGTGCGTCGAGCAGCTGGGCGACGATGCTCAGCGTGTCGGCCAGCGGCAGGCGGAAGCCGAGCGCGAGCGGCTCGTGCAGGCAGACGCCGGCCACGTACTCCATCGCGATGTAGTGCTGGTCGCCGGTCTGCGCATACTCGTAGACCGAGACGATGTTCGGGTGCGAGAGCCGCCCGGCCGCCTGTGCCTCGGTGCGGAAGCGACGCTCTCCGTCGAGGTCCTGCGCCTCGGGGGCGAGCAGCGGGCCACGGATCGCCTTGATCGCCACCGGGCGCTGGATGTCGGGGTCGAGCGCCTCGTAGACCACGCCCATCGCGCCCTCGCCGAGCACGCCCGAGACGAGGTACTTGCCCAGGCGCCGGGGCAGCGGCGCGTGGCCCTCCGGCAGCGTGTGCAGCCCGAGCGGCCGCGCGCTCACGGGGCAACCCTCCGCGCTGCGCGCTCCGGGAATCGCGCTTGGGAACGGCCCGGCGCGCTCACGACGGCGCTCCTTCCAGCATCTTCATCGCCTGCACCAGGCTCTTGCGCATGCGGCTGAAGGAAGCGGACAGCCGGCCGATCTCGTCGCGTGCGCCGACGGCGAAGGAGGGCGCAGAGAGCTCGCCGAGGCTCACCCGGTCGGCCAGCCGCGACAGCCGCGTCACCGGCCGGATCACCAGCCACCACAGCATCGCATTGAGCGCCACCGCGATGACCACGAACACCGCCGAGAGCATGCCCATGAAGGCCGCCCAGGCCGCGTGGGCGCGGGCCATCGGCACGGCCAGCGGCACCGACACCAGCTGCGCGCCCACCACCTCGCCGAGCTGCCAGCCGAAGCCGTTGGCCGGCCCGTACTTCTCCACCAGTGTGCGGGGTGCCGCCTCCACCGTGCTGTGGCAGCGCAGGCAGGCGGCGTCGGCGATGCGGATCGGCCGGGCGATGTACAGCGCGCGGCCGGCCGGCGTGTCGCGCTCGCCGACGAACTCCTTCAGCTCGGCCGACTTGCGGAACTCGGCGATCACGTCGGCTTCCCACTCCACCGCGCGGTCGCGCGGATTGGTGGGGTTCAGCGTGGCTTCCTTGTAGGCGTATTCGGGGTGGTTCTTCTGGATCTTCGCCAGCACCTCGGTGGCCGAGAACGCCGGCACCGATTGCGGCAGGAAGGCGTACTTCATCTGCGTGTCCAGCAGCGGCGCCACCTGGGTCGAGGTGTAGGCGCGCACGGCCAGGGCCTTCTCGAGCAGGAAGCGAGCCTGCTGCAGCGTCTCTTCCTGCGCGTTGCGCTGCAGCATCTGGCGTGTCATCGCGCCGGTGGCCGCGAGGCCGACGAGAAAAATCAGCACGAACACCAGGTTGAACTTGAGCAGCAGTCTCATCGTGTCGTCTCCGTCTCATCGAGGGCCGGCGTGGCGGGCCAGGCCATCACGCCCTGCAGGCTGACGGCCTGAGGCGGTGCGCGCTGCACCACCACCACCGGGGCGGGGCGGTACTTCTCGGGGAACAGCGTGCGGTCCCACTCGGGGTGGCTGCGCAGGCCGGCCAGCAGCGCCGCACGGAAGGCGCGGTCGCGCGCACGTGCGGCGAAGCGCTGAACGGCCAGGCTGCGCAAGGCGGGTTCGCCGTCGATCCAGGCGGCCACCTCCGCGTAGGCGACGGACCGTGCCGGGCCGGGCTCGACCGGCGCGCCCTGAAAACGCGCCGCGCGGCGCGGCAGCGAGTCGGCGAAGGCGCGCGGCAGCCCCTGCAGGAGATCGGCGGGCGGGCGGCGCACGCGGCTGGCGGCCTCGCTCGCGCGGTGCACGAAGGCATCGCCATCGGCCAGCGCGATCGGGGCGTCGCTGCCGTTCCCGGCCACCTGCGCCCGCCCCGACTCGACGAACACCAGCGCCGCCTCGGGCGTCACCCGCATCACCGCCGCGCCCTGCAGCTGCAGCAGGTCGGCCAGCGGGCTGGCCAGACCCGCCGCGCCTCCTGGGCCGGTGCTCGCCTTCAGCCAGCCGCGGGCGAGGTAGAGCGTGGTGGCGCGCTCGCCGAGGCGGCCTGCCGCGCGCGGCTGCAGCAGCAGCTCGGTGGACGGGCCGAGATCGAGCGCCGTGCCGTCGCCGAACTCGATGCGCGCCAGGCGCGTCTCCGCGCCGGTGCGCACGATGTCGTCGTCATGCAGGCGCAGGCCTTCGGTCGCCGCGAAGTGCTGCGACCCGCGCACCACGCTCAGTTCGCCCTCGGCGATCGTCACGATGCCGATCGGAGCGGCCAGGCTGCGCGCAGGGCTCACCCCGAGAAGGAGGCACAGGGCGACGCAGGCGAGGGCGGCAGGCTTCATCGGGGCTCCAGGCGGCGGCTTTGCTCGCCGATGAAGCCAGCTTAGGAGCCGGCCGCGGTCCGCGCGTCATCCAGAATGGGGGGAACGCGCTCCTCTTTCGTGGGGGGCCATTCTGCAAACGCTCACAGGAGACTGCCCATGCCCACCTTGCACGTCGAATTCTTCGAAGGACGCACCGTCGAGCAGAAGCGCGCGCTGGCCAGGGAACTCACCGACGCCTGCGTGCGCGTGCTCGGCGGCAGCGCCGACAGCGTCGACGTGATCTTCCAGGACGTGAAGCGCGAGAACTGGGCGACCGGCGGGGTGCTGTGGTCGGACAAGGCGGCAGCGAAGCCAGCCTCGTCCTGACTCAGTCCTTGTCGCGGCCTCTACCGTGGCCGCGGCCCTTGTCGTCGTGCTTGTCCTTGCCCCGGCCGCGGTCGTCGTAGCCCTTGCCGCGCCGATCGTCGTCGTGCCTGTACTTGCGCTGCGGCACCGGCGCGTAGCGCTGCTGGTACTGCGGCACGTAGACCTCGTTGTACCAGCGGTCCTGCACGAAATACACCGGCTGGTTGCAGGCGGCATAGCGGGCGCAGTAACGGCGCCAGTCCTTCGCATGGCCCGGCGGCACGTGCAGGTAGATGGGCTGCCGCACCACCGCCACGGGTGCCGGCTGGATGATCACCGGCTGCGGGTACACCAGCACCGGCTGCGGGTAGTTGCCGATGTCGATGCGGCCGTAGAAGCCAGGCTGGCCGATGCTGATGGACACGCCGACATCGGCGGCGTGCGCCGGCGCCAGCGCGGTCAGGCCGAGCAGGCCGGTGGCAAAGAGTCGCTTGATCATCCAGGGCTCCAGAATCGGGATTCAGCCAGAGCTTAGTCGGTCAGGGCGCGAACACCAGCGGCGTGTCCACGTCGGCCGCGGTGACGTCGATCTCGGCCAGCACCGGAGCCAGGCCCTCGCTCGCAGCCTCGAGGCGGAACTTGCCGGCCTGGCCGTCGTCGGCCGCGAAGGCCAGCGCGGTCGCGGCGGCGTTGTACGCCGTGAACACCGGCGAGCCGGTCACCAGGGGCAGCGCATAGCCGCCGGTGTCGGCATCGGCCGGCGCCGAAGTGCGCTCGACCCGCGTGGTACTCACCGCCTGCGTGGCGCGCACGGTGGCCAGCGGCACGGTGGTGGAGCCGCTGATGCTCACCGCACCGGTGGCCGCGCGAGGCGTGCCGGCGGGCGGGTCGATCGCGGTGCCGGCGGGCGTGGCGAAGGTGCGCGAGCTCTCGCTGATCGGCACGCCGGTCATCACCGCGGTCACGCGGCCCTCGGCGCTGACCACCAGGTCGTAGTTGCCGGCGGGCACCGGGTAGAGGACGAAGCGGCCGTCGGCGGCCGGCACGGTGGTGCGCACCGGCACGCCGCCCTGCTGCAGCGAGACGCTGGTGGTGCCCAGCGCGATGGCGGGGGCCACGTAGCCTTCGGCGACCAGGCCATCCAGCCGCACGCGCGGCAGCACGCTGACCACCGGCTTGAGGTTGTAGCGGCCCGAATTGCCGCGCTTGACCACCGACTTGCAGGCGTCGAAGTCGAGCACCACGTCGGCCAGCTCGTTGGGCTGGACGGTCAGGTTGACGTTCATCTTCAGGCCCGACTGCTGCGCGCTCGGCGTGTCCAGCGGGATCTCGCTGCCGTCGCCGCCGGTCAGCACCAGCGAATTGGCCGGCGGCGTGGCGCCGGCGTTGCTGGCCAGCTGCAGGCGCAGCTGGGTGTAGGTGCCGGCCGGCAGTTCGGTCTGGCCGAGCTCCTCGAGCACGCCGTTGGTCAGGTCCAGCAGGTTGACCTTGCGGGCCGGGTTCAGCACCACCTCCGACCAGCCGCTGTCGCCGTCGTCGGCGGTGCTGTCGCGGTGCACGCGCACCTTCTCGACGGTGACGTTGACCTCGTCGTAGCCGCAGGCCGGCGCGTCGGTCAGGGCCACGCGCAGCGTGCCCGCACCGGTGGTGCTGGTGGAAGAACCCCCACCGCCACAGGCGGCGAGAAGGACGGCGGCAGCGGCGGCGGCAAAGGCGCCGGGCTTGAGGAGGGTGTGCAGCGTCATGGCGGCTCCCGAGAGTGGTGAAAGGAAGAGGCGAACGCGTCACCTTTGTTATGTGCAAATCTAACATTTGCACCCCCTTCCCACCGTTTCAGGCCACCCCCGGGATGTATGAAATGGTGTCCACCCGTGCGCTCAGTCCCCCGTGCCGCCACGGAACCGAGCCACTTCCTGCGGCCGAACCTCACCCGCAGAATGGCCCCAGCTCGTACGCAGGAAGCTCGCCAGCGCGGCGATTTCGGCGTCAGTGAGCACCAACCCGTAAGGCGGCATACCGAACGGCCGCGGGTTGCCGCGCGTGGCCGGCAGGAAGCCGCCGTGCACGATCACCCGGATCAGGTTGGCCGGCGGTTCCATCGTGACGGTGCGGTTGCCGGCCAGCGGCGGCACCATCGTGGCGCCTGTGGCGTTGCGGGCGCCTTCGCCGTTCCTGCCGTGGCAATCGGCGCAGTGCGTTTCGTACAGACTGGCGCCGGTCTCGAGCTGCGCCGGGTCGGGCGCCTTGCGGCTGCTGGCCGCGCTGCGCTGCTGCGGCAGCGACTTCAGGAACACGGCGATGGCACGCAGGTCGTCCTCGCGCAGGTGCTGCAGGCTGCGGTAGACCACGTCGGCCATCGGGCCGAGCGCCGAGCCGCGCGGCGAGGTGCCGTCGCGCAGCAGGGCGATCACGTGCTCCGTCTCCCAGTCGGCCACGCCGGCCTGGTCGGCCGAGGTGAGCGCCGGCGCATACCAGTTGCGCATCGGGATCAGGCCGCCGTCGAGCGACATGCCGCGCTCGGGCGTGGCGCCGAAGAGGTTGCGCCCACCGTGGCAGGCCGCGCAGTGGCCGAGGCCGCGCACGAGGTAGGCGCCGCGGTTCCATTCGGCGCTGCGTGAAGCGTCCGGCTCGAAGCTGCCCGGGCGGAAGAACAGCGCGCGCCACACCGCCAGTGCCGCCTGCGTGCCGTAGGGGAAGTCTAGCGCGTGCGGCGTGGCGGACTGGCGCAACGGCGGCAGGGTGCGCAGGTAGAAGTAGATCGCGTCGCTGTCCTCGCGCGTCACGCGTGACATGTCGGGGTAGGGGAAGGCCGGGTAGAGCAGCCGGCCGTCGAAGGATCGGCCGTGGTGCATCGCCCGCCAGAAGTGGTCGGCGCTCCAGCGGCCCAGTCCGGTGTCGGGGTCGGGCGTGAGGTTGCCGGCGTAGACGGTGCCGAAGGGCGTGGCGATGCCGCGCCCGCCCGCCCAGGGCATGCCGCCGCGCGCGGTGTGGCAGGTCATGCAGTTGCCCACGCGCACGAGGTACTCGCCGCGCGCCACCTGCGCGGGCGTGCCGTCCGCGGGCGCGGCCCCGGCCGGCACGGGCGCTTCGCCGGCCACGTTGAGCCAGGCCACGCCGGCGGCCAGGCCGCCGAGCAGCACGACGAGGAAGACCAGCCAGCGGCCGAGCATCGCCAGCCCTCCTCAGCGCGGCACGCTGCCGCACTCCTGCGGCAGCGGCGCGGGCAGGGCATCGGCCGCCTTCGCCGGCACGGGCACGGGCCGGGTGGCGAGCCAGGCGGCCACGGCGCTCACGTCCTGCGGCGTCAGGGCGCGCGCGATGTCGGCCATGCAGTCGGGCGCATGGGCGCGTCGCTGGCCGTTGGCCCAGGCGCCGAGTTGCCCCTTCAGGTAGTCGCGCGGCAGGCCGAGCAGCCCCGGGATGGCCGGCGCCACGCCGGTCAGTGCCTGGCCGTGGCAGGCGGCGCAGGCCGGCAGCTTGCGTGCCTCGTCGCCTTTGAGCGCCAGAGATTCGCCCAAGGCGAGCGCTTCGCGGGAGTCGCTGGCCGGCGCGGGTGCCGGGTAGGGCAGGTCGATGGTGGCGAAGTGGTCGGCGATCTCGTGCAGGTAGTCGTCGCTCAGGTGATCGACCATGTAGGCCATCGGGCCGTAGCGGCGGCGCCCCTCGCGGAAGTTGACCAGCTGGTTGAACAGGTAGAGCGCCGGCTTGCCGGCGATGCGCGGATGGTAGCCGTCGGGCGCGGCGCGGCCCTGCTGGCCGTGGCAGGCGGTGCAGGCGAGCACGCGCTGGGCGAGGGTGTCCTGCGGCGACGCGGCGAACGAGTGGGCGGACAACAGCAGCCCGGCCAGGGCGGCAAGGAGGGCTCTCATGAACTTGCGGGCGCGCGTTTCCACCATTCGCCGTCGAGATTCAGCTTGAGGAAGTCGATGAAGGTGCTGACCTTGCCCGGCACCAGCTTGGGCGAGGGGAACACCGCGTGCAGTTCCTGCGTGGGCAGGGTGAAGTCGGCCAGCACCGGCACGATGGCGCCGTCGGCCACCGACTCGCGGGCCACGTACCACGGCAGCACCGCCAGGCCCAGGCCGGCGCGGCAGGCGGCCAGCACCGCCGACAGGTTGTTCGAGCGCAGCGTGCCCTTGACGGGCACCGACACCGCCTCGCCGCTGGCGCCGGTGAAGCTCCAGCGGTCGTCGCCCTGCACGCTGCTGTAGACCAGGCAATCGTGATGCGCCAGGTCGGCCGGCGTGGCCGGCGTGCCGCGCCGCGTCAGATACTCGGGCGCAGCCGCGGTCAGCCAGGGGTTGGTGCCGAGGTAGCGTGCACCCAGCGCCGAGTCGGCCAGGCGCCCCATGCGCAGCGCCACGTCCACGCCCTGCTCGACGAGATTGACGTAGCGGTCGTCGAAGCTCAGGTCCAGTGTCACGTCGGGGTGCTCGCGCATGAACTTCAGCGCCAGCGGCGTGACCACGCGCCGCCCGAAGGCCACCGAGGTGCTGATGCGCAGCTGCCCGCGCACCTTGCTCTGCAGCA
>VFQN01002365.1_pt1 | contig 29341 bp, 20 predicted proteins | sample 3512371 | NCBI WGS metagenome assembly VFQN01 (sample SAMN10412370, study PRJNA504923) | tailings metagenome | isolation source: Replicate 2 from Balatoc abandoned mine | place: Philippines: Itogon, Benguet | collected 2017-08-28
CCGACTTCGACGGCGACGGCGACCTGGACCTGCTCTGCGGCGAGTTCCTCGACGGGTTCACGTACTTCGAGAACGTCGGCACCCGCCGCGAGCCGAAGTACGCCGCCGGCCGCCGGCTGAAGACGAACGCGGGCGCGCCGCTCGTCATGGACTTGCAGATGATCACGCCGACGGCGATCGACTGGGACGGCGACGGCGACCAGGATCTCATTGTCGGAGACGAGGACGGCCGCGTGGCGTGGGTCGAGAACACCGGCCGCGTCGCCGACGGTCTGCCGGTGTTCCTGCCGCCGCGCTACTTCCGCCAGGAGGCCGACGAGGTGAAGGTCGGTGCCCTCGCCGCGCCCGCCGCCGTGGACTGGGACGGCGACGGCGACACAGATTTGATCGTCGGCAACACGGCGGGTTACCTGGAATTCCTGGAGAACCTGAGCGGCCCGGGCGTGGAGCGGCCGCGCTGGGCGGCGCCGCGGCGGCTCGAAGCCGACGGGCAGGTGGTGCGTATCCAGGCCGGACCAAACGGCTCGATCCAGGGGCCGTGCGAGGCGAAGTGGGGCTACACCACACTCACCGCCGCCGACTGGGACGGCGACGGCCTGCCGGACCTCGTGGTGAACTCGATCTGGGGCCGCGTGGTGTGGTACCGCAACGTCGGCACGCGCCTCGCCCCGCGGCTCGCCGCCGCGCAACCGGTCGAGGTGCTGTGGAGCGACCCGCAGCCGACGCTGGCGTGGGGCTGGCTCCGCCCGCGCGGCGCCGAGCTCCTGACGCAGTGGCGCACCACGCCGGTAGCCGTGGACTGGGACCGCGACGGCCTGACGGACCTCGTCATGCTCGACCACGAGGGCTATCTCGCCTTTTTCCGCCGCGAGCGCCGCGACGGCCGCCTCGTGCTCCTGCCGCCGGTGCGCGTGCTGTGCGACGACCAGACGCACCCGCTCCGGCTGACGACCGGCACCGCCGGACGCAGCGGGCGGCGGAAGCTGTGTATCGTTGATTGGGACGGCGACGGCAAACTCGACGTGCTGGCGAACGGCCGCAACGCCCTCCTGTACCGCCAGCAACGGGCCGAGCCGGGGCGGTGGATGTTCGAGGCGAAGGGCGACGTGGCCGAGCCGAACATCGAGGGCCACGACACGCACCCGGCGGCGGCGGACTTCGACGGCAACGGCGTCCCCGACCTGGTGATCGGTGCCGAGGACGGTCGTCTCTACTACCTCCGCAACCCGCGGGCGAAGTAGTCGTCTGCCGTAGTGGTCCGTCGACCGGTCGATGTCGGGTGCAGCACTGCCCGGGCGAACGGCCGGTGTGAGCCGGCTGGTCGTTGGTACAGGCACCTGGGACAACCACCAGCCGGCTCACGCCGGCCGTTCGCCCGACCCGACAGTGAGCGATAAACGCACCAGTAGGTCGGGCCAAGGCTTGGCGAGGCCCGACGCGGGGCGCGGGTGAGACCGACCGGAACCGGAACCACGACCCCACGTGGGATTTCGTCCCGGGCGTGTCGTCGTGTGTCGTCTGCGCCCTACGTCGGGCCTCGCGGACTCGGCCCGACCTACGAAAATCCGGACACTCACGCCGCCAAGCCGCCGCGCGAAAGTTCTTGCGACCTTCCACCGCCGCGGGTACACTCTCCCTACCCACCTGCCCTCCGTCTCCTCCCCGGAGCCCGGTCATGCTCGTCGTCCCCGGCCCCGCCTCCGCCGACACTTGTGACGGCGTCACCCGCCGCGACCTCCTCCGCGTCGGCGGTTCCGGCGTACTCGGCCTCACCCTCGGCCAGATGTTCGGGCTCCAGAAGGCCGCCGCGAACCCGACCGCCGGCGGCGGCCCCGGGTTCGGTCGGGCCAAGAGCGTGATCTTCATCTACCTCCAGGGCGGCCCGAGTCACCTCGACCTGTGGGACCCGAAGGACAACGTGCCGGACCGGGTGCGCAGCGTCTTCAAGCCGATCCCGACGAAGCTCCCCGGCACGCACGTCACCGAGTTGCTGCCCCGCATCGCCAACGTGCTGGACAAGACCACCCTCATCCGCTCCGTGAGCTACACGCCGGTCGGGCTGTTCAATCACACGGCGGCGATCTACCAGATGCACACCGGGTACACCACCGACAAGGTGAGCCCGTCCGGCCAGCTGGAGCCGCCGAGCCCGAAGGACTTCCCGACGTTCGGGTCGAACGTCGTCAAGTTCAAGCCGCCGACCGTGCCGATGCTGCCGTTCGTGATGATGCCGCGGCCGCTCCAGGAGAGCAACGTGGTGGGCAAGGGCGGGTCGGCCGGGTTCCTCGGCAAGGCCTACGACCCGTACCTGCTGTACCCGGCCGGCGACGACATGGACATGGCGAAGATGGAGCGCGTCCGCACCGACGACCTCCAGCTCCGCGAGGAGACGACGAGCGCCCGGATGGAGCGCCGCGCGACGCTGCGGGAAACGATCGCCCGCGGCATGCCGGAGGTCGAGGCGGCGGTGGCCCGGCACGACCTGGACAGCTACTACGGGCAGGCGCTGGGGCTGGTGGTGAGCGGCCGCGCCCGCCGCGCGTTCGACCTGACCGCCGAGCCGCCGCAGGTCCGCGAGCGGTACGGGCGGAATACGTTCGGCCAGTGCTGCCTCCTCGCCCGCCGCCTCGTCGAGGCCGGCACCCGGGTGGTCGAGGTGATCTGGCCGAAGGTGGCGAACTCCGACAACCACTCCTGGGACGTCCACACCGGCCTGAGCCAGCGGATGAAGACCCAGTCGGCGCCGATGCTCGACGCCGGCGTGAGCGCCCTGATTGAAGACCTGGACCAGCGCGGGCTGCTCTCGGAGACGCTGGTGGTGGCGGTGGGCGAGTTCGGGCGCAGCCCGCAGCGCGGGGTGAGCACGAGCGGCAACCAGAACTCCGACGACGGCCGCGACCACTGGCCGTACTGCTACACCGGCATCGCCGCCGGCGCCGGGGTGCGCCGCGGGCTGGTGTACGGCCGCAGCGACGCGACCGGGTCGGCGCCGGTGGAGAGCCCGGTCCACCCGACGGACCTGCTCGCGACGGTCTACCACAGCCTGGGCATCCGCCCGGACACGATCGTGTACAACCACCTGAACCAACCGCGCGAGCTGGTGAAGGGCGAGGTGGTGGGCGGCATCCTGAGCTGAGCCGACGCCGCACGCGGACACGACGCGCGGGGGCGAGAGCCCCCGTTTGCGTTTGGTCGATAGGAGTGTCGCGGGGCGCGAGGAGTTGCGTTCCCGTAATACCGCGTGCGTGGTTCCCCGGGGTGTTGCCCCGGGCTACGGAATCTCACCCCGTTGGGGTGAAGAGGAGCGGTTCGATTGGTGGGGCCGGCGGGACGCCGGCCTGGGCTGTAGCCGGCGGTACGCCGGCCCCACCGGGCTGTATCGCGGCGGGTTTTCAGGCCAACGGCCTGAGATTCGATAGCCCGGGGCAACGCCCCGGGGAGTGAGCCGGGCGGTGTCGGTGTGGGTAACGCATCCGTGACCCCGCGAACGCCGCCCGGGGCGTTGCCCCGGAGTTCTCTCATCCCATCCCCTTCGGGGGGAAGACCCATGCCGGCCGGCTTCAGGCCAACTGCCTGGCAGCCCAAGGCGGCGCCCGGCGCGGCGGTTGCATCACCCCGCCGGGGGTGACGCATGGGCAAGACGAAGCAGTCGTTCGACGTGGCGGAGGCTCTGGAGAAGCTGCGGGCGGCGACGGCGGGGCTCCCGAAGGCGGCGCTGTTCGAGCTCGCGGCCGAGGGGCACACGTCCGTCTTCGAGCAGCTCGTCGCCTGTGTCGTGAGCATCCGCACCTACGACGAAGTGACCCTCCCCGCGGCGCGCCGGCTGTTCACCGCGGCGCCGACGCCGGCGGACGTGGCGGCGCTGTCCGAGGCCGAGATCGACGCGCTCATCCGCCCCTGCACGTTCCACGAGCCGAAGGCGAAGACCATCCGCGACATCGCCCGCCAGACGGTGGACGACCACGGCGGCACGCTGCCGTGCGACCCGGAGGTGCTGCTCGGGTTCCGCGGCGTCGGCCCGAAGTGCGCGAACCTGGCACTGGGCATCGCCTGCAACCTGCCGCTGATCGGCGTGGACGTTCACGTCCACCGCGTCACGAACCGCTGGGGGCTGGTGCGCGAGCGGACATCGGAGAGGACAATGGCGGCGCTACAGGAAGAACTGCCGCGCGAGAACTGGGTGGAGATCAACGCGCTGCTGGTGCCGTTCGGCAAGCACGTCTGCACCGGCGTGAAGCCGAAGTGTTCGGCGTGCCCGCTGCTCGACATGTGCCAGCAGGTCGGTGCGACGGTGACGCGGTGACCGTCAGCGCCACGCCGGGCGGTGCCGCATCAGAACGGAGTGGAGCAATCCCGTCTCGTCCGGCCGAATCTCCACGTCCGGGAACGCGGCCCGGACCTCGGTGAGGAACTGCTCGCGGGTCATGGAAGCTGGCCCCACTGACGGCGGCGCGGTGGGCCGTCCTCCGTAGGTCGGGTCGAGTCTTCGAGACCCGACGCGGCGATACGAATGTGTACGGAGGATGAGGAGAAGCCCGAACCCTCGTGGGTTCGGGCTACACGCCGCCACGTCAAGCACCCGCGCCTCCACGTCGGGTCTCGAAGACTCGACCCGACCTACGGAAGTCCCGAGCCGCCCGCCGTCAAATCTCCGCCAGCTTCTCGGTCGAGTCGCCGAACGCCGGCAGGCGGACGCCGGCCTTCTCCAAGAGCGACAGGTACAGGCTGCACATCTTGCGGTTCGGCTTGCCGAGGTAGTCGAGGATGCGGCCGGTGCGGATCTGCCCGCCGCCCTTCCCGAGCAGCACCACCGGCAGTTGGTCGTTGTTGTGGGCGCCGCTCATCATGCTCGACGCGAACAGGATCATGCTGTTGTCGAGCAGCGTGCGGTCGCCCTCCTGCACGGCGTCGAGGCGCTGCGCGATGTACGCGAGTTGCTGCACGAAGAACTGGTTCACCTTCAGCCAGTCGGCGTTGTCGGTGTGGCTGAGCAGGTGGTGGATCATGTAGTCCACGCCGAGGTGCGGGAACCGCAGCGACGAGTGGTCGTTGTTGAGCTTCAGCGTGCAGACGCGGGTGGTGTCGGTGCGGAACGCCAGCACCAGGATGTCGCACATCAGCCTCATGTGCTGGTCGATGTCCTGCGGGACGCCGCCGGCCGGGCGCGGCACGTCCGGCGCGGCGAGCGTCGGCCGCCAGCCCTGGAGCCGACCGGACTGCCCGGCGCTCGTGATGCGCTGCTCCACGTCCCGGACGCTCGCCAGGTACTCGTCCAGCCGGCGGCGGTCGGCCGCGCTGACGTTGCGCTGTACCCCGCGGGCGTCTTCCAGCACGGCGTCAAGGACGCTCTTGTCGGCGCGGCCCACGTCGTCGCGGAACAGGCGGTCGAAGGCGAGGGCGGGGTAGAGTTCGAGCGGGGTCGGGGCGGTGGCGGAGCTCCACGAGATGTGGGAGCTGTAGATCATCGAGTAGTTCTTGTGGATGGCCGCGATCGGCGGCTCGCACCCGAGCACGAGGCTCGGCACCTTCGTCTGCCCGCGGGTGCGCTCGGCGAGCACCTGGTCGCAGCTGACCCCGGAGCGCACCTCGCCGCCGGGCGCCAGGTGGGCGCCGGTGAGGAGGTTCCCCGTCTGGCAGCTGTGGATGCCGCCGATGAGCGCCTCGGCGTTGTACAGCCCGCGGATGAAGTTGAGCTTGTCGCGGTGGGGGACGAGCGGTTCGAGCACCTTGCCGAACTCGAGTCCGCGGCCTTCGTCCTTGGCCCACCACTCATTGCGGTGGAACCCGTTCCCGCAGAACAGCGCGGCGAACCGGACCGGCGCCGCGGACGGCCCGCGTGCGGGCGCCCCGTCGTCGCCCCAGACGGGGGCGGATTCGAGCCACGGCAGCGCCATCGACACGCCGACGCCGCGGAGGAACGTCCGCCGGGAGAGGGGCTGGGTGATCCGCATGGGGCACCTACGTTCGTCGGTTCGGGTTATCGGAGGCTCGCACGGCGTCCTCCCATTGAATCGTGTGATCGAGATTTCTGAGGCGTAGTTTCGCGCCCCTCACGTTCGGGTCGTAGCCGTGCTGCGAAATCGCGTGCTCGATGATCCGCCGAATGATCCGACTCGTGATAACGATCTGATCGCGGGCGGAAGTCCACGGACCGTTTTCGGGACCAATCCACGTTTCGTCGTATCTCAGGTTGCCGCAGATATAGGGGCCGGTGCTGTTCGCGGGCCAAATCCCGATCGAGATATACCCATCGTTACCGGTGGCCCGCCAACGGTATTCGGTATCGTTCACCACGATCCGGCGGCTACCGCTTTCCGCGGCGCATGCTCATCACTCCGCATCTTGTCCGCGCACCATCTTGAACTGCGGGCTGCGCACGATCGCCTGCACCGCCGCCGTCACGCGACCGTCGTTGCGGTTCAGTTCCGCCACCATTTCGTCGAGCAGGGCCGAGTCGGAAAGCGTCACCGCCCTCCCCAGAGCATACCCCAGAAGCCGGCGACAAAACAGCCGCACCACCACGTCGCGCTTGCGCGTCAGCAGGTACGTTCGGAGGCCGTCGATGCCGTCGAACGTGGTGCCGTCGCGGAGCGTCGCCTTCGTGTCCACGGCGAGGCCGCCCAGGTCCTTCTCGCGGAAGCGGCCGATCGGGTCGTACTTCTCCAGCGCGAACCCGAACGGGTCGATGCGGACGTGGCACGTCGCGCAGCTCGCGTCCTTCGCGTGCCGCTCCACCTGCTGGCGCATCGTCAGCTTGTCGGCGCCCTCCGTCTCGGGGAGTTGGGGCACGTTCGCCGGCGGGCGCGGCAGCTTCTCGCCGAGCAACGTCTCCACCACCCAGTTGCCGCGCAGCACCGGGCTCGTCCGCGACGCGCCGGACTGGCGGGCCTGTACGCTCGCCAGTCCGAGAACCCCGCCGCGGCCGTACTTCTTCACGCCGTCGACCTTGCGGAACTCGGGGCCGGTCACGCCCGGGATGCCGTAGTGCTTCGCCAGCCCCTCGTTGAGGAACGTGTGGTCGGCGTCGAGCAGCGCCGTCACCGGCCGGCCGGTGCGGAAGAAGTCGTCGAAGAAGCGGATCGACTCCTCGTAGATCGCACCGCGGAGCGTGGCGTCGAACGTCGGGAACAGCGCCTCGTTCTTCTCCTTCAGCTCGTCGAACCCGCGCACGTGAATCCACTGCGTCCCGAACTCGATCGCCAGCGCCCGCACGCGGTCGTCGGCGAGCAGCCGCGTCACCTGCGCGGTCAGCACCGCCGGGTCGCGCAGCTTCCCCTCCGCGGCGAGGCGGCGCAGCTCGTCGTCGGGCGCGCTCGCCCACAGGAAGTAGCTCAGGCGCGTGGCGAGTTCCCAGTCGGTGACCGGGCCGGCGGCGCGGCCGGGCGGCGCCTGTTCGACGCGGAACAGGAACGCCGGGGCCACCAGCACCCGCGCCAGCACGCCGCGGAACGCCTCGTCGTGCCCGGCGCCCTTCGCCCGCACGGCACGGTACAGGTTCAGCAGGCCGGCCTTCTCGTCGCCGGCGAGCGGGCGGCGGTAGGCACGTTCCGCGAAGCGCAACAGCGCGTCGAGTTGCTTCGGCTCGGCCGCGGCCTCGTCTTTGACCAGCGCGTCGGCCTTCGCCTGGAACGCCGGGCGGAGGCCGACGAAGAACAGCTCCATCGCCTTCGGCTGGTCCTGCGTCACGTAGCCAATGAACTGAGGCAGGAAGTCGCGCTCGGCCACCGGCTGTCGGCTGACGAAGCGGTGCTCGGTCCACAGGTGGTCGAGCAGCTTCACCTGCTCGGCGCTGAGGAACAGCCGGCGCAGCGGCTCGTCTTCCTGGTGGAACATCCGCAGCGACACGACTTCGTCGGTCGGCACCACGTTCGGGAAGGCGACGTACAGCGGGAACACCGCGCGGAAGGCGTCGTGCCCGGCCTTGAGCTTCGCGTAGCCGGCGCCGCCCGGCGCCGCGAGCACGCCGCTCGCCGCCGCCCCGTTCCCGGACGCCTTGACCCGCACCACGCGGTCGCCGAGCGGGCTGTCGGCCGCCGCGTCCACGACGAACTCGCGCCCGGCGAGCAGCGCCGCGGGGAGGCGGATCTCGGTCGGCGCGCCCGCCGGCGCGACGAGATCGGGGCCGGTGAAGCGGTCGCGCGGCAGCGCGAACGCCGGGCCGGCGGGGCGCGGCACCGCGACCCGCGACAGGTCGACGCCGGTGAACAGCGGCCCCTCGGCAGTGACGAGGCGGTCGTACACGGCGCGGTCCGGACTCTTCGGGTCGGCCGGGCGCGGGCCAGACAAGAGCGCCTGCACCTTCGCCGCCAGCTCGGTCGCCTCGGCGGCCTTCGACTCGTGCCCGGCGACGGCGCGCCAGCGGCCGAGGAGCGAGTCGGGCGGGACCGGGGGCGTCGCCTTGTCGCTCGGGCCGCGGGCGAAGCTCCACGTGTCGGCGTTGCCGCGCCGGTCGGCGTGCGGGTTCCCGGCCGTGATGTTCCCGGACACGTCCGCCGCGAGGTCCCACACGGTCGGCGCCGCGGTGCCGCGGCCGGTGCTGATCTTGAACGACACCGCGGTCATGTCGCAGACGTGGTTGCCGTCGCGGGCGTCCACGACCAGTACGATCTGGTCGCCCTTCTCGATGGTGACGCCCTTCGGCGTCATGGTCTCGGCCTTGCCGAGATCGACCGCGCCGCGGCCGAGTACGACGGCGCGGCCGGCGGTGCGCCGTTCGACGCGCCATGCCACGCCGTTCCCGCAGGCCGGGTGCGCGTGCGCCACCGTCGCCTCCACCGTCACCGCCCCGCCCTTCGGGCTCGTCCACACGACCGCCACGAACTCCTGCGGCAGCGGGTGGACGCCGATCCCGCGCGCCGGGATGCGGCCCGGGATGAGTTCCTCCTTGTCGGAGCTGTTCGCCACGACGACCGGGAGGTCGGTGCCGGCCTTGCGCCAGCCCGTGATCGCCGGCTTGCCGGCAGGCGACGGCGACTTCTCGGTGAGGAGGTCGAGCGGCGCCGCGATCGCGTCCGTGCTACCATCCGGCCGCGGGACGGCGACGAACTCGGCCCAGCGGCGGAGGTACGTCGGGTCGATGCCGAAACCGGCGGCGACCGTCTCCAGTTTCGCCTTCGTCTTCGGCGACGCCAGTGCGGCCGCGGCGCCGAGGTACTTGGCGGTGTCGGCGAACGCGGTGCGCGGGTCGGTCTCGTAGGTGCTAGCGTAGTCGCGGTAGTCACGGAGGAGCAGCGCCGGCCGGCCGGCCGCCTCGAACCGCGGCCGCTGCCACACCACCTTGCCGTCGCCCTGCGCTTCGAGCCGCACCACCACCTCCGACTGCCCCGGCGTGGCTTTCGCGGTCAGCCGGAGCGGCACGCGGTCGACCGCCGGCGGGTCGACGGCGAGCTGCCGCGCCTCGTTGAGCGCGAACCCGGCGCCGTCCGGCCGCATGTAGCTGCCGATTCGCGTCGTCGTCCACAGCGCGGCCTGCCACGCGGCGACCTCGGCGGCGAGGGCCGGCACGTCCTTCTCGGTCGCCGTGCGCCACTTTGCGCGAACCTCGTCGAGCGGGTGCGACGGCGTGTCGTCGCGGAGGACGCGCACGAGTGCTGAGAGGTACTTCGGGTTCAGCTTCTCGGCCGCGGCGACGGCCTCGGGCGTGGCCGCGCCGCTCAGCAACTTCTCGCGGTGCTTGACGCTCGCGGCGAGGTACGGGGCGGGGTTCAGCTTGCCCTCGGGCGGCGCGACGCCGGCGTAGAACCGGCGCAGCGTGGCGGTGGCCTCGTCGGTCCAGTCGCGGCGCGTCTTGGCGGGTGAGAAGCGGAAGCCGTCCGGCAGCAGGACCGCGTGGTCGGCGATCTCCTTCGCGGCGTTGAGGTACTTGGCGAACAGCGCCGGCGAGACGTCGGCGAGCGCCTCGGCGGCGTTGGTGAACCCCTCGCCGGCGGCGCCGTCGGCGGGGAACTCGCGCGCCGGCCGCAGGTCCACGCCGGTGAGGTCGCGGACGGTGTAGTCGTACTCCGAGTTGCTGAGCCGCCGCAGCGGCACGTGCCCCGGGTCGCCGGCGCGGCCACGGGCCTCGGCGTCGAGGAACGCCCGCACCCACGCGACGAGCCGTTTGCGCTCGGCGGCGGTCGGCTGCTTCCCGCCGGCGGGCGGCATCTCGCCGGCCTCGACCTGCTCGGCGACCTGCTCCCACACCTTGAGGTCTTTGCGGAGGTCGGCGGCGGCCCCGAACCGTTCGAGGTCGAGGCTTCCCTTCTTCTTCTCCGCCGAGTGGCAGTTGAGGCAGTACGTCTTGAGCAGCGGCCGGACCGCGTCGAAGTCGGCGGCGGGTGCCGGCGGCTGGGCGCGGGTTCCGGTGAAGGCGGCAAACCCGGCGGCGACGACGAGGGCGGCGCCGGCCAGGGAGGAGAGACGGCCCATGCGGGCACCTCGCGGCGGGGGCCGTCATTCTACGCGACGGGCGAGCACGGGGCACGCGCGAACCAGAATGCGGTGGGGCCGGCGTCAGTCCGCCATGTAGTGCCCGGGGCGGGCGTGCGGGTCGCGGCCCGCGACGATGTCCTCGAACCACGCGACCAGCCGGGGCAGCGCGTCCGGGATGTTCCGGCGGTGGAAGAAAGCGTCCAGGTTCATCCAGTGCCCGCCGACGTTGAGCACGTCGGCGCGCTGCTCGCCGACCGGGAGGCCGGCGGCGCGGGCGGCTTTCACGACCTCCCGGACGAAGCCGGCGAACGCCTGCCGGTCGCGGCTCAGCAACGTCTGAATCTCCGGCGATGATATCTCGCGCATCCGGGCCACCGCGTCGCGGCGGACGAAGTGATCGGTTTCGAGCACCCGTTCCCACTCCGCGAGGTTGGTCGCGTCGAGCAGCTGGATCGCGTAGTTCCACTCCCCGTTGGTCCCGGCCGTCGCCAGCAGCGCCCGCGCGGCGTCGTGGTCCGCCGGCGGGCGGGGCGCATCGGGCGCGTAATCCCCCTCCGCCGCCTGGAAGAACACGTCGGCCGACTCGCCGGCGTCGATCGCCTGGAGCAACCCATCCGCAAACCCGTCCAGGGTGCGGTACAGCACCCGGCTGCTGTCGTCGTGCGGGAGCAACAGGACGCGCGGCCCGAGTGGGCCGCGCACGGCCGCGACGACGTAGTTCGACTGGTGGTCATCGAGTACCGGGACGACGCCGCGCCCGGCGAGCCAGTCGCCCCACGTGTTGCCGTCGTCGAACGCGGCGAGGAGTTCGGTGGGGCCGGGGACGTGCGCGTCGAGCGCGCCGAGCGCGACACCGTCGGCCGCGGCCCACAGCCGGAGGAGTGGGTCGGGGAGCGCCACCCCGAACCGCGCCGCCAGCCCGGCGACGGCCGCCGGCTCGGGGCGCGGGCCGGGCGCGACGCGGAGGCGGGCGTGCAGCACATCGAGCGCATCGGGCATGGCGGTCCTCGGCGGTTCGCGGTGTAACTTCGCGGACTCGACCCGGTCACGCCCGCCGGCCCCACCGGGCGGATGCACCACTCCGGCCCTACTCCGTCTTGCGATAGTGATCGACCAGCGGGTAGCGCGCCGCGTACAGCGCGAAGGCGAGGGTTGCGGCGAACGCGAAGGCGGCGAAGAAGAACATCTGGAACCCCATCACGCTCACGCCGGACTGCCGGATCGCGTCGATCACGGTTTCGTCCCGCACGGCCTTATTCACCAGCAGCACCCACAGATTGCCGACCGTCACCGACAGGCTCCAGAACGCCAGGATGGCGCCCTTCATCGGCCTCGGCGCCTGGCTGTACGCGAACTCCAGCCCGGTCGCCGACACCAGCACCTCGCCGAGCGTCAGCAGCGCGTAGGGCAGCACCTGCCACCCGATCGACACCGGCCCGCCGCCGTCGATCACCAGCTGGAGCACGCCGGCCGCGACCCACGACAGGCCGGACAGCGCGATGCCGGTCCCCATGCGGCGCAGCGGCGTCGGCTCGATCCCGCGCCTGCGCAGAGCGGGGTACAGGACGAGGTTGTTGAACGGGATCAGCAGCATCACGAGGATCGGGTTCAGCGCCTGCATCTGCGCCGGCTCGAACCACGCCGGCTTCGTCATCCCGTTCGCCTGGAGCACCCACGTCGAGGCCTTCTGGTCGAACAGCGACCAGAACGGCGTCACCAGCGCGAACAGCACGAGGATGCGCAACACGCTCCGCGCGCCCTCCACGGCATCGGCCGGGTGCGCCGCCCGCGCGCGGTCGAGCTGCCACCACGTCCCCACACCGGCGAAGCCGATCGCCGCCACCAGCGCCAGGCACCACCACTGCGCCACGCCGAGGATCGGGTGCGCGCTCGTCAGCATCCGCCCGAGGTCGACGAACCCGAGCACCACGCCCGCCACCGCCGCGACAGCGCCGACGAGCGCGAGGACCAGCCCCGACCGCCCCTCCCCCGGCGCGGCGAGCGCGCTACGGGCGACGCGCACGAACGAGTCCGGGTGCGGCGGCGCCGGCGGCACGTCCACGTACAGCTTCCGCCCGAGCCAGAGGATGACGGTGGAGACGAACATCAGGACGCCGGGGACGCCGAACGCGACCGCCGGCCCGTAGTGGCGCAGGAACGCCGGCATGAGCAGCGACGCGAAGAACGCCCCGAAGTTGATGATCCAGTAGAAGGCGTCGAACACCACCTTCGCCAGCGACTTGTTCGACTGGTCGAACTGGTCGCCGACGAACGCCGACACGCACGGCTTGATCCCGCCCGACCCGAGCGCGATGAGGACCAGCCCGAGGTAGAACCCGGACTTCTCGGTCACGAACGCCGCCAGGCACGCCTGCCCGACGCAGTAGACGAGGCTGAGGTAGAGGATGGTGCGGTACTTCCCGAGGAAGCGGTCGGCGACCCAGCCGCCGAGAAGCGGGCAGAAGTACACGCCTAGGACGAACGTGTGGAACACCTCCTTGGCCGCCCCCTCGCGCTCGGCCTGCGGCACGAGTTCGGTGGCGCCGAACAGCAGTGCCGACGACGCCAGAAACGGCGTGAGGATGTTCCGCATCCCGTAGAACGAGAAGCGCTCGCACCCCTCGTTCCCGATGATGTACGCGATCTGCCGCGGCATCGTCCCGCGGCCCGGGGCGGGCGGCGGCACGGCCTCGGCCGGCGCGGTTTCGGTCGGTACGGACACGTCGAATCCCCCGCGGGTCGGGCCGGGTACGCTTCCGGGAGGATACCCGATCGGCCGGCGACGGACACGGTTTCTTCAAGGTCGGCCGCCGGGCGGCGAATCACCCGGCGGCCCCATCCCCGAGGAGAGGTTCCGATGACACGCATCGCGGCGGCGGTCCTGACGGCCGGGTTCGTGACGGCGGCGGTGGCGACGGCCCAGCCGGACGACGCGAAGGCGGCCCGCGCCCTGGTGGACAAGGCGATCAAGGCGCACGGCGGGGCGGAGAACGTGGCGAAGTACAAGGCGTCGGTCACCGGGTTCAAGGGCACGTTCCACGGCATGGGGGCGGAGATCCCCATGACCGGCGAGCTCTCCATGTTCGGGGCCGAGCGCGCGAAGGCCGACATCGAGGTCGAGGCCGGCGGGCAGAAGTTCCGCGTCGTCAACGTCGTGGACGGGGACAAGGGGTGGACGAAGCTCGGCGACGCCACGAAGGATCTGGGCAAGGACGAACTGGCCGAGGCGCGCGAGACCCAGCACGCCGGGTACGTCGCCACGCTCGGCCCGCTCGTCTCCGGCAAGGGGTACACGCTCGCCACCGCCGGCGAGTTGCTCGTCAACGACAAGGCGGCGCTGGGCGTGAAGGTGTCGGCGAAGGGGCGGCGCGACGTGACGCTGTACTTCGACAAGGAGACCGGCCTCCTCGCCCGGTACGACTCGACCGTCAAGGACGAGGGGAGCGGGCGCGAGGTGACCGAGGAGACGACGCCGAGCGACTACAAGGACGTGCAGGGGACGAAGCAGGCGGTGAAGTTCGTCGTGAAGCGCGACGGGAAGCTGTACATGGAGGGCGAGGCGACGAGCCACACGCTCTCCGAGTCGCTCGACGCCGGCACCTTCGCCCGGCCGTGAGCGGCACAGAATCCCGGGCAAAACCCGCGAACGCCGGGCGCGCCCCGGCGTTCGCCCCGGGTAGAGCGGTGAGGCGGTCTGTAACGGCCACGCCGTCGGGGTTCGACAGGTTCGACTGCTGGGCTCGTACCTCACTTCTCTGGCGGGACAGCGGCAAGTGGTGGTGTGACCTGGGACTTTCGTCGCCGGCGAAACATCAACTCCCCGACCAGAACGACGAGTGCGATGGCCGCCGGGATGCGCGGGACCGTGGGCCGCTCGAAAATCTGGTACACCGGTGCCTGTGGGGGAAACGTGATTGCCAGCCCCTTCCAGTTATACCCCGTCTCGAACCCATTCGGCCGACACGCGAGTAAGCCGTACCGGCTGTCGAAGAGGACTGCGCGGCCGTCCTGGGTGCCGAGGAACGAGACGTAGTGGTTGCCGTTGACGTGTAGGATGGCCGGCTCGTCCCGCTTTACCGGTGTGTGCCGGTCTACCCGTCGAGCGGCGATTACTCGAGTAGGTGGTAGGATGGCCGGCTCGTCCCGCTTTACCGGTGTGTGGAAGTCGGTCCGTACGGCCCGGACCCGCGTGCCGTATCGCTCGGCGAGGGGGAGGAGTTGTTCCGTCGAGACCCCCTTCAGCTCGATCGGGGCGAGGTCTGTAAGGACGCGCCCGAGTCACATCGGGTCGGCGCGGCGGGCGCTCATCACGAAGCAGTACGCCCCGCACGCGCTGTCGAAGGGCGCGCCGGCGATCGGCCCAGAAGCTCGCGGTGGCCGAGGTCGCCCGCCGCCTCAACATGGGCGAGAATCTCCTCCGCACCGGGAAGAAGGCGTTCCTCGGGCGCGGCAGCGACGCCTTCCCCGGGCACGGCAACCCGACCCCGGCCGACGACGAGTTGCGGCGCTGCGGGCCGAGAACGCCCGCCTCAAGGCCGAGCGGGACCTGCTAAAAAACGCCGCCGCGTACTTCGCCAACCCGCCGAGCCGACCTTCCGGCTCATCGCCGACCACGCCGGGGAGTGGCCGGTCCGGTGGCTGTGCGAGGCCCCGGAGGTGTCGGCCAGCGGGTACTACGCCTGGGCCGCCCGGCCCGACCGCCCGACCGAGGAGTGGCGGCCGGAGTTGGTCGCGGCGATCGAGGAGGTTCACGCCGAGGTGGAGCAGCGGTACGGCAGCCCGCGGATGACGGCCGAGTTGAAGGCCCGCGGGCACGAGTGCCCGGGGAACACGGTGGCCGACCTCATGCGGGAGCACGGCATCCGGGTCCGGACGCCGAAGCGGTTCGTCCGGACGACCGACTCGAGCCACCGCCTGCCGTGGCCGAGAACCTGCTGGCCCGCGGCTTCGCCCCGGCGGGGCCGAACGAGTCGTGGTGCGCGGACCTCACCTCCATCCCGACGGGCGAGGGGTGGCTGTACCTGGCCGTGGTCGAGGACCGGTTCCGCCGGATGGCCGTGGGGCGGTCTATGGCCGAGACGATGGAGAGCCGCCTGGTAGTCGATGCCCTGGGGATGGCGTTGGCCCGCCGCCCGGGTGCGGGGTTGCTGGCGCACTCGGACCGGAGCCGCCCGTACGCCCGCGACCACGACCCGCGGGTGCTGGCGAGCGAGGGGATCACCTGCCGCAGGAGCGGGGTCGGGCAGTGCCGGGGCAACGCCCCGGTCGAGAGCTTCTTCGGGCGGCTGAAGGGCGAGTTGGGGGTCGAGGTGCTCGCCACCCGCGGCCGGGAGCGGGCGGTGCTGTTCGAGCACCTGGAGGTGTTCGACAACCGCGCCCGCCGTCACTCCTCCCTGGGGTTCGTGTCCCCGGCCGAGTTTGAACGGGCGCACAGCCAGACCCACCGTTAACTCCGTGTCCACTTTTCGTGGGGAAGATCGTGTGGCGGCGCCCGCTGGGCGTCGGCCAGCCGTTGCCGCCGCTGCCGTTACCGCTGAGTGTCCATCAAGCCGTCGTCGTGGATCTGGAAGAGACGTACCAGCGGGCGGCCAAGCGGGCGTACTTGGCCTGACCGCGTTCCCCCGCTCCGTGGGGAACGCGGTCACATCCTCGATCGTCACCGTGTCTCTGGCACGGCCCACACCAGCGCCGTGCCGTCCTCGCCGCCGGTCGCCAGCCGACGGCCGTCCGCGCTCCACGCCATCGCCAGCACGCGCGACGGGGCGCCGTCCAGCCGGCCGAGGCGCTCGCCGTCGGCCGTCCGCCACACGTGGATGCCGGTGCCGGTGAACGCGGTGCTGGTGGCGAACCGCGACCCGTCCGGGCTGAACACCAGTGGCCAGTGCGTCTCGTCGGGCGTGTCGATGCGGCGGAACAGCCGGCCGGTTTGGGCGTCCACCAGGACGATGCACGTATTCTGGATCACGTACCCGAGCACGCGCCCGTCGGGGCTCGGGTACAGAAACGTGTTGCCCGACGGGTCCGGCGGCAGCACGTTCGACTCGAAGAAGTCGGCGCGGCCGAGTTGCTTGCCGGTACGGGCGTCGAGCGTGACGAGATCGGTCCAGCCGGCCCGCACGCGGTCGCCGGCGAGCACCACGCGGCCGGGCGGCCAGTCGGCGGGTAGTTCCGTGTCCCACAGCATCTTCGTCGCCGGCACGTCCCAGAGTTGCAGGTGAATGCGGTCGTTCTTCGTGACCGGCAGTGCCAGCCTCGTGCCGTCCGCCGACAGGTCGAAGCCGCACCAGCCGAACCCCGCCTTGCGGTCCGGGTCGGACACGCTCAGCAGCTTCTTCCCGCTCGCCGCGTCGAACACGGCGACCGTGCGGCGCGGGTCGGTGATGACGTTCGGCCCGGCGGCCACGACGCGGCCGTCGACACTGAAGGCGGTGTAGCCGGCGAACTCGGGGTGCGTGAACGTGGCGGTCGGACGCCCGGTCGCGGCGTCCCAGGTGCGCATCTCGGTCTCGTCGGCGGTACGGACCGTCTTCCCGTCGGGCGAGAACGCGAGGCTGTCTATCGCCTTCGTGTGCCCGTCGGTGCGAGGGCGGGCCTTGCCGGTGTCCGCGTCCCACAGCGTCACGATCCCGCCCCAGCCGACGCTCGCCAGGGTCGTGCCGTCGGGCGACGCGGCGAACGCGCGGATGCCGTGATCGGCCGCGGCGGACCAGAGGAGCTTGCCGTCGGCGAGCCGCCACCGCCGCAGGTCGGACCGGGCGAACCGGTCGACCGAGTCGACCACCCCGACCACCGTCCCGTCGCGCAGGCAGTGGACGGAGCGCACCGGCGCGTCCGCGGCGATGCGGCGCGCGAGCTTCCCCGTCTCCAGGTTCCACGTCGCCACTTCCGACTCCGGGTGGTCGGTCGAGCGCGAGCCGCCCTCGGGCAGCTTCTCGCGCTCCTGCCGGTTCACCGCCGCCGCGACCGTCTTCCCGTCCGGCGCCACCGACACCCCGCCCGTGCCGCCGCCGGGCGCGGTCAGCGCCGCCACCTGCCGGCCGGTCGCCACGTCCCACATGTCCAGTTGCAGCCGGTCGAGCGTGCCGACGACGAGGCGCTTGCCGTCCGGGGTGAACGCGACGTGGCGGAACACCCGGCCGTTGTCGTCGAACCGGCGGAGGAGCTTGCCGTCGGGGAGCGAGTAGAGCGACACCTCGGCGCAGTACTGGATGGCCACCGTCTTCCCGTCCGGGCTGACGGCTCCGCTGAGCGAGTACGGGCCGGGCTGTGGGTCGCGGTACGTCGCCGGGAACCCGCCCAGCGACTTGCCGGTGGTCAGGTCCGTGACCTTCGCGGTGTAGAGCACGTCGTTCGCGGCGTCATTCTCCCGGTTGAAGAGTTCGACCGCGAGTGCGCCGCCCGGCGCGACGACGGTGAGGTGCCGGTAGCCCTTCTCGCGCTCCCGCTCCGACACCTCGACCCCGCCGCCCGGCACCGCCCACGCGCTGACCGCCGCCGGGCCGATCGCCGCGAGCCGCTTCCCGCCCGCCGCGAACGCGAGCTTCTCTACCTCACCCGGGTGGCGGAACGCCGGCGATCCGAGGCGGGCGACGGCACCCTTCGGCAGACCGGTCTGCTCCGGCGCGGCGACCGCCGTGGGGCGCGGGTTCGGCGGCGGGTCGTCCGTTTGCCACACGCCAGCCGCAGCGACCGCGGTGCCGACCCCGAGCCCCGCCACCAGCGCTGCGCGAACCCACCACGTCGTCGCCGCCATCGCCAGGTCCTCCGCGATCAGGGGGGAAATCGACAAAGGGACCGGCCCACCTCGGAGTGCCGCGTCGAGCACCGCCGGCCGCGCTGACGCGACCGGCGCGACGGCCAGCCCGGCGAGCACCGCCGCCGGCGCCACCCCGCGCCGCTCCAGTCGCCGGCGCAGCGCTTCGCGCCCGCGGTCGAGCCGGCGGCGGAGCGTGCGGACGCTGGCGCCGCACACCCGCGCCGCCTCGTCCTGCGTGCGCCCTTCGAGGTAGCACAGCACCAGCGGCAGCCGCTCCGCCTCCGGCAGCGCCGACAGCTCCTCGTCGAGCACGCGCAGCAGTTCGTCCGCCATCACCGCGACCGTCGCGTCCGGCACCGTGCGCGAATCCGCCGGCGGCGTGGCGCGGGCCGTAGCCGCCGCCTTCCGGCCGACCCGCAGCGCGACGCCGAACAGCCACGCCGCGAGCCGGTCCGGGCGCGACACGGCGGCGGCCTTGCGGGCGAGGACGAGCCAGACGCCCTGTTCGGCGTCGGCAGCGAGGTGCGGGTCGCGGCAGCAGCGCCGGCAGACGGCGCGGACCATCGGCCCGTGCCGGTCGAACAGCGCGGTGAACGCCGCCTCCTCGCGCGCCCCGGCGAACCGGGCGAGGAGCGCGGCGTCCGACTCGGCACTGTCGGTGCCGAGTGCGCGAACGAGCGAGGACGTGCTGACCACCGACGCCTCCACCGCGGGGCGAACCGATACCCTTCGCTTATGCTGCCGCGTGGCGGGCGAAAGCGGACACAAAATCGGAGAAAGTTGCTGGGCGCCTTGTCGGGGTGGGGCCGGCGTCCCGCCGGCCGGAGTTCAGGCCGGCGGGACGCCGGCCCCACCAACACGAGGGCATCGCCCCCGAACCTCGGCCCCGCCGGCGTGTCTGCTCCCGAACCCGCCCCGCCGGAGGCCGCCGTCATGGGCGCGTCGCGCGACGAGTTCGTGAAGTACCCGCGCACCCCGCACCTGTTCGGCTCGCGCGGCACGGACGACGACAAGCACCTGTCGCCGCGCGACACCGCGGCCGCCCTCGCCGACCCGTCGCTGGTGGTCGAGGAGAAGCTCGACGGCACCAACGTCGGCCTCCACCTCACCGCCGCCGGCCGGCTCGTCCTCCAGTGCCGCGGGCACGAGATCACCGCCGGGATGCACCCGCAGTACGACCTGTTCAAGCAGTGGGCGACCGGCACGCGGCCGGTGCTCGAGGCGATGCTCGGAGACCGGTTCATCCTGTTCGGCGAGTGGCTCTACGCCCGCCACTCGGTCCACTACCGGGCGCTGCCGCACTACTTCTTCGAGTTCGACATTTATGACAAGACGGCCGGCGCGTTCCTCGACCTGGAGCAGCGGCTGGCGATGCTGGAGGGAACCGGAATCCACACGGTCCCGGTGCTGCACCGCGGCGCGATTGCGGAGGCGGAGTTGCGGGCGCTCGTCGGCCCGTCGCGGTTCGACAGCGCGTTCGACAACCCGCTCACCGGCCGCACCGACGACGTCATGGAGGGGCTGTACCTGCGGACCGAGGCCGGCGGCCGGGTGACGGCGCGGGCGAAGTTCGTACGCCCGGAGTTCGTGGAGAAGGTGAAGCAGAGCGAGCACTGGCAGCACCAGGCGATGGTGCCGAACCGGCTGGCGGCCGGCGCGGGGATCTGGTCATGACGACGTGGGACGAGGTCGAGCGGGCGGCGGTCGCCGACGTACTCGGGTGGGCGGAAGCCCGACCCTGGGCGCGGGCGATGGCGGCGTGCGCGCAGGACGCCGGCTGGCACGCCGAAGGCGACGTGTGGACGCACACCCGCATGGTCGCCGCCGAACTCGAGCGCCTCGACGAGTGGTCGGATCTTAACCCCGCCGACCGCCTCAAACTCCTCTTCACCGCGCTGTTCCACGACGCCGGCAAGCCGGCGACGACGGTCGTGGACCCCGCTACCGGCCGTACCCGCTCGCCGAAGCACGCGCAGGTCGGCGAGGGGATCGCGCGGGCGGCGCTGCGAGAACTCGGCTGTCCGCTCGGGTTCCGCGAGGCCGTGGCCGCGCTCGTCCGCTACCACGGCCGCCCGCCGTACCTGCTGGAGAAGTCCGACCCGGCCCGCGAGGTGATCGCGCTGTCGTGGGCGGCGGACAGCCGCCTCCTTTACCTGTTCGCGCTCGCCGACACGCGCGGCCGGCGGACCGCGGAGATGAGCCGGCCGGAAGATGCGATTCATTTGTGGAAGGTCGCGGCCGAGGAGAACGACTGCTTCGACCGGCCGTTCGCGTTCGCCAACGACCACGCCCGGTTCTTGTTCTTCCGCGACGAGCTTTCCAGCCTCCACTACGTGCCGCGCGAAGAGTACCGCGCCACCGTCACGCTGATGGCGGGCTTGCCCGGCGCCGGCAAGGACACGTGGCTATCAGCACACCGGCACGACCTGCCGGTGGTGTCGCTCGACGACCTGCGGGCCGACCTCGGGGTGGCGCCGACCGACGACCAGGGGGCGGTGGTGCAGGCGGCGCGGGAGTGCTGCCGCGAGCACCTGCGCGCCGGGCGCGACTTCGCGTTCAACGCCACCAACACGGTGCGCCAGACCCGCCGCCGCTGGATCGACCTGTTCGCCGCCTACGGGGCGCGGGTCGAAATCTGCTACCTGGAGGCGCCGCTGTCGGTGGTCTTCCAGCGCAACGCCGAGCGCCGCCCCGGCGTGCCGCGGCGGGTGATCGAGCACCTTCTGGACAGGCTGGAGCCGCCGACACGCACCGAGGCGCACGCGGTCGCGCTGGTCGGCTGACGGGCGACTTTCCCGATAATACCCTCCGGTATGCGCCCGGCGGCCCGGGTCGTCCGTCGGTTTGGTGGTGTGTCCCGCCGGTCCCTACCGACAATCTGACAGACCCCGCCGCGCCGCAACTCCGCTGAGGTCAGGATGGCGCCTCCCCCTTCCCGCCCGCGGGCCGCGCTCCGCGTTGAACGGCTCGAAGCCCGCGACACCCCCGCGGTCGTGCCGCCGAACGCCGTCGTGGTCGGGGCGGTGCCGGGCGCGGTGCCCGACGTCACCGTCATCGACCCGGCGACGAACGCCGTCGTCGGCCGCGTCCGCGCCTACGAGGGCGAGTTCGCCGGCGGCGTTCGCGCGGCCGCGGGCGACCTCACCGGCGACGGCACGCCCGACATCGTCGCCGGCCCCGGCCCGGGTGGCGGGCCGCGCGTCGTGGTCATCGACGGCGCTACCGGTCAGCCGATCACGTCGTTCCTCGCCTACGAGGCGACGTTCACCGGCGGCGTGGACGTGGCCGTCGGCGACCTGGACGGCGACGGCATGCCAGAAATCATCACCGGTGCCGGCGACGGCGGCGCGCCGCTCGTGCGCGTCTTTGACGTAACCCCGGCCGGCGTCACCGAGCGCGACGCCTTCTTCGCCTACGAGCCGTCGTTCCGCGGCGGCGTCTTTGTGGCGGCGGGCGACCTCGACGGCGACGGGTTAGCCGAAATCGTACTCGGCACCGGGGTGAGCGGCGGGCCGCGGGTCCGCGCCGTGCGCGGCACGCCGGACCTCGCCACGGTCCTCGACTTCTTCGCCTACGAGGACACGGCGCGGCAGGGCGTCCGCGTCGCCGCCGGCGACCTCGACGGCGACGGTCGCGCCGACATCGTGACCGGCACCGGACCCGGGTCCGGCCCGCGCGTCCGCGCCATCTCCGGGCTCGACGGGTCCGAACTGAGCAGCTTCTTCGCGTTCGATGCCGCATCCCGTACCGGCGTCGCGGTCGGCGTGGCCGGCGGGCAGATCGTCGCCACCCCCGCGGCGAGTACCGACACGCCCGTCCGTCGCTTCGACCTGTCCGGAGCGCTGCTCGGCGAGGTAGTGATCCCCTACGACCCGGTTCGCACGCCGCTGACCGATCCGGCGCAACAGACGCTCACGACGGCGGACGTGGACGCGCTGCTGGCCCGCGCCGCTGCGGCGTCGGGTAGTTCAGACGCGATCATCACCGTCGTAGACCGCAACGGCCGCATCCTCGGCGTGCGCACCGAGTCGGGCGTCGCCCCGGAAATCACGGGCGACGTGGCGGCGCTCGTGTTCGCGGTGGACGGCGCGGTGGCGAAGGCCCGCACCGGCGCATTCTTCGGGAACAACCAGGCGCCGCTCACGTCGCGCACCGTGCGGTTCATCAGCCAGAGCACGATCACCGAGCGCGAGGTGAACTCGAACCCGAACGTCACCGACCCGAACTCGACGCTCCGCGGGCCGGGTTTCGTGGCGCCGGTCGGCGTCGCCGGCCACTTCCCGCCCGGCATCGCGTTTACGCCGCAGGTGGACTTGTTCGGCATCGAGCACACCAACCGCGACGGCACGTACCACCCGGGGAACGACCGCATCAAGGGGACAGCCGACGACGTGCGGCTGCGCGAGCGGTTCAACATCGACCCCGCGTTCGTGCCGGCCGGACAGTCGCTCACCCCGCCCGACTCCTACGGGTTCGAGTCCGGCCTCGCGCCCGGCGCGCAGTCGCGCGGCATCGCCACGCTCCCGGGCGGTGTGCCGGTATTCAAGAGCGGGCAGGTGGTCGGCGGGCTCGGCGTGTTCTTCCCGGGCCGTACCGGGTTCGCCACCGAGGAGAATTCCGCGCTCTCGACGACGTACAACGCCGCGCTGCCGGACCGGTCGCTGGAAGCGGAGTGGGTCGCGTTCGCGGCGGTCGGCGGGTACGCGGGGCAGGCGCCGGTCGGCGACCTCGGCGGGGTGGCGCTGCCGGCCGGGTTCGGGCTCCCGTTCGGCCGCATCGACCTCGTGGGAATCACGCTCGACATCGTCGGCCCCGGCGGGCCGTTCGGCGGGCTCGATGTCATTCGTGCGGTGGGAAACGCGGTCGGCCGCGGTAGCTCGGGTGACGGTACGAACCGCCCCGTGGCCGCGGGTGCCGACGGGCTGCCGAACACGGCCGACGACGTGCCCCTCCGCGCGGGCGCACCGGTCCCCGAGGGCTGGCTGGTGCTGCCGCACGACGGCGTGGGGGTGACAGGGGCCGAGGTCGAGGCGGCGATCACCCGCGGCATCGCCGAGGCGAACCTGACCCGCGCGGCAATCCGCCTGCCGCTCGGCAGCCGGACGCGCATGGTGTTCGCCGTGACGGACCTGACGGGGGCGGTGGTCGGGCTGTACCGGATGCCGGACGCGACGGTGTTCTCGGTCGACGTGGCGGTGGCGAAGGCCCGCAACGTGGCCTACTACGCCGACCCGGCGAAGCTCCAGCCGGCCGACCAGGCGCCCGGCGTGCCGGCCGGCGTGGCGTTCACCAACCGCACGTTCCGCTACCTGTCGCTGCCGCACTTCCCGGAGGGGATCGACACCGCGCCGCCGGCGCCGTTTTCGCAGCTGACCGACGGCGGCGCCGACCCGCTGTTCGCGCGCACGGTCAGCGCCCCGCTCCCGGCGTCGGCCTACGACAGTGTGCTCGGGTATGATGCGTTCAACCCGGGGACGAATTTCCGCGACCCGACGAACGTGCTGAACCAGAACGGGGTTGTGTTCTTCCCCGGCAGCGCGCCGCTGTACCGCGGCGGGCTGATCGGCGGGTTCGGGGTGAGCGGCGACGGGGTGGACCAGGACGACGTGGTGACGGCCGGCGGGGCGCTCGGGTTCGGCGTGCCGCCGGCGGTGCTGCGGGCGGACCAGGTGTTCGTGGGCGGTGTCCGCCTGCCGTACCAGAAGACCAACCGCAACCCGCTGGGCTAGCGGCCGCGGATCGAGCGGCGGAGGAACTCGGGGTGCGAGGCCAGCAGCCGGCGCTGCTCGTCGAGCATCGTCTTGAAGCTGACCCCGGTGCTGAACCAGACCAGCGCCTCGCCGTCCACCCCGCGGACGGCGACGCCGTCGACCGGGCAGTCGCGCCCGCCCGGCAGGCAGATGACCCCGTCGAGCATGTCGCCCGTGGCCGGCAGGTTCCCGGCCGGAGCGACGATGCGGGCCGACACCTCGGACAGTTCGGTGACGGCGTACACCGCCCCCGCCACCCGGAACACCGGGCGGGCGACCTCGGGGTACGGCAAGCGGAAGTGCGCCCGGCGGTAGTGCGACACGTTCGGCGTGTCGTCGTCCCCGTCCACAGATTGGCCTCGGTCCGATTCGCGACGGCGGGCCGACGTGTCTGACCGGCGGCCGACCACCTGCCCGTTCAGAATCATACCACGACGCCCCTGAAAGACGATCAACGACCCGCTTTTGACCAAGACGACCCGTCGGAGGCGGGAGTGGGGTCTGCGGGTCGGGCGGGCCGGGAGGCCGGCGCACGCCCCACCGGTTCTTCATCGTGGCGCGGGGCGCGGGAATTGCTCCGATTTCGACACCGCCCTTCAGCCATGCTCCCGCGGACGGAGGACGACGATGCGACACCACGACCACGACAGCAAACTCCGCCGGGCGAACGTCGTCGCCGGGTTCGGCAGCCAGGAGGACGCCGACGACGCGCTGCTGGAGTTGCGGAACGCCGGCATCCCGGACCGGCGCATCGGGTACTACCACACGGCCGAGGGCGGGCGGCTGGTAGACCTGCTCGCGAACCACCACCGCTTCGCCGCCACGATCGTTTGGGGGATCGTGGGGGCGGCCCTGGGGGTCGGCGCGGTGTACCTGCTGGACCGGATGGGGGCCGCCGGCCCCGACCCGGTCGGGATGGCGGTGACGGTCGGGGCTTGCGGGGCACTGTTCCTCGGCACGCTCGGCGAGATCGCCGGGCTGTGGACGGCGGCCCCCGGGGAGGACGCACCGGCGCCGGCCGAGGCGGACGCCCCGTTCGTGATGGCGGTGGAGGCCGGCGGGGCGGCTGGCCGGGTGGCGGAGATCCTTCATCGCCGCGGCGGGCACGACCTGCACCCGCACGCCCCGCCGGCGGTCATCCCGGCGCACCTGCCGATGTGACGGGAGGCTCGGGTCTTCCGGAAGCCGGGCCGAGTCCGCGAGCCTCCCGACGGAGGCGCGGGGGCGTCACAAATAGTCATGTCGCACCCGAACCCGCGTGGGTTCGGGTGCTCCGTACCACTCTAACCCTAGGCCAGCACCCCGCCCGGACCGATCTCGGCCTCGGGCAGGAACTCGATCGCCCCGGTCGCCACGTCGTACATCGCCCCGACCACCGCCACCCGGCCCTCCCTCACCAGGCGCTCCAGGGTCCGGCTCTGGGCGACCAGCTCGCGCACCCCGCGGGCCACGTTCTGCCGCGCCACCCCGTCCACGAACGCCGCCTTCTCCGCCGCCGGCAGGTGCGTCGCGGCCAGGCACGCCGCCCGGTCGGTCGCCAGTTGCACGTCCCCGACGACGTGGTCGAGGTGCTCGCACCCGGTCGCCTCGGCCGCCGACTTCCCCGCGGCCGCCAGGTCCACCGCCGCCGTCACCGCGCCGCAGCGCGTGTGCCCGATCACCACCACCAGCTTCGCCCCGGCCACGGCGCACGCGTACTCGATGCTCCCGAGCGCCTTCCGGCTGGTCACGTTCCCGGCCAGGCGGACGCTGAACACGTCGCCCACCCCGAGGTCGAAGATGAGCTCGGCCGGGGTCCGCGAGTCGATGCAGCTGAGGATCGCCGCCAGCGGGTGCTGCCCGGCGGCCGTCGCCCCGACCTGCCGGCCGAGGTCGCGGGTCAGCCGCCGGCCGGTGCGGAACCGCTCGTTCCCGTCCTTCAGGATTTGCAGCACCTGCGCCGGCGCGACCGCCTGCTGGAGGTCGCGGGTCGAGTGGTCCACGAACAGGATGCGGTCGCCGAGGTAGTACTTGTGGCGGAACCCGACGAGGCTCACCTCGACCCCGCGGGCCGGGCCGGTGTGCTCGTCGAACTCGCGGAGCAGGTCGAGCACGTCCGGGTCGATGTAGTCGGTGTGCGAGGCGTCGAGCAGGACGCGGCCGCCGCGGGGGATCTCGTCGAGCACCCGGAACAGCGCCGCCCGGTTCAGGAAGCTCACCTGGTTGGCCAGCTCGATCCGCACCACCTCGCCGCTGAGGTGCCTCTCGACCACCCTCCGGACCGGCCGGCGGAAGCTGCTCCACAGGATGAAGCTGGTGCTCACCACCAGGCCGATCAGCACCCCGACGAGCAGGTCGGTGACGACGATCGCCACCACGGTGACGGCGAACGGGGCGAACTGGTACTTCCCGGCCCGCCACATCTGGGCGACGAGCGCCGGGCTCGCCAGCTTGACGCCGGTCACGAGCAGGATCGCCGCGAGGCACGACAGCGGGATGCGGTTCAGCGCCGCCGGGAGCAGCGCGACGCTGACCACCAGCAGCAGCCCGTGGAAGACCGCCGACACCCGGGTCCGGGCGCCGGCGTGGATGTTCACCGAGCTGCGGACGATGACCGACGTGACCGGGAGCCCGCCGATCAGCCCGGACGCGACGTTGCCGACGCCCTGGGCGAACAGCTCGCGGCTCGGCGGGGAGACCCGGCGGCGCGGGTCGAGCTTGTCCACCGCCTCCAGGTTCAGCAGCGTCTCCAGCGACGCGACCGCGGCCAGCGTCAGCGCCGCCGTGTACACCGCCGGGTTCCGCCACTGCGTGAAGTCCGGGGGCTGGAGGAAGTCCAGCGCCCCGGCGAGCGTCTCGGGCACCGGCACCTGGACGAGGTGCGACGGCTCGATCAGCCACGGGGCGCCGAGGGTGCGGAACAGCTCGGCCAGGCCGACGCCGAGGAGCACCACCACGAGTGGGGCCGGGACCGGCGACTTCTTCAGCGCCTTCGCCCGGTCCCAGGCTACCAACAGGGCGATCGACAGGAGGCCGATCGTGGCCGCCCCGGGGTGGACGTCGCCGACCGTCTGCAGGAGCTCGGTGAACGTGTTCTCGCGGTCCGGCTGGTCGAACGACATCTCCCCCTCGGGGTCGGGGTCGTGGCCGACGACGTGCGGGAGCTGCTTGAGGATGAGGATGACGCCGATGGCCGCGAGCAGCCCCTTGATGACGCCGGACGGGACGAACGCCGCGATGAACCCGGCCCGCGCCACCCCGAGGGCGATCTGGATGACCCCCGCCAGCACGACCGCGAGGAGGAACGTCGGGAACGACCCGAGGGCGGCGATCTGGGCGATGACGACGGCGGTGAGCCCGGCCGCCGGCCCGGCGACGCTGGTGTGCGACCCGCTCAGGACGCCGACGACGAGGCCGCCGACGATCCCGGCGAGCACCCCGGACAGGAGCGGCGCGTTCGACGCCAGGGCGATGCCGAGGCACAGGGGGAGGGCGACCAGGAAGACGACGAGGCCGGCGGTCAGGTCGCGCGGCAGGGTCGCCGACAGCGGTTCGTTCGGGCGGTGCATACGCACGTCCTTTTCGGGAGCTTCGGGTTCGGGTCAGGCCGTCCGGGCGCGGCCGGCGAGCGGCAGCGGGAGCCGGCGGCGGTCGTGCTCGTCCTCGATCGGGCCGACGATCTGCTCGAGCACGTCCTCGAGCGTGAGGATGCCGAGCACCGCCCCGGCGGCGTCGCGGACGACGGCCAGCGGGCGGCGCTCGCGGCGGAACAGGTCGAGGGCGTCGGCGACGCCCTGGTCCGGGGCGACGAACAGCGGCGGGTACAGCGCGTCCTCCAGGACCACGAGCCCGCCGAGGCTGAACAGGTGGAACAGGTCCTTCGTGTTGACGACCCCGACGACGCGGTCGAGGTCGCCGTCGTACACCGGCATCCGGGTGTGCGCGCCCGCCCGGACCTGCTCCAGGACGCGCTCCGGGGGCGTCCCGAGGGCCAGCGCCGCCACCCGCCCGCGCGGCACCATGCAGTCGCGCACCCGCCGGCCGGACAGGGTGAACACCTTCCGCACGAGCTCCGCCTGCCGCGGGGTGATGACGCCCGACTCCTCCGTCTCGCCGATCAGGAGCGCCAGCTCGTCGACCGAGTGGACGTTCCCCTCCGCCCCGGCCGGCGGGTGGCCGCACCACCGGAGCACGAGGTTCCCGGTCCCGTTGAGCAGGGCGACGAACGGGCGGGTGAGGCGGACGAACACGTTGAGCGGCGCGGCCACCCACAGCGAGGTGGTGTCCGGCGCTTGGAGGGCGAGGGTCTTCGGGATGAGCTCGCCGAAGACGACGTGGAGGAAGGTGATGAGGCCGAAGGCGAGCACGAACGCGACGGCGTGCGCCGCCGCCCCGACCCACGCCGCCGGCAGGGCGGCGGCGAGCGCGGGCTCGACCAGCGCGGCCAGCGCCGGCTCGCCGACCCACCCGAGGGCGATGCTGGCGAGGGTGATGCCGAGCTGGGTGGCGGCGATGGTGCGGTCGAGGTGCGCGACCGCGTCCCGCGCCGCGGCGGCGCCGGCCCGCCCCTGGTTCACCAGCTCGTCGACCCGCGTCCGGCGGACGGCGACGAGGGCGAACTCGGCGGCGACGAAGAAGCCGTTCAGGGCGACGAGGACGGGGACGGCGGCGAGGCCGGCGGCGGTCCACGCCCACGTCGCCCCCGCCGGGTCGGCGGCCAAGCAGGTCATCACACTCACTCCGACGCGGGTGGGGAGCCACGCGCGCCGGAACCCGGGCGCGCGGCGACCGTGTGGGGAGCGGACGGGCTAGCAGCGCGGGTGCGGGCGGAGCGGGCCGCGGGCGACGGGTGCGGCCGGGGGGCCGGAGACCGACCGGGGGCGCGCCGCGGGGGATACGAAGTCGGCCGCCGCGGCCGTGGGGATCGCCGGCGGGCCGGGAATGCCGACCGAGCGGCGGGGGCACGCCGACGAGACCGTCTCCACGTCGGCCCCGCCGCCCTCCTCGCCGACCGGGATGGCGACGACCGGGGCGGCGGCGACCCGTGCGAGGGGCGAGGCGGCGGCGAGGACGGCTAGGGTGAGAAAGGCCGCGAGGAGGCGCGCGGCTACGCCCGCGAGTGGGAAACCGGCGGTCGCGGCGCGGGCGCGGGCCATACGCCCATCTTACGGGCGGCGGGCGTGGTCCGGCCACCCGGCGCGGGTGACCGGCCGGCTCATGCCGGCCGGTCACCCGCGCCGGGTGGTTTCGGAGGGGACGGGACGCCCCACGAGCCGCTCCCTTGCCAGTAGTTTTGCCGCATCCGGTTCCTGCCTCAACGGGTTTTCGCCGAGGGGATTTGGCGTCTTCCGTCGCGTCCATCGCGGAGGGGCTCGTCAAGCCAGCCGAGGAGGGCCGCCCGCGGGCGTTGGTGACCCCCGTCGGCCCGGCGCGCCCCCGCGACCGG